>OGXI01000301.1_pt1 | contig 44186 bp, 50 predicted proteins | sample 1576221 | NCBI WGS metagenome assembly OGXI01 (sample SAMEA3541523, study PRJEB24748) | human gut metagenome | biome: human gut; feature: human-associated habitat; material: faeces | place: China | collected 2012
TGCAATTCGCCGCTAAGGAGCGGACAGGCGGAAAAGACATCCATGCGGCAACGCAGACGCCGGAGGGAGGAATGACCGTGGACGGCGTCATTGTCACACCGGAAGAACGGAAAGGCGTGCAGGAGCACTATGAGGCGCGTCTGGCGGTCATGGACCGCTATTCCGACCGGCAGCTGCAGGAGTTAAAGCGGCAGCTGGAAGGAGAGCGCAAGCTGACGGAGGACGAGAAGAAGCCATATATAAAGAAGATACAGGACCGGATTTATGAGGGGCGTGTCCGGGAACTTCAGGAAAAAGCGGATGCCTGTGAGGGGAAGAACTACACGCTGACCAAACGGGTATTGGAGGAAGTGGAAGCTGCGGATCTTCCGGAAGAACAGAAGCATCTGCTGCGGGAGAAGCTGCAGCAGCTCAAACAGAGCCAGGCGGAGCGCGAAGTGGCGGCGATGGTGGCAAAGATGCCGGCGAATCTCGACCGGAAGCAGTACCGGCTCTATGTCGACCGGCTGCACGATTACGATGGAGTGGATCTGACACCCTACGAACAGAAGATTGTGGCGGGGAGAGAGGCAGCGGAGAAGCAGGAACTTTCCAACATGATCCGGCGCGCGAGAAAAGTGAGCAGGGAGGACTACGTGGATCTTGCAGAGCGGCTTAGGGAGGGAGATTTTCTTCCGGGGCTTGTGGCACCCTATCTGGAGAAGGTCAACGACCGGATCAGGGAGCTGGATGCGGATGCCATCGCAGCAATCTGTCCGGCGCCGATGCAGATGAATTTTGAGGAGGGCATAGAGGCATACCAGAAGATCAAGGAGGGAGATTTTCTCCCGGAGCTTAAGACGGATGCGCTTAAGACGCTCGAAAAGCGGCTCTCCAAAATCAAGACGGACGAGTGTGAGCTTCTGGTGGGAAAGCTGAAAAAAGAACTGGAGGAGACCGGTGTCGGGGAGAATCCGAGACATCATTTTTATCCGGCGAGGAAAGTGCTGCTTGGGCAGGCGACGCCGGAGGAGACGGATGTGATCGAATATGCCATGGCGTCCTATGCGGCCGGCAGAGGTCTGTTTGAGTACCCGATTCTGGTGGTGGATGTGGCGCGCGATGCGTCTGGAAAAGAGGGGATGATTTTAACGCCGGAGCATCTCTATTACAGCACGGCATTTACCTCCTACGGAATCCCGGTCGCCTCGATTGCGTCTGTCACGGCGTCTACGGGACTGCTCAACAAGGGACTTTACGTGCACCAGAAGAACGGAACCAAATTAAAGATCCCTTATGCGGTTGGCACGAAGGAGCTGCCGGACTATGCCGGGGAACTCGATGATTTTATTCATTATCTGCAGGAGAAGCCGGAGTCCAGAAAGCTTACCTATCTGGCGAGCGAGAAGCACGATACGATCTGCTGCTTCCGCTGCGGCTACCAGTATAAGGGCGGCGGCGTCTGCCCGAAGTGCGGCTATCAGAATAACGGCTGATTCTGTCATGGGACAGGGCGGTTTCCGATATACATAGATAACAAGAGAACAGACAGGATCTTGTTATGCAGCAGAATTGTAAAAAGGGCCTGTGCCTTGCGTTTTTATTTTCCGCAATGTTTTTAACCGGGTGGGAGATCGCCGGGATGCGGAGCAGACAGACAAAAGCGACGGCGGCGGTCGTGTACGAGGCGGGCAACTGGGGGCTCGGCTTTGGCGCGGAGGGAACCCAGCCCACCGGCAATGCAACCTCTGCGGAGTTGGCGCAGTACGATGCACACTATGTCGGGGATCCGTCCGGGAAGGTGCTCTATCTGACCTTCGACTGCGGATATGAGAACGGGTAATGGTGATTAGTGAAAAGGATCTGAGAAATCAGATCCTTTTTTTGATGGTGGAGAAAGGAGTTGCAGTTATGTCGAAAACCTATTATAGCAAGAAAAAATGTGGTGTTGATACGGCAGAGTTTTATCATCAGTTTGGAATGTCGGTACGGACTGTATCAGAACAGACGGGGATATCCCGGCAGGTATTAACGGGTTTTTTGATCAATCAGATCACTATGCCTATGGTACTTCGGATACTTGAATATCTGGAAAATAAAACAGCAGCGGATTATGAGCGAACAGTTGAAGAATGCAGCTGCCGTATGATGGATCTTGAGACAAAGCGAAAAACGGCATGGGGAGACTATCTTTTCCGGGAAAAAAATATTGCAGGCTTGCGAAAAATGTATTTGTTGAAAAGAAGTCAACCGTTAGTGCTACAAAGATCTGGCAAAGAGATCTGCAGTGTACTCTAGATGTATGTCTCAGAAGTTGGATGCAAATGATTCCAGAAGGGAGAAATATGATGATTCAATACATGTCAATTACATCTGATGGTGTAGATGTAGCTGAGTATTATAAGAATTGTGGCACTTATATATCAGAAATAGCTAAAAGGTCAGGCGTTTGCCGGGGAACAGCGACACATGTTATTGCGGGATGTGCGCAGGAATCGTCAAGCCAGGCAATCTTTAAGGTATTGGAGCAAAAAAATAATGAGATATATCAGCAGGACATTGCTGCATGTGAGGCTGAGGCAAAGAATATCTGCAAAGATCTGAGAAATGGATGGAAGAATTACAGAACCAGGTTGATGATCTTGGACAGGTTATATGCACAGTATGAAATACCGCGTCATAAAGGACAGATGTTGAAAAAAGTTACATTTCGTGAAATTAGAAAAAAGAGTCTGTAAAAACGGAAAAGCCACCAGCCACGTGAAACGAAACGAAAGCAACCGTTAAGATTTCAGCGTGACCGATGCCTCATCTAAAAGATAGCAGAGTGGTGATTAAACGTCAAGTAACAATATAGCAGATAAATGGATAAGAATTGAAAGAAGAGGAATAGAGCGATGGGAAAAATTATATCAATCATAAATAACAAAGGCGGAGTCGGGAAAACGAGCAGTACAGGAATTTTGGCTGAATTACTGGCATTTACAGGATGCAGGGTATTATGTGTGGATCTGGATCAGCAAAGCAATCTGTCTATGCTTTTTAATTGCTATGTGAAGGATCCGGCTCCGGTGCTTAATTGGAGAGAAAGTCCGGAGGAAGAAAATAAAAATATAACAGAATTATTTCGATACCGCTATCGAAGCCGGGAGGAAATTGGGTCATTGATCAAACCGACCTTTGTTAAAAACCTGTATATAATACCGAGCAGCAAAAGACACCAGAAGACACCGGATCAGATTATAGCGGAGAAGTTGTCCAATAATAATACGATTCTGAAAAAGGGTCTCGCCACGATCCGGGATGATTATGATTTCATTTTAATTGATAATGCTCCTGCCTCGGATATCTTGACAGTTAACAGCATTTTTGCATCCGATTATGTTCTGACGCCAGTCAGAATAGATGGCTTTTCGTACAAGGGGTTAGAAGAGACTCTTGATACGATTACTTACATAAAAGAGGAACATGATGTGGATTCAGTAAGCTTCTTGGGTACTTTTGTGACACAGGCGGAGCGTAATACAGTGCTTTATCGTGATTTAAAGGAATCATATACGGACGAATTGGGTGGAAAGTTTTTTCAGACATCTATCCGTAAAGATATCCGGGTGAGTGAGATTGAGACAATATTTAAACCTATCCTGGATTATGCACCGAATACAAATGCGGTATATGATTATACAAGGTTGATTCTGGAGATGAATATTTTACCGGAGGATAAGAAAAAGGTGCTTGAGTATGCAATCGGCGAAAGAGAGGATCTGTAAGATGGCGGAAAGAAAAAAGTATAATTTTGAAAATGCAGCAAAAATACTGGCAACAAAGACACTGACAGATCCGGTTATACCGGTAAAGGAGGCAGACGAACCAGATCAGGATAAAAATAGAGAAAAAACATCAACTGCTGTGCAGGCAAAGCTAAGACAGATTGAGAATGAGCGTGGAGAGAAGGCTTTTAATTTTCATCTGGTTCCGCGGGAAAAACTTGTCTTTAATAAGGATAATGCATATCCGATGGAGATGATTGAGCAGCTGGCGGACACAATACTTCGCTTTGGACTGATCCATAATCTGGAAGTATTGTACGAGGAAGAAACGGATAGCTATGTGATTGAATCTGGAGAGAGACGTACACGCGCTCTGGATTATCTGATTGCAAAATTCGGAGATGGCAGAGAAAATGCAGAAACCGATGCTGCAGAGTATAAAATGTATCTGAAAAATGTGAAACAGTATGCAGATGAAGGTTATCCGTGTAATGTAAAAAAGAAGATTGCCGGTGATGATGAATCTTCTGAGGAAGAGCAGATAAGAGCAAAAATCGAGTCAAAAATCCGGCTCCGGATAGCCAATGAAGAGGTTCGTAGAGAGGATCCGGCAAGGACACAGACTGCGGTGAGAGAATTACATAATTTATACACACAGCTTAACGCATTGGCTTCCGGCAGAGAACGAATAAATGTAAACGAAAAAGTAGCACAGGAGTTTGGAGTATCCGCGCGCCAGATAAAAACATATATGTCGATTGATAAATTGATTCCGGAACTGCGGCAGTTGTTTGAGCAGAACAGTATTACATTGAAAGATGGTGCAAATTACGCGAAACTATCAGAGACAGAACAGAGAGAGATTGTTGCATTGATACAAAATGGTGGTGATAAGCAGGAACGAAAGCTGCTTACAGATCAGCTTGTAGCAGCACAAAAACAGATAAAGCAGAGAGAAGCAGAAATCAGTACCCTTGAAAAGACACAAAATGAGGTACTTGCTTTTAAATCACAGCAGGAAGAGAAAATACGGCAGCTTAAGGAAGAACTTGAAAATAGTGTGAAAAGTACAACAGGGCATCAGGCAGAACTGGAAGAGACCAGGGAGCGCTTAGCCGATGCTGAAGCGGAACTAAAAAGATATGAACAGCTTGTAAAGAAAATTGAGAGGGAAAAAGAAGAGGAACGAATAAAGCTGGAGAAAGAAACCAGGAAAAAAATGGATCCCGCACCAGTGATGCGAGCAGCACTGCAGGTTGAGAACCTGCTGCAGATGATTGCCGGTGTAACAGCAGAGTTTAAAGAGATTCTTGATAAGTATGCAGCGGCGTATGAGGCCACAGACGGGGAAGAGGTTACTGCTCCTGAAGAATACAGAGAAAAATACAAGCAAGTGACGAGATTGTAGCATTGAAAAAGCAGGAAGGAAAGGAGGAAACGTAGGTGCAGAAAATAAAAAACAGCATAGTTGACCGAATGATAGCACAAAAATGCACGGCAAATGAGATAGATTTTCTGCTCTACGTTTCAGCGTACCAAGATATTACTGGAAGAGTGACTGGTGTGCATTACAAGGATGTATGTGATGCAACACATATGAGCATACAGGGATTTTATGATGTTAAAGCATCATTGGAGGAGAAAGGATTTATTGTATGTGAGAAATGTGATTACAGTGATTGTGACATTACGATCGTTGGTAATTCTTATGATGGAGAAAAATATAATCGCGAAGGATATATCAATACGGGTTACAATATTTTTTCACAAAATGAGTTTTATCAATTAAAGGCAGGCGCGAAGCTTCTGGCGTTAAAACTTCTTATCATCTCTTTTTCAGGAAAGGGTTTTTTTGAGATTGGCGTGAAAAAATTCTATGATAAAGAAAACGGCTATCAAACACGTTTTGGCGTCAGTAAGCGTGTTATGAGATCTTATTTGATGTCGCTGAAGCCATTTTTTTCTGTTGTTATAAAAGAGGGTAAATATTATATTACACCTAAAAAGAATGTCCATAAGAAAGTAAGATCCGGGGCAGAGGCAGAACAGTATCGAGAAAAAGCGGTGGAAGTTGTATTTCGCAGAAACAGGATCAAAGAGCTGGGAACGGGAAAAGAGGAGCTGTACAATCTGTTTAAACAGTATGATGCGAAAGCAGAGGCAGAAGGAATTCACCTTGTATCTCTAATGGATCGTGTGGTAAAAAAGAGTCTTGAAATTATAAATCAAGGAAAAACATGGATCAAATACAAGATAGTTAATATAAAGCTCATCCATAAACTTCTCCGGGAGAACTGGTCACAGCCATATAAACAGAAAGAACCGATGCCTGGCGGTTATGAGCTGCCGGAGCCGGCACCACAAAGCACAGAAGTTGCTGAACTGTATTATCAAGCGACACATCCAGTGAATCAGTGCCCTGTGGATCAGCGTCAACGGTATAAGAATAAATTTAATAATTTTAAACAGCGTAATTACGATTTCGAGGCACTTGAGCGGATGCTGCTTTTAAATGATGTATCTGAGGCAGCGACATCGAAAGCGTAATGTGAAGGGAAAATATAGGCTATCTGCTATGCAGATGGTCTAGTTGGCGTTTCTTTAGTGGACGACAAGGTTTCCTGAAATTGAATAAATCATGATATATAGCATTTGCAGGATTGTTGGATGAATCGGAACTGCAGATGCTTTTTTATATTATGAAAAAAGTATTCAAGTTTCGTGACACATTTTAGAAAAAGTATTCAAGTTTCAAGGCACCAAGAAGAATAGATTCAAGTTTCATGCATATCGTGAAAAAACATTCAAATTTTGATGTAATTTTGTTACTGTAGATGATTCAAATTTCCTGCAGGGCGAGATGATAGAAAATATAGAAAATAAGGGCATTGGAGAGATATATAAAATGCAGTATATTTTTTCTATAAATATTATGTATCTTTCATTTTATTTATTCTGGCTCTGCCGCGGAAAGTATTCAGATAGTAACTGCCGCAGACGAGGAAGATCCTTGCGGGTCAGATGATTGTCAGGAATCTGAAAACGAATAAGGGGAATGTCCAGATTACTAAAAAGTGAATCTTTGAATCTGTCATTTTCCTGTTGGCGTCTAAAGTTTTTTGCACCGTATTTTGATGATGAAAAATGAGAGGAACCATCGAGTTCCATCAGTAAAACAGGAGTGTACAGATATTGCCGGTCTGCTTTGTGGCAATAGCAGATTACAAAATCTATGCTTTTGGCCCAGTAGTTTCGAGAAGCATACTCTGATTCGTCCTGCTCCAGGGAGGAGTGCACTTTAATGAATGAATAAATGCTGACCTGAGGGAAAATGTAATAATTTGGAAACTCAGAAGCAGGGAGTATTTCCTTTAAAATATAATTGATATAATAATACATAAGAGATTCATTGGCGTTCATGCATGATTTGGTAAAATAATAGTATTTGGAAGGTGAATTATATACGTCACTTGATATTATGGAATGGCGATCAATATATTCCTGGCGTTGGATGTCCTGAAGTTTGAATTGATCCTCGTATTCCTGGATCTTAAGATCCATTTGGCGAATTTGGTTCTGATAATCATTAGCTTCTGAACGAAGCTGATCGCGTTCAGAGGTAAGAGCCTGCAGCTGCTCACTGAGTTGACAAATTTGTGACGACTGGCTTTTAAACCTCTTTTTTTTCGTGTGGAATCGAATTACAGTACAAAGGAAAAGTATTAAAAGAAACAGTGAAATGAGGAAGAGAAGACCTATTTCAGTATATAATTGATCCAGATATTCTGCAGGCATAGGGATTATCATAATAACGCTCCTTGAAAAACTGTGCTTGTAATTGTAAATGGTAAGGAAAAACCGGACAAAATGGTTATTCTGTCCGGTTTTCTATCTGTCATAAATAATACTATATGTACAGTTTTTTTACAATATTTTTTTTATGGATGTAATAAAAAATATGAAATGTGAAAATTGTCAACGTAAATCGCACCGCTGTAAGCGGGAGAATTTAAGAGTTGACAATTTTTTTCCCCAGATGCTGTTCCATGGAGGGAGAAAGTGCTTTCTCCCTCTTGCCCTGCGGCGAGCAGATTGGTTTGGCGGGTTTGGCGTCGCCTTGCCACCTTTTTCTAAAGGGGGCAAAAGAGACCGCAGATTTTATAAAATATAGTTGACAAAATGATATACATTGGATATACTTACTGTAGACAAATCAAATGAATAATTTTTCCAATCATGAAAATACTACACGTACTATTTATGAATGGAGAGAAAATTTATGATAACCAACAATGCATATTATAACCAAGGCGGAGCTTTAGGGCTCGAAAGTGTATCTTTTACCGAAACAACAACGGTTGCGAAATGGGGTAACAGTACTGGCATACGTATCCCCAAGAAAGTAATACAAGAGTTGAATATTAGGGTAAATGACAAGTTGCAAGTGGGTGTTTCTGATGGAAAGATTATTCTTGAGAAAAAGTCTAAAAATAATTTAACATTAAGAGAAAGGATGGAAGAGTTCTATCAGCGTCCTTTTGACGAGATCCCAATGATAAAGTCAGAGGAGGTTGAATGGGGCACTCCAAAAGGTGATGAGATATGGTAACCGACCAATATCATTATGGTGCAATTATCAAAATGCAATTTGATCCGCAAGCGGGTCATGAGCAAGCAGGATGGCGGCCAGCTATTATTATTAGTAATGATGATTTTAATCAAAAGTCAAATTTACGCTTTGTATGTCCAATAACACATACAGAAAACAGATGTGTATTCCATGTAAAAATTGAAGGATGCGAAAAAACAGATGGAGTAATTTTATGTGAGCAGGCAAAGGCACTTGATATTTTTGCAAGAAAAGCAGTATTTGTAGAGGATGCACCTGCCGAGATTATTGATGAAGCCAACGCCTTGGTACAATCGATTTTACAAGTTGCATAAAGCAATTATATGAATGACATGAGATATTGAGTAATCACACATGAGATGGTTTGTAGAAAGATAGTGTTACAGATTATCAAGAGACAATGAGAGTTACAGGTATAAAAATCTTAGTAGAGAGAAAGGGAACCGCAGAGATTGCGGTTCTTTTTTTGTGGGTCATGACCCTGTTGAGCACGCATACGTGCGAAATATTAACCACCCGCTATTGCGGGTGCGAGGCGTTTGTTATGGAGTAAAAGAAAAGAGGGCGGTATCTGCTTGACAGACATCGCCCTTGTTTATTATACAAATGAGATTTATGAATGTACTTGCAACTTTGCAATAAGGGCATCCTTGAGAACTTTTGAATAATTGATACCAAGATTCTCACATGCGGTATTAAGCCACGCAGGAATACTCAAGGTTTTCTTGACAGTCTTGTCATCGTATGCACGAGCGTATTCATCAAGATTCACACATACCATGTTGACGATAGCGTTCTCATCATCTTTTTTGACTGCGTCTAGTGCAGACGGAGCAGGAAGAACATCACCGTCACGCAATGAGGTGAAAAGATATTGACCACAAGACTCCCCCGCCATAGCAAAAGCGTCCGCAAGGTCGTCTCCATAAGTGGCGAGATCATTGAGGTCGGGGAAAATGACAGAATATCGACCGTCATCCTCCGGATAAAACACAGCAGGATAAATATAATTCATACGAATCTCCTTCCTTTTAAGGTGGCAGGTCTCACTTGAGACCCGCCTGTTTGAGTATGGAGTTGACAACTCTTTGAGGAATGTCGCCTCGATGATTCGGGATTGTTACCTTTCCCGATTTGGTTGGATGCTTGTATTGATGATGTGAACCTCTCACATCTATGAGCAATCATCCGTCATCAAGGAGTTGTTTTTCAATTTCTCGAAATCTCATTTGTATTGTTTCCTCCCTACAAGTATATAATACTACGTATTATACGTAATGCCAATAAAAACACGTAAAATACGTAAAGGTGTTTCGAGGATAAAATGAGCGAGATAATAATAGGAACAAGTGAAAACGGGTCAGTAATATACGGGTAACTGACAAAGACCCTTGTAAAGCCTTATTTTCCGAGGGATGGAATTAGCAAGGAGCGAAAATCCTTTTTTCTCATGCCACTATATCCCGCCGCAAAATCATAGCGGCTTGCGTTACACTATGAGCCGATAGCGCAAAGGCGGCGCTTCGGGTCTCGAACCCGAATATAAAACCCCGGCTTACTTTACTTTCTGCCGAGGTTCTGTGACCATTGTTTACAGTTCCTTTCTGGTTTGCCTTCGCAATCTCCGGGGGCTGACTAATATTTACAAGGTTCTTCATAACGGATGACAACTGCTTTTTCACCTGTACTTAGATTTTTATATCCGTTAAACATCGGATCATTTAAAACAATCAATTTAGGCTGTCCTTACAATTCCTCCCGATTTGCAGGATTATCATTATAGCCATAAATAAGGCTTTCCAACTTCTCCACGGTATCTATTCCATTCGGTAAATCATAAATACATTTTTCTCCATTCTCAAAAGTTGCTATTATCATTTTTCCTTCCTCCTGTTTTTTGTTTATTTCCTGTTCTTTATGTTATAATAATGCACCTTTAGAGGTGTATCGTCTGTTGATATATTGCACGAAATAACGTGCTTCGTATTGTGTATTTTTGCACTTTTAAACGTGCTTTTTTATGATATAATATTACTAAAGGAGGACTAAAAAATGATCATTTATAAAAATATCCTTTCACAGCTTAAAGATGCCGGATATAATACCACACGCATCCGCAAAGAAAAAATATTACCTCAAAGTACCTTACAACGTTTACGCAACAGTGATCCGATCTCAACTGAAACGCTCAACATTATTTGTACTCTTTTAGACTGCCAACCCGGCGACATTCTGGAATATATTCCAGACGAAATTCCAAACGAAATTCCAAACGAAATTCCAAACGAAATTCCAAACGACGAAACATTAGACTCTTTTTCCGAAATAGAAACCGGTAACGGCACCCACTTCAAAGGCAATACCAAAGATCTTTTTCAAAACCTGCAAGAAAGCGAGGATTAAACATGTACTACTATTCGACTGTAAACAATATTGTAACAACCCACAGCGCGCTTCTCGAAAAAGACGGCTTCGACATCGTAAAAGTCCACTTCGAGCGTCCTAATCCCGACGGCTTCGATTTCCTTGATTTAACACTCCCAGGTGAAATCGTGCACAAATCTTTTGGTTTCTCGGAAGACGAAATTCTCCAGTTAAAGAAATACGCCAAGAATAACTCATCACTTATCTGGGACTTTGCCCAGAAAGGAGGCGGTGAAAATGCCTAAAGCCCTGCTTGATTTCCTCGGATATAAATTTTTCTTCTGGTCAAATGAAAATGCAGAACCGCCACATGTTGACGTTTGCAAAGGAGAGTAAACATCTAGCGCAACAAAATTCTGGATCACAGCTGACGGAATTGAACTTGCACACAACAAAAGTCAAATTCCGCAAAACGACATAAAGAAAATTGCCCACTATATTCTTGAAAACAGAGCTGAAATCTTAGCCGCATGGTTCGACTACTTCAACCACCTTTAAAAAGCAAAAAGAGAAATCCCAGCAGACCGCATATTTGCTGGGGGTTCTTGAATGGACAACAGAAATAGAAAATACCCGATAATTCATCTCTGTCTGGGGGAACTGGGTCCCCATCATCCAGAAAATCTTCTTTGTTTAGGGGAAGCGGGTTCCCTCCATCCAGAAATTCGTTATTGTCCAGGGGAAGAGGATTCTCTCCATCTGATAATTTATCTCTGTCCGGGGGAACCGAGTTCCCGCCATCTGATAATTCTTTACTGTTCAAGGGAACCGAGTTCCCTCCATCCAGAAATTCTTCTTTGTTTAGGGGAACCGGGTTCCCTCCATCCAGAAATTCTTTATTGTCTAGGGGAAGCGGATCCCCTTCTTCCGATAATTCTTTACTGTCCAGGGGAAGCGGGTGCCCTTCTTCCGATAATTCTTTACTGTCCAGGGGAAGCGGATCCCCTCTATCTGATAATTCTATACTGCTCAGGGGAACCGAGTTCCCTCCATCCAGAAAATTTTCTTTGTTCAGGGGAACCGGGTTCCCCTGAGATGCCCGCTCCGGGAAGAGCAAGGGAAGCGGAGCGGGACGGGGGACGACGTTCCCCCGACCCCCTTTGTCTACCGCGTCTTGGATGCAGCGCGCCCGGGGAAAAGCATCCGTGGCTTGCAGCATCCGCAACTTGGTCAGGTTCTTGTAGATCTGGAAAAGCTCATCACACAGAATACAGGTTGCTTCGCGCCCTTGAAAACAAATGTCAGAGTCATCGTCCGAGGATCTTAACGGTGTTATGCTTTCTTTTCACAAAAAAACTTTAAAATTTAAAAAACAAATTTTAAAGGCAGGAATAGGGCAAGGAACACCGGCTATACAGATTGCCGGTAAACCGGCAACTATCAAGAAATGGCAATGTTAGGAACAACGCATATGATTCTGAAAAAAGTTAGGAATGTATGTGTCAAAAGTGGAGTTTAGCCGCTGACTGAGAAGATTGTACATTGAGGAACAAACCCTAAAATGCTATAAATTATAGTAGGGGAGGGATAGAAATGCCAAGAAAAAAGGATGGACGAAAAGTAATATCTGTTATTTTAACAGACAAGGAATATGAGCAGATAAAATTGTTAGCAGCAAAAAAGCATGTATCTATGGCAGAAATTGAACGTCAATTTACATTGCAAGGATTAAACGGAACACTCACTCAGGATAATATAGAATATATTGTACCAATTATTAGAGAACAATTAACTTCAATATTGAATCCAATGATGGAACGGATGATCGGGTTAGAGGCAAAATCATGTATACAGTCAGGCACGGCAGCATATTTGTGCGCGGAGACAATTTTAAAATTTGTGCCGCCAGCACAACGTGCGGAGGTTCATGAATCCTATGATGCTGCACGAAAAAAAGCAGTTGCAGCTATGCAGGGAAAATTAACATAGTGTGTTGAATGTAGAGGGGAACCGGGTTCCCCTCTATATATTTTTATATGAGAGGAAAAGATAATGTCGTACAGACCGCTGATTTCAAAAATAAGAGTATATAATCCAAATAAACACGGCTCATCCAGCGCAAATCGAAATTATGTCCAATATATTGCTACGCGTGATGGCGTATCCCTGGAAAATGTAAGTTCCATAAATGATTTATTAAATGTCATGAATCATGTTGAAATAAATGAAGAATTGATATACAGGGAGACAAGTGACAGTGATTATGTTGAGTATATTGCGAGACGTCCGCGAAGTCATGGATTGTTTGGCAATATAGATACAGACGACTTGAAGGAGGTATCAAGTCAAATATATAAAAAGTCTCAGGAAGGGAAAATAATATATCGTGGAATCATATCATTGGGGGAAAAAGATGCTGAAGCATTGGGGTATCGAAATGCTGAAGCCTGGAATCAGTATTTGCAAAAGGTAATGCCAGATATAGCTGAAAAATTGGGAGTAAGTGTGGCAGATCATACGTGGGTAGCAGCTTTTCATGCCGAAGAGTCGCATCCACATGTGCATTATATGTTATGGGATAATAAGGATAGAATAAAAAGTCCATTTATACATACGGCAACGCAGCAAAAGATAAGAAATTATCTTCAGGAGCAGATGTTTGATGATACTTATGAGCGTGCAGTCAAGCAGGCTTGCAAAGAAGAACTGGAGGCAATATATGCAGTCAGAAATGCGGAACGCAAATTTTTGCTATCAGAAACGGCGGCTGTGTTAAAAGATATTCTATATGTACCTGGAGTAGAATACGAACGTTTGCCATCAAGACCATCGAAAGAATATTTGAGAAGTATCGCAGATGAAGTGCAGAAGCTGATAGCAGATCTGCCAGGAAGAGGAAGCTTTAAGTATCAGTATATGACACCAGCGGTAAAAGAGCAGGTTGATCGAGTGCTTGATCGGATTTTGGATAAAAGTGACATAAAAGCATCTCTGCAATGTTATTTACAAAAAGTGGAGGAAGGACAAAGACTACAGGGAAAAACAAAAAGCGAGATAAAAATAGAATGCATGAAAGCAGAAAGAGATGTTCGTAGAAGGTTAGGCAATAAAATTTTAGAGGCAATTCATAATTTAATTCGTATGGAAGAAGGGAACCGGGTTTCCCCGGACAGAGAAGAATTATCAGATGGAGGGAACCGGGTTCCCCTGGATAGAGAAGAATTATCAGATGGAGGGAACCGGGTTCCCTCCATGAAACAAAGTAATGATATAGTGAAAATGATCAAGGATTTTACAAAATTGGCTGATAGTCCGGATGGGAATGTCTATGCAGCGTATCGCCTGGGCTGCATTTATATGGATAAAGAGGATCCGGAACACTATGATGCAGAGAAAGCGATCATGTATTTAGAAAAAGCAGTTGAGAATCCAGAGGGAAATATCTATGCAGCTTACCGCCTGGGCTGTATCTATATGGATAAAGAAGATCCGGAGCATTATGATGCAGAGAAAGCGATCGTGTATTTAGAAAAAGCAGCGGATAGTTCGGATGGAAATGTCTATGCAGCTTACCGCCTGGGCTGTATCTATATGGATAAAGAAGATCCGGAACACTATGATGCAGAGAAAGCGATCGGATATTTAGAAAAAGCAGCTGAGAATTCAGAGGAAAATATCTATGCAGCGTACCGCCTGGGATGTATCTATATGGATAAAGAAGATCCGGAGCATTACGATGCAGAGAAAGCGATCAGATATTTAGAAAAAGCAGCTGATAGTACGGATGGAAATGTCTATGCAGCGTACCGCCTGGGATGTATCTATATGGATAAAGAGGATCCGGAGCACTATGATGCAGAGAAAGCGATCGGATATTTAGAAAAAGCAGCTGAAAATCCAGAGGGGAATGTCTATGCGGCTTACCGTCTGGGATGTATCTATATGGATAAAGAGGATCCGGAACACTGTGACATAGAGAAAGCGATCGGATATTTAGAAAAGGCAGCTGAGAATTCAGAGGGAAACGCATATGCAGATTATCGTCTGGGATGTATTTATATGGATGAGACGATGCCGGAAAGCTGCAATCTGCAGAAAGGTATCCAGTTTTTGGAAAAGGCAGCATTGCAACATAATCCAGATGCAGAAATTAAATTAGGAATAGCTTATTATTTTGGAAAAGGCGTTTTAAAAGACAAAGAACGTGGAGAGCAATATTTACAGGTAGCGATAGCTGATGGAAGCGAGTATGCACAGAATATATTAGATGCAGGAGGGCTTAACGTTGCATATTGTCTTACAAAAAGTGTGTTGTCAGGATTAGAAACTATGAACCGACAGCAGACGTATTATAATAATCAACAGAGCCATTCCAGACAGGCGTTGAGAGAAAAACAGTTGCATTCAGATCAGAATAGGGATATTTGATTTGAACTGTATCATTAAAAAGCAGGATATCACAGGTATATCCTGCTTTTTATAATGGAAAAAATTTATTTTTTTTCTAATTTACGATAAAGCGCTTCGTATTGGCTGGTTGTAAATTGATAATAAATTTCTGTGTTCTTAATGGATTTATGACCAAGCCAGTATTGGATTTCTTTGGTATCTGCTCCGGCTTCTGCCAGGGTAATTGCGCGGGTGTGCTTAAGAGCATGAAAATGAGCTTTCTCATCCGGAAGACCGGCGATCTGACAATATTTTTTCATTAGTTCGTCCAGTGTTTTGCGAGATATCGGAGTTCCTTTTTGAGAGGGAAAAAGTATCTGGTTTGGGTTTTGGGATGTCAGCTGCAGCATCTGAATATAATAGATTCGTAAAGCATCAAATACATTTGCGTCGATGATCCGTAGGGTGTTGCAATTACTCTTTTTTAGGCGATGTACATGTATCTCTTTAGCGGGAAGGTTGATATCAGAAAGTCTGACCAGACCTACTTCGCTGGCTCTCATGCCACAGTATTCTGCAAGATAAAATATGGCTCTGTTCCGTAGACAATGAGCAGATTGATCTGTCTCTAATGCACGGAACAGGGCTGTTTTTTCGTGCGGATAAAGGTATTTGATGGATTCGGTGTTGTTCATTTTTGATCTCCTTATCTGTAGTATATTTCTAACATACAACGAAACGCTATGTGTAGAAATAACTTCATATGTAAAACCGGACAGAATAACCATTTTGTCCGGTTTTGAAAGACGAAAGGAGACTGTATGAATAAACATGTATTAACAGGCAGACCGACGGCTGATCCGGAAGTATCGTATTTCGGGAAAGATGGAGAGCAGAAGATGATGGCGAAATTTACGCTGGCAAGTAATCATATGCATGATAAGGATGCGGATTTTTTCCGCTGTGTGGCATTTGGAAAGAAAGCAGACTTTGTTGAGAAGTATGTGAAAAAGGGCATGCATCTGCTGATAACCGGACCGGAACGCAACAATAATTACAAAGATAAAGAGGGAAAAACTGTTTACGGAATGAATCTTGTCATCGAAACCATCGAGATGCTGGATAAAAAGAAAACGGAACAGGAAGCAGATCAGAGTAAGGAAGAATTTATGGAGATGACAGAGGAGGAGATGGCGAACCTGCCATTTAAATGATAATGAATGAAAGTCAGAGATGAAAGAAAGAGATCGGAGATAATCAAATTTGTTGTCGCAATAGGTATATTGATCGGTGCTTCTCCGTTGATTGGCGAATTGGCGCTTGCAGCACTGAATAGTATCTTTGTAGATTTTGGACATTTTGCACCAGATATGAATTATGTGCGTTGTGTAAAAAAATTGATGACAGATCATGATAGACAGATATTGACAGTATTTGCCCTGTTGCTGATCGGCTGTGGTTTGCTATCCTGGGCAACCCGGTTACACATTGAAATCACGGAGATAGACACAGTTGAAATTGCCAGAGGAATTCACATCCCGGTAGTAGCTGGAAATGGACAATACGGGACGGCACATTTTATGGCAAAAGAGGAACAGGATACTTGTTTCCCGGTGCTCGCCTATAAAGGAATCGGACACCTAAAGGGATTAGCAGAGAGCGTAGGGTTGATTGTTGATTTTCAGAAGGTAGGAAAAACGGAATATATAAGATGCCTGGTAGATGCCGTAAATGCAATCATAATTGGTGCTACACGATCAGGAAAGACGCGGCGCCTGCTATTGACATCAACCTGGCTTAATTTACTGCTGGGAATAAACTTGTTTATTCCGGACGTTAAGGGCGAAATATATGCGTACACATCAGATTTTGCACGAGAAAAAGGCTATGAGATAAGTGTATTGGATTTCCGAAATCCGACCAGATCACAACATTTTAATAATCTGGATGAAATTGTGAGATTGCTTGCGGCGAAAAAAATATCTGAGGCAGTAAACAAGGCTTGGGATATAGTGACGGTACTTGTTGGAGAGCCGCAGGGGGAACGGATCTGGACGGATGGTCAGTGTGCTACGATTGCAGCTGCTATCCTGATTATTGCGCAGGATGCACCGGAAGGGTATAAGAATCTGACCAATGTATATTATTTTCTGGCATATATGTGTGAACCGGATCGCGAGACTGGAGAAATGCCCATAACAGGATATCTGAAAAATCTGCCAGAGAACCATCCAGCGCGCGGTGCGTTTCAGGTTGCACAAATAGCACCATTCCGGACTAGAAGCAGCTTTTTCACATCTGCTCTGGCAACATTACGGCTTTATACAGATTGGAATGTAGCAGATATAACCAGTCAGTCCGACTGGATATTAGATGATATTGATGACAAGAAGGTCATTACTTATATTATTCTGCCGGATGAAAAGACGACATATCATCCGATCGGTGCGCTGCTGTTAAAGCAGCTTTACGAGAAACTCGTAGAAATAGCCATCCGAAAAGGCGGCGAGCTGGATCGGCGTTTTATATTCCGGACAGAGGAAATCGGGAATTTCCCTAAAATTCCGGATCTGGGTACGATGCTTTCTGCCGGAGCGGGTAGAAACATATTTTTTGAACTGGTAATACAGGACTATCAGCAGCTTGAGCATAAATATAAAGAGGAATGGCGGAATATCCGGACAAACTGTCAGCTGACAGTAGTGCTAAAGGTGACAGATCCGTCTACCGCATCAGAGTTGAGCAAGCAGCTTGGAAATTATACGGTGCATATGCCTGCAGCATCCGCAAATGTAAACGACGGTCGAACCGGCAGCTATTCTGCCGGAACCTCATCGTCGTTAGGAGGACGCCCATTGATGTTTCCCGATGAAATATCAGCCATCGAAAAGCCGGATGCGCTGGTACTCTATGGAGGAAAGAAATTTATCGCAAACCTGCCGGATATATCTGAATATTATGCGAATGCAGAATTTGGTATGGGGGATAAAAATCATAATAAGAAATTGTATTTGAAGAGAATAGAAGACAGACCGGCACATGAGATCAATGCACCGAAGTTGTGGAGCATATGGGAAAAATATAAGACAGGTAAACAGCAGACAGCGGAGACACTGGAAGAGGAAAAGGTGTCATTTCTGACATAAAAATGAAAGAGAGGAAACGTAACATGAAAAGTAAGAAAAACGGTAAGAGAGAAAACAGATGGTTAAAATGTATCCAGCAGATCCGGCGGGCAGGCATATTGTTAATGGGAATGCTGCTTGTTAGTACATCTGCTTACGCGTCCGAGCCGGCTATTGTAACAGGGACGAGAACATTGCTTGCGTGGGCTGCAGGTATATGCACAAGTTTTGTGTCAGCATTTACCATATTTAAGGGATCGGTAGCAGTTTATAAGTATATGAATGCGCAGCCGGAAGAAAAGCCTAAATATAAAAAAGAAGCAACAGAAATTTTAATTGCTGCTGTGGTAATTGCTACTCTTGGCAGTACCATAACATTTATTCTTGCAAAATATGGAGCATAAGATATGTCATCAATGGTAATGAATTGGCTTACAGAAAATTTCTGTGCAGTTCTTGCAGATGTTATAGGTGGTTTCCTGGATGTATTTGGAGATGTGGTAAATAACATCTTTTATTGGATCATCCAGGTAGCAACAGAGAATGTTTATGTGATAAATGCTGAACGGTTTACCGTTTCGCTTGCTACAACGCTTATTAGCGTATGTGTAGTAAAAAATATCATTGCCGGATATTTTCTGGAAACGGATTATGATGCAGAAGAGGATCCGTTTAATCTGCTGGTACGTATTGCGCAGACAGAGGCATTTATTCTAAATGGAAACTGGATATTCAACTTTTTGTTGAATTTTTCAAAACATTTTACAACCGATCTTGTTGGGAGTGCAAATGCGGCAGGATATAGTGATACAACAACCGGATTGCTGGGGATGGACAGTGCGGCAGCAGGAAGAAGTTATAGTGCTTATATGCTGTTAGTCGGGTTTATTACGATTGGAACGGTTATTTTTTCGGTGGTTGCAGGGATGCGTGGCGCAGAGCTTGTAGCCTTGATGCTGTTTTTTCCGTTTTTTTGCCTGGATATGCTGACAAATAGCAGGGAACGGTGGAACAACTTCAAAATGGCATATATGTTTGCAGCGATTACTTATAGCTTCCAGATCCTGTTTTTTACAATCGCAATGAAAAGTTATGCTACTGCAGCGACGGGATCTTCGGGAGAGACATCTCTTTATTGGATTGGAACAATTGTCTTTTTGATAATGGCAATCAGGGGACCAAAAACCATAGAAAAGTATTTGTATACCTCTGGTGTCAGCAATGCAGCACACAGTGGAATCCGGATGCTTGTGCAGACAGCCGCAATGAAAGGAATGGTGGCATAATGGGAGGTTATCAATCTGTTTACGATATTTACAGTATCGGCATGTGGCTGATCGGATTAGTTGCAGCTTTTTTAGTGGGGCGGACGGGAAGAGATATCTATGCAGCAATGTCGGATGAAGACCTTGGACTAAAGGGTGCGATAAAAAAGGTGAAAAAGAGAATAGCAGCAGCCGTGATCGCGGTAACGATTGAGGGGCTGGTTACATTTTTTCGGCAATTTTATCAGTAAGGAGATTGTATGGAGAAAAATGAGAAAGAACTTGTGATACCGGAAAACTGTTTGCCGGTAGAGTATCTGATTATGGGCTTTACCATGTATGACATATTGGCAATCGGGATATGTGTTGTGATTGGGTCTGTGGTGGCGTTATCGGTATATCATCGCACGCATAATTCGATGATTGCCGTTGCAGTCATTTTTGCTGTAGCCATTGTGGCTATAACGTTATGGCGCCGTGATCGGTTCACGGAAAATATATTTAATAAAATATGGATTGCGGTGCTTTATCAAAAGACACAGAAAAATTATCTATATGAATATGTAGATACCTGGGATAAGGAGATTACATATGATGTCAGATATAACACAAGAAAATAAGATGTCCGTAAGGGACTTTGTGGATGCAGCAGATGTAAAAGGAAATTTTTTGTACCGCAAAGACGGTGTGATTCTAGCGTACTTGCGCATTTATTCTTTTAACATAGAACTTATGAATCAGGCAGAGAGAAGGGCATTGAGCAATAAGCTGGCTGCTCAGTTTAAGGCAGATCGAAAGGACTTTGTTTATACTACACTTCCGCGGGAAGTTGATATGGACAAATACAGACAAAGTCTTAAGGAACGGCATGGATCAGAAATAGACCTCGGTCGGCGGCATCTGCTTACGATAATGATGAATCAGAGCCAGCGCCTGATATCTGCAGGGGAGAATTATGAGCATCAGCATTATATTAAAATCTGGGCACATAGTACAGCTGCAGGGAGAAAGAAAGTAGAAGAAAGATTGGCGGAACGAATATCGCAATTTGAGGCGATCTATAAATCTGTTGGAATTAAGTGTGAAATTATGGGAGAACAGGATATTGTGAAACTTTGTAATTTGTATGGAAACAGTCTGCACGCGTCAATGGAGCCGATGGATGAAACGGCACGTTTCTCATCCATTCTACAGCTTTGAATGAGGAAAAGATAAAAAGATGATAGGAAAGAAAAAAGAGAAAAACCAGGAAAAACAGGAAAATATTGTTGAAGTCAATGACAATATTTTAAACATTATATCACCGCCAGGAATCGACTTTGACAAGATGCAGACGTCATTGGGGGAAAACGTAGGGAGAATATATATTATATCCAGATATCCGGATCGCAATGACTATGGATGGCTGGCGAAGCTTTGTAACCTGGAGGGAACGAGTACAACGGTAGAGTTTCATTACACAGATCCGGATCGTTTGATATCTATTTATGATAAGCGGATTGGTGAACTGAAAGGGAATGAAGGGACGCTTAAGAATGAAAGTGATATTGCCAGGAATAAGAAGGCACAGGAAGATCTGAAAAAGCTTGTGCATCGTCTGGCGGTGGAAGAGGAACCGGTTGGATATGTGACTATTATATTACATGTACAAGCGGGGACACAAAAGCAGTTGGAAGATCGTATCAAAAGAGTATCAAGCAAGGTTGCGGTACAGGGATGCAGCATCAGGCTTTTAAAGAGCAGACAGCAGCTTGGATTAAAGGCAATAGCACCTTATGGTATTCCGGTTGAGGAGGTATCACGGATCGGAATGCGCAATATGCCGATATCTTCATTCCTGGGTGGTTTTCCGATGGCGAATCCTGGACTGAATGATCCAGATGGATATTACCTCGGAAAAACTACGAATAACCGGCTTGTAATCCTCAATATGTGGCTTCGTGGCAAAGATCGCATTAACTCTAACTGGGCGATATTTGGACCGCCTGGTATGGGAAAATCTACTACCCTAAAAGATTTGCTTTTGCTTGAGTATGCTTTTTTTGGAACGAAGATCATCATATTTGATCCGGAAGTGGAGTATGTGGGGGTAGCTACACACTCGGATATCAAGGGTGATGTGATTGACTGTGGAGGAGGAGAGAAAGGAAGAATCAATCCGCTGCAGGCGCGAAAAACGGCTGTTGTCCGCCCGGAGGAACTGGAGGCAGGGGAAAACATGGAGGACTATCTTGCGTTTGATACCGGAACGGAAAACACAGAATCGGATCTTGCTCTGTATCTCCAGCAGCTGAAGGTTTTTTTTCGGTTGTATTTTGGTAAGGAAAATTTTTCAGTCGGAATTAGTGCATTGCTGGAGCAGTGTCTGATCGAGCTGTATCAAAAGTTTGGGATTACATGGGAGACGGATGTTAGTACGGTTCCTAATGACAAATGGCCGTTGCCAAAGGATCTGAGAGACTATGTGATTGCACGGCGAAAAAAAGATGAAGCTGGTGATTTGTCGAATTATCGCAAAGATAATTACGAGAAACTTGAGGATATGCTTTTTAGTATGGCAGAAGGAGCGGACAGTAAGCTGTGGAACGGATATACGACTTTGGAGGCAAAAGCAGATTTTGTAGATTTGCTTGTATCGTCATTATTGGATGCAGCGGAAAATACTAAGCGGGCACAGTTTTACAATATATTATCATGGGCGTGGACAGAACTGAGTAAAGATCGCAGTCAAAAGGTAATTTTCGCGGTAGACGAAGGGTATACAGTTATTGATCCGGAGTATCCAGATATCATGAAATACCTCAGAAATTACAGCAAGCGGTTAAGAAAATATGAAGGGGCACTATGGTTTATCACACATTCAGTGGTGGATCTGCTTGATCCGGCAGTAAAAAGATATGGACAGGCAATTATTGATAATGCTTGTTATAAATTTGTGATGGGTTGTGATGGAAAGAATCTGGAAGAGGCAGCAAAGATATTTAATCTGTCTGAGCAGGAAGTAAACATGTTGCAGGAGAAGAACCGCAGCCAGGGGATTTTTTTTGCGGGAAATACCAGATTACGTTTACGAGTGGATGTTTCGGATGAGTTCCTTTCGATGATGGGAAAAGCCGGAGGGCGATAAAATGGAAGCTGTGACAATGATCAAAGCGGCGGCGCTTGCGGCACAAAACAAGAATAACATTGGTAAGATTTTGACAATATTGTTAGGAATTTTGCTGGCACCACTCATTTTAATCTTGATGGTATACGTGCAGGTAATGAGCGCATTTTCGCCGGAGGGTCTTTTGCAATCGCCGGATACCTTTGATGGTGCAAATTCAGCAGTTTATCAATCTATACATGCAGTGACAGATCCGTTTTATGAGGAAATAGATACACAGCTTGATGCAGCAGAAAGTGATATTCAGAGGTATAACACGTATGTTTATGACATTATAGACGATCAGGGAAGAACACAGACCGTAAGAGATGAGCCGGGTATAACGAAAAAAAAGCATTATATATCTGAAAGTGTTATTATTGCCTATTTATTACAGACGGATGGTGCAATAGATACAGCAACAGGATATATCAATGAGGAAGTCACAGAGAATTTTCTACATAGTATCTGCACGGTAACATCATCAAATGTGGGAGACAATAACTGGATTGTAGAGAATAAGATTCTTACGATCAATCAGATTGCAGAATTATATTTTACGACAGAAACGGAGCAGACAAGATATAAATTTGCCTGCAACGCCTATAGCGAATATTTTGATGTTTCAGAAAGTGAAGTGGATGGAACGGACGGGATCGACCGTGTGTTTGATGCCAATCTTGCAGATGTACCATTGTATCTGCAATATGATCCCACATGGGGCGGGATATCCTACGGCAATGGAACCATCCGGAAAAATGGCTGCTGTCTGACGTGCCTGGCAATGGTTTTTTCGTACATGCGAGGGGAAACCATTTATCCATCGGACATCGTTGCATGGGCTGGAAACCGTTATTATGTAAATGGATCAGGAACATCCTGGAGCATTTTTGCACCGGCAGCTGCACAATGGGGTGTTTCCTGCAGGGGAATCGGAAAGGATGCAGAGCTGATGCAGGAAGCGTTGTCTCAGGGGAAGCTGGTTGTGGCAAGTATGGGACCGGGAACATTTACGCGTGGAGGACATTTTATAGTGCTTACCGGTATTACTGATGATGGAAAAATTAAGGTAAACGATCCGAATGATAACAGCAGTAAACAGCATATCAATCAAGCGTTTGCGGTCAGCCTCATTTTGAGAGAATCAAAAGCAATGTGGGTTTTTGAATAGGGAGTGAGCATGAACAGAAACAGTAAAAAAATGTTAAAACTTGCAGTGTCGATCGGAATGATTGTATTGGGCGTGTATATGACATTTTTTCGGGATGTCGGCACGAACACGGTAAGAAATACAGACCTGCAGACAGAACAACAAGCAGAACAGCAAGCAGAACAGCAAATGGAGGAACAGGCGATGATAAGAGACAAGCATGATTATTCCATGACGACAGAGCTTCCGGATGAGGAAAACCTATCCGAGAGCGATACGTTTAATGAGGAGAAAAAAGATGTCTATGTATATTTTGAAAATACTGCAGAACTGGATGCAGGGAACCTTCCACTGCAGGCACAGGCAGAACTGGCAGTAAATATACAGACATACCTGGAACGCAGTGGCTATGGAGATGTTACAGAATTATATATCAATAACTACACGGAAGACGGACAGAACATAACCATACAGTGTAACATGGACGGCTATGCAGATGAATTGTTAATTGAATACGATGGGGAAGAGAAGCACCTGTCCTATTGTATTGTGAAGAATTGAAACAGACAGAAAGGATAGAATGCTATGACGATCTATTTTACCGGGAGTACATTTAATCAGGTAATACATGACACGATTGAGTCGATGGATGAGATGATTGTTGATCCGCACGTGGAGGATCATCAGGATTTTTATAAATATATCAAACAGAATATAGCATCATTGCAGGGGATGGATCAACTCGTGATTGATTGCACCGCAGTGCTGAACACTGACGAGGAATTGCTCGCGGCGTTTGAAATGATCCGGACAATGTATGATGGCATCCGCATTATTATTTTTGCACCGGACTATAAGCCAGGTTCTCCATTCCTTAAGAAATGCTTTGAGATGGGTATCTTGAATATCATTACAACGGATGATTATAAGATTTTGCAGGATGAACTTGTGTACTGCATAAAAAAAGGTATGTCATACCGGGATGCAGCAAAGTACAAGGACAGTGTGCCGGAAAAGATTAGCGTGAAACATACGCGAAAAACGGTAATGAAACGCATGATCGGGATAGCAGGGACTTGCGAAAATATCGGTGTAACACATAATGCCATTGTCCTGGCAAACTTTTTCAGACAAAAGGGATATATGGTGGCATTGGTTGAAAAAAACAATTCTGGAGCATTTGAAACGATATGCAGCGCTTTTGATGAGAAAACATATGAGGATGGTTATTATACGTTAAATGGTATCGATTACTATACGGACGCCAATGATGAAAAAATCCAGATGGTACAGGAACATCCTTATAACGTGATATTGATGGATTTTGGCTGCCTGACAGAAGAAAATAAGGACGCATTTGAGCGATGTGAGGATCGGCTGCTGATTGCAGGAGCACGTCCGTGGGAAATGGAGGATACAAACAGAATATTTCCCCTGGCATCCAGAGATGTCCTGGCAAAATATGTGTTTTGCTTTAATTTTGTGCCAACATCGGAGCAGGAAGCGATACGCGATGGAATGGGAACCCTTGATAATGTACATTTTTTGACATACACAGAGCGACCGTTTGAGCAGGCAGACTTCTCTGATGCAGCGCATATTTTTGCAGAAATTCTTCCGGAAGAAGTGGATGTCAAGGAAAAAACTGGAATATTAAAAAAATTGCTGCACAAAAGGCAGGAAGGTGAAGGGAACCGGGTTCCCTTCAAGATGTAATTGCGAGGACAGAAATGAAGAAAAAAACAGAACAACCGTTAATTTTATACAAAAAATATTTGCATGATAATCAGTTTTCCAAGGAACAACCGGATGAAATTGTACCTGTCAGGCGACATCGAAGTCTGTATCAGGTAGTCTCAAATGTAATATTGTCTGTGATTGTGACAATTTTGATCGTGCTGGCGGTTGTTGGGGCGATTACACTTGCTACTCCGGTGATGCGGGAGCAGCTTAAAGATACGGTTAGGTCAGAATGGGATCGGGAGAATAAGTGAGAGCAGGAGGAGATTAGATGGGAGCAAGCGCACATGAGATTGTAATGGAAAGCCGACAGGAGATTGTCGATAAACTGATTGCACAGATGGAAAAGGGCTATGCGAGTACACGGGCTGCCTGGAACAGCATGAAAACGGGACGTCCGTATAATTCGGAATCAGAAGCTGTTTATAACGGTATCAACAGATTTCGTCTCATGTTTGCATCGCTGGAGCATGGATATGAAGATCCACGTTGGATGACTTATAAACAGGCGAAGGATGCAGGATATCGGATTAAAGCCGGAGCAAAGAGCGTACTTCTGGAGAAGTGGATTTATTATAAAGAAGTTCCAAGCCTTGACGAGAATGGAGAGCAGGTCATTGGTGCGGACGGACAGCCTCAGATGAAAAAGTTACTGTATAAAAAGCCGATTGTGAATTACTTCAGGGTTTTTAATGCAGAACAGATCATAGGAGTGCCGGAATATGTGAAGGAGCAGATTACAGAAGATCAATATTCTGACTATGCAGATAGGTTTGAAAAATCGAGTAAGTGCCCCGTTTGCTATGAAAACCAGGATTCTGCCTATTATTCGGCTGTAGAGGATAAAATTCATTTGCCTCCGAAAGCGGCATTTAAAAATAATGAGACGAGACTGGGGGTGTTATTACATGAGATGGCACATTCAACGGGGCATGAGAGCCGCTTAAACCGTCCACTTTTGAACGCATTTGGAACACCGGAATATGCGAAGGAGGAGCTGAATGCAGAGCTGACGTCACTATTTCTGGAGAATGACTTTAACATTTCTATCGAGCCGGAGAGTGAGATTATTAAGGATCATGCTAATTATGTAAAAAGCTGGCTGGCGGTACTAAGGAAGGAGCCGGACGCTTTGTTCGATTCTTGCAGAACAGCAGAGAAGATATCCAATTATCTGTTAGAAAACTACAGAGAACTTGAACGCAGTAAGGATGTAGAAAATGTGCATATGGTTGAATCAGAAACTGTAGACAGTACCAGACAGGGAGAGAGTTTTGCCAGACGGGAAATGCTGCAGGAAATGCGGGCAGAAATGGGATTTGGAAATATGATTTTGTAAATGAACGGCATGGAAAGGAGGTGAGACCCATGGAGCAGGTAATGAAGCATTATGGAAATGCTATTCTGGCAATTATTGTCTTGCTGGCACTGGGAGCGATTCTTGTTGCAGCGCTGAGATCTGATGGCTATGTTGCAAACGCATTTAAAGATGCACTTACAGGATTTTTTGGGCGCATGAGTGCATTAGCTGGCACATGATTATGACGGGATTCCATCTGTATATCAGCTGCATGATGTGGCTGATATACAGAATGAAAAAAGAACAGGAGATTGAAAATGAGTGAAGTAATATATGATCCGACACCGGAACAGTTCGGTGTGTTTTGGAAATACGTAGATGATCCTGATGTGACAGACATTGATTTTAATGGTCGGGCATTATGGATTACAAATCTGCATACAGGCAGACATAAGGTGGATGAGAAAATCACCGATGATTTTTTAATTGCATTTGCACATAATATTGGGAATTGTGTAAATAAGCCGTTTAACAATGCCAATAAGATCCTGGAGGCTGACACAAAAGAACTACGAATCAGCATCATCCACGACTCGGCAGCCACCACTGGAATCAGTGTTTGTATCCGCAAATCCCCGCCGGTAATCCGTAATACGATATCTGGGATGATAAAAGATAAGTATTGCCCGACAGATATTTTAATGCTGCTGATTAACTGTGTAACGGCGGGCATGAACTTTGTGATCGGAGGGGAACCGGGTTCTGGAAAAACAGAGTTTGTAAAGTTTCTGATGCAGTTTATTCCTCTGGAAAAGCGTGTGATCACGATTGAGGACTCTCTGGAAATTCACTATTCGGAAATCAACCCGGAGGCAGATGCGGTAGAGCTTCGTGTTGGAGAAGACTTTTCCTATACGTATGCAATTAAAGCATGTTTGCGTCAGAACCCGATGTGGCTGGTATTGTCGGAGGCGCGGTCGGTGGAGGTAACATCCTTGATAGAGCAGTGGAGTACCGGCGTTAATGGGATAACAACCATTCATTTGGATGATTTGCGTAAGCTGCCAGACCGGATCGAAAACATGATGAATGATGTGAACGATGCAAGCCGACTGGAAAACCGGATTTACCGCTATGTAAATGTCGGGGTACTGATCCGCAGGGAAAAAGAAGCAGACGGTGGTATCAGGCGTTACATCGATCAGATGTGTTTTTATGTGAGAGAAGAGCACAAAAACCGTGTTTATATGTTAGTGGAGGATGGAGAGATTATCAGCCGGAAGATACCTGCAGATATCGCCAAACGCCTGAAATTAGCCGGAATTGATGAATTTTTCTGGTGTGATCTGGATCCATTTATAAAGAGAGGAATGTGATATGAAACAGAAAAAGCATTTATGGAGAATTGGATTGATGGATCCCCGAAATTTAGCAAAAGAGGTGCACGTCTACGGTTACAATTTTAGCTGGAAAACGCATTTATCACTGATTGTGTGTTCTTTGCTTGGCATGGGTGCGATCAGTGTGGTATTCCACCTGAATGCTGTATATTTTGCCGTAACAGTGATTGCAGTGGTTGTAATGCTGCCGATTTTTGTTTTAACCATGTACAAGCGTATGTATGAGCAAAAACGCTTTGGAGACGTAACAACGTACTTAGAGCAGATGCTGTATGCATATCAGAAAGAGGGAAAAGTTCTATCTGCATTAAAAGAAACAGCGATGATATTTGACTCGGGGCAAATGCGAGAACACATTGATCGGGCAATCGCTTACATTGAAACAGGTGTCAGCAGTACAGAAAGAGGGTTTACAGCCGAAGGACTTGCTATCATTGAGGAAGCTTATGAATGCGTTAAGATACATACAGTACATGACACACTGCTGAGTATTGAGCAGCATGGCGGAAATGTAGATGGATCAATCATATTGCTGCTGGAGGATCTGGAGGTATGGAAGAGACGGGGGTACAAGCTGCAGGCACAGAAAAAGCAGCAGCACACAGATAATATAATATCCATCATCGTAGCTACTGCCTTATGTGCCATTGCATTGTATGTTATAGATGGCATGAGGGATTTATTTCCATCGGTGGCGGTAAGTACAAGTATTATGAAACTGCCATTGATTCAGTTAACATCATTTGTCTTCTTATTATGGGAATTGTGGGTACTTGCCAGGAGCTTTCGGAGTATGTCATCTGATTGGCTGCAAAGCGGGGAGATAAAAGATACGGAATATCTGCTGCACTGCTATGATAAAATCCGCGATTATGATGTCATGACTGAAAAAAAGAAAAGTCTCCTGTGGTCATCTCCGTTTTTGATAGCAGCCGTGATCGTTTTTCTCATGCACAGGAGATGGATTGCCTTGCTGCTGCTGGTTGTGGGAATGATATGTTTGTTTCAGCACCGGATGACCAGAAAACTGGCGATGGAGGATGTAACAAATGCTTTGTATGCAGCAATGCCGCAGTGGATGATTCAGATGGCTTTGCTGCTGCAGCACAATAATGTACAGGTATCCATTGCAAAATCAATACAATCGGCGCCAGAGATTTTACGACCGGAACTGCAGCTTTTACAGGAACGCTTGTCGGAGCATCCGGAGAGCCTGGCGGCTTATACGGATTTCTGTAAGGATTACGATGTGCCGGAAGCACAAAGTCTTATGAAAATGCTGCATTCCATTGCGGAAGCAGGAACGGGAAATGCGAATCTGCAGATCACTAACATGCTGCAAAGAGTACAGGAAATGCAGCAGCTTTCGGATCAGCGGCAGGATGAAAGCAGTCGTTTTAAAATGCAGATGGTATTTTTATATCCGGTGTTTGGAGCAACGGTGAAGTTATTGATTGACCTTACGCTTGGCTCTGTGTACATGATGTCAATGCTTGGCAATATGGGAGGTGTCTGATCTATATGAAATATGTGATAGAAGCGTTTAGCATCTTGTTTACTCTTATGGCAGGATTGTATGGCAGTGTGTCGGTTATCTCTGTCAGTGGTCAGATAGCGGCTGCAAAGGAATATAAAGCGGATGTGATCGCGGAGATTGAGAACAGTAATTTCAATCCATCCGTCATTGCTGCATGTACTTCACAGGCGGAGGCAGAAGGGTATCAGCTGACGGTATCGGACTGCACATATGATGCGTTAGGAGATCTCAATACCGCAGAAGTTATCCTGACATATGAGTACAATCTGCCGTTTTTTGGAGTCTCCGGCACACGGACTACGCGCGGCATTGCACGATAGAACAGCAAGGAGAAAGAAATTATGAAGATTGTAGTAGAAGAACTTGGACTTGGTCTGCTGGCTATAGTGGGAGGTCTGGCAGCTTATAAGCTTGTAGCAAATGTATATCTGTTTATTACGGCTTTTTAGTTGACCGGAGGGAAACAGCTATGGAGAAAATTGTAGAATATTTTGGCAGTGCCTTTTTGGCGATGACAGCACTTCCAGTGCTGAAGCTTTTTGTATCCAGCATGCAGTCAGGAGGCGCTATTTATAATATTGTTGTCAACTATCTGTCAACGATATGCGGATAATGAGGAGACTGTTATGGAAAAAATATTGGATGAGTATGGCAGATTTCTGCTGGATCTGCTGGCAATGGGATTTTTGATCGCTTATCTCTTTGGCACCGTGACAGATGATGCGGGACATTGTGGCATTCTGGAGATCACAGGGGCACAGATTGCCGTTTGGGACACCGACTATAACGCGTATCAGGATTATGATACTTACGAGGCAGAGGCACAGAAAGGAAATCCGGTGATCGAATACATTGCAGCCGAACCGATGGCGTTGGGCGAAAACAGAGCCGCGGATTACATAGCAGCATCCGCCTGGGACGGCGTGGAACTTCCTTTTTTGATTATAAGAGTGGAAGACTGGAGAGGTGCAGAAATGGATCTGAATGGAATTTATAATGAGGCTGGCAATAGCTTAAATTTTTCTGCACCGGGAATCTATAAGGTGCGCGTGGTAACGAGAGATGCGGGAAACCGGAAGACGGAATGTGATATCCGGATACCGGTGAGCAGGTGATGTGGTATGAAAAATATAGTTTTAGTGATTACAAGTGCAATAATTGGAGTATTGACACTTGCTATCGTAATGACAGTAGGTGGACGGGAGAACCGAAGCATGGAAATAAACAGTAATTTGCCGGCGGCTGTAGAGCAGACGGTAGCGAATCTGGTTGAACGTAAATATACGATTGATGACAGAAATGAATACCTGGCAGATTTCATGGAAGATCTTAGTGCAGGATTAGACACAGAATCAGAGATTAAAGTAGAGATAACAAATGTTGATCTGGAGAAGAGGATGATGGGAATAAAAGTGACAGAAACATTTTACCATCCGAACGGACGCCAGGGATCAGTGACGTGCGAACGCACGGTAATTCTGGATCCGAATGAGCATGTCACTGATCCGGAGTATAAGGTGCGATTTTATGTTCATGGTCACTTATATAAGGCATGTATGGTTTTAGCGGGTGAAACGGTCGATGAGCCGGTAAAGCCGGATGGAATCTCCGGCTGGCAGGATGCAAATGGATATCTGGCAGACTTTAGCCAGCCAGTGATGCAGAACCTTGCATATTATGCATATTAAAGAGGAGGTAACGGATATGGAAGCAATGTCATTGTGTGAAGAGGAAGTATATGTGGAACTTTGCCGGATGGAGGAACCACCGGCACTGGAAGAAATGCGTGCTGCTGTGAATATGCGGGGGCATGAATGGAAGCCACAGACGGTTTCTACATTTTTGATAAGACTGGTAAAAAAGGGATATGTCAGCACCTATCGAAAGGGACGATATTTTTATTATGTCCCGGTAGTACCGTTGGAAGAATATCAGAAGAGAGAATGTGAAAGGATGCTGCAAAGGCTGTTTTGTGGGGATAGCGGTAAAATGCGCAGCTGCCTGACACTGGTAGAGCAGGAAGCATTAAAAGCGTAATAGATAACATAAAAATATGGAAATAACGAACCATGTAGTGTATACTAATATGATAGAAAGATAGGTATACTTTTTTAGTGAAAATGGGATTAAGGCAAAAGTTTACATAGTAAGTGTCCAAAAAATTGGACACTTCATGTGAGATAATTACTTCAAAGGTATAGATACCTGCTTATAGACAGAAGGGAGGATACAGGAATGGATCCAAATGAAATGAGCCATGAGGAACTGATGGAAGCGTTCATGAACAAAATCGCGTATGTAGATGAGGGCGATATTGTAGATGATGACGACTACGAAATGCAGCTTGAGTTCAGTGATGAAGAGATGCGGGCTTTTCTGAAGGGAAAGCTGTAAATTAGCCGTAAATCAGAAAAAGCGAATATTGAAGGAGCTGCCGGTGATTGATATAATACAGGCAGTGCTACCCAAAACGGTAGGCGGTTAGCCCTCAGCAGAGGGACTGAACCCTCTGATTACATAGAAACCTGCAAAGGAATCTGATGAAAAGGAGGGGATGCGAATGATAAATCTGGAAGAGCTGATTCAGTTCACAGAATTATTGATAAGCGTTGCCACCTTGTTTTATGTCTTAGGCAGAAACAATGGCAAAAAGAAATAGCCGCCCTGACCTGAGAAATCAAGCGGCTATTTGGCATTGATAATCGGGCTAACCGTCTATCGGTAGCACTTCTATGATTATATTATCATTTCCGGACAGATCCGTCAATATTTTCACCAAAGGCGATTATGACATTCACCAAAAGCGATTATGAGAATTAGGAGGTTATCTTATGAAAAAGACATTAAAAAAAGCAACAGCATTATTAGCGGCAGCAGCAATCAGTCTCAGTGCAGTGGTTGTGGCGCCGGTAGAGGCGGAGGCGGCAGATGAGGCAGGCATTCGGGCATTTGTGACAAGGATGTATGAGGTATGCCTTGACAGAGAACCGGATACGGACGGGCTGAATGACTGGTCGAATCGGCTTGCTACGGGGCAGGAGCAGGGCGCTAATATTGCGTTTGGATTCATTTTCAGTGAGGAATTTCAGAATCTGAATCTCTGTAATGAGCACTACGTGGATTCCATGTATGCAGCATTTTTTGACAGAGAGGGCGATGCGGCAGGAAAGGCGGACTGGCTGGGGCAGCTGAACAGCGGTGCTACCAGAGGACACATCATGACAGGCTTTGTCAATTCGCAGGAGTTTGCAAACCTGTGTGCAGCGTACGGAATTGACCAGGGATCCGGAGACTGGAGCGCAGATGATATTCCGGTCAATGGAACATGCGCAATCTGTGCAAATGGCGGAAACGCTGGAAACCATGAGGTGGCGCCGGGAATGAGGGCATTTGCAGAAAGACTTTATACCTGCTGTTTAGACAGAGAGGCAGATGGGAGCGGACTTGATAACTGGGCGAATGCACTTGCAAATGGAGCCACCGGAAGTGAAGTGGCTGCGGGATTTGTGTTCAGCCAGGAGTATAAGAACAAAGATGCATCTGACACGCAGTATGTATTGATGCTTTACAAGACAATGCTTGGAAGAGATGCAGATACATATGGGGTGACAGATTGGGTGTTGCAGCTTAGAAACGGTGCTTCCAGGGAAGTTGTCTATAACGGATTTATTGGAAGCACAGAGTTTGCAAATCTCTGCCAGAATGCCGGAATTACAGTCGGAAGTGCGATTGCAGACAATGGAACGACCGGAAGAGCGAGCACGGGAGAAGATGTAGAAGTTTATTTAGAAGTTTATTTAAATGGAGAATATCAGGGACTTACATCTATGGGAAAGAGAGTGGATGGAACCTTAGTAGATCCCAATACCTTTTTCATTATGTATCCTGGATCGACAAATTATACAGAGGGCGAATCCTTTATTGCTTATGAGGGGACAACAGGAAAGGTAAATTATATTGGAAATACTGTATTCGATGATGAAATGTGGAATATCGACTAAAAGAGGGGATATTTATTGAGATATAAAGACACAAAACGGAAAAGACGATGGATGCAGAGCATCCTTGCGATAATGTTTGCGGTGGGAATGCTTTTTATAAAGCCAGATGCACAGGCAGATGCTGGAACGCTGCAATACCACGCAGAAATCAACAGCAGCACAAGTGGAGACAACATCACGTTTGGCTGCACTTTAAATCAGACCGTGGATGGACAGCAGACAAGCTATCAGTGGCAGGAAAATAAAGGAAACGGTTGGCAGGATATTTCCGGTGCAACAGGCGCTTCCTATACTGTGGTTAAGACGGGAAGAGGCGGATATCAATATCGCTGCAAGGTAACGATTGTGGTCAATAACTCGTACTCCTTGATGAATGAGTGTTATAAGGCATTTTTACACAGACAGGGAGTTACGTCCGAATTTCAGTCCTGGTGGCCGCATCTGTACGGACATACACAGGATGATTATCTGGTAACGATATATGATGCACTGAATATACCGCCTCAAAATGAGGCAGCCCGCGTAGCGATGGAGATTGTGTTTAGTGACGAATATCTGAAAAAGTATAAAAATAATCGGTTAGATTACAATACTTCTGTAAATGGAGATACTTTAAATGGACCGAAACAGCTGGTGGTAGATTGTTACCGTTTTTTGTTGCAGCGGGAACCGTCAAACAGTGAAGTGGAATATTGGTATACGCAGTATGCGAACAATGACAGGTTAAAACAATCTTTTGATTACCCAGATGCAAATAATGTGTCTCATTCGCATTATACCCATTCCGGCATCGGCTATGTGATCAACCAGATTGCTGCATCTGCAGAGTGCGCGAACAATATGGCGGCAGCCTACTATTATAATGGAGAGCTGGGAGTATTCCTTTATACGGAAAGTGATATTGAAACTCGGTCGGATACCTACCATGTTACAAGTGATGTTGCTATAGTTCCGGAAAATACTCACAGCGTAACATTGTCAAAAGGGACGGGAATCCAGAGTGTAAGTGGCGCCGGCGATTATACGCCTGGAGTATCGGTAACGATCAATGCCGTGGTAAAAAATGGATACCATTGGACGGGATGGACTGGCACGTATGAGACGGATACAAAGCAATATACTTTTGCCATGCCTGCACAAAATGTAAGCATGACGGCAAATGCGCAGATCAACCACTCGACCTTAAAGGTTGATCCTAATGGCGGGAGTTGGAACGGAAGTGCGGATATACAGAGTTTTAGAGAGAATTATGGAACCGCAATGTCCATTCCGGATCCGGTAAGAACCGGATATACCTTTTCCGGCTGGGTGAAATCAGAGCCATTTAACGGTAGTCTGAACAATGCGGTTTACACGTTTGGCGCTGCTGATGGTGCGACAGATGTTCTGACGGCATCCTGGACAGCAAACAGCTATACGCTGCATTTTGATCCGAATGACGGCAAAGAACAGATACCGATTGATGATATGACAATCACTTACGATCAGGAGGTGGTATTGCCGGACGCTACGGGTCTTTATATCCGTTATACGCTGGATGGAGAAGATATCACGCAGCAGGTGTTAGACGGTACGATAGTTTTGGATGATGCCGGCAGAGTGGTTATGATGATGGATGCAGATACGGGGCTGATGATGACACCGGCTGGTGGCGTAGTAAATGAGGATGGAAGCATCACGAACCCGGACGGAAGCATCACGAATCCAGATGGAAGCGTAGCAGATCCGGAAGAGACAGAACCGGATGTTTCCGGTGAATCGACGGAAGCATTGGAGGAAGAAGCAACAGAAGCGGATGCTTCCGGCAAGGCGGTGGAAGAACCGAAGGAAGAGACAACAGAACCGGATGCTTCCGGTGAGTCGATGGAGGTACCGGAAGCTTCCGGTGTAGAAGAAGATATAGATGTACAGGTGGCGGAATCGGAAGAATCGGAGACTCCGGAAGAACCGGAAGATCCAACGGCTGATCCGGTGCCGGATAAAAAGGCATATGCATCTGTTTTTATGGGGTGGTCGCTTGAAGATGGACGTGAAAGCTTTATCCCGCAATGGACAGCGGGGACATCGATAGCTGTGGCAGACTTAACCAATGCTGCCGGTGTGACGGATCAGAGCGGTGCGACTATAACGCTTTATGCGGTGTGGGATGACTGTCCGTGGATTGTTGCAGAAAATCTGTATTATACACTGACGCAGGCGCAGAGTGGATATATCACAGACAGTGAGATCCTAAGCCATGCAACGGCATACGATAGAGAGGACGGCAGTCCGATTGAACCGGGATTCCACGAAAATGGAACATCTTTTTCGATTCCGGACTATCAGGCATCGGATTTTACGCAGTTTCGACGCGAAGGCAGCTGTACGGAAAACCTGACGGTGGTGGACAGCACCGGAAGTACCTATTATAAGCAGATTACAGTCTACGTGGTAGACACCACGGCGGTTGCAGTAAAGCCGGAGGGAACAACCCGTTTTATTAACGAACATTATTACAACCAGTCCGAAGAAAATGGCGGCCTGGCAGCGGATTCCATCTGGTTGACGGACCCAGAATATGCAGCGGCGCTGCAGACCGCGTTTACCAATTCCAGAAATGGAACAGCGGAGGAGGTCTATGAATTTAGTCATGAGGACATTCTGGCGATGAAGCAGTTCATCGATGACAACGGCTTTGGTAATACAAGAAGCGATGATGCGCTGACACGATTTTATAATCAGTTTATGGCACCAAACAAAGTGGAATAGAGAATAAAAAGGAACTTTTGGGGAATACTTGAAAATGCTGCCTGCATATGCTATAATGGCGGTAGCTAAAAAGGATAAGTACCACGGGTACACAAAGCAAAAGCCCCAGAGCGTCACCTCTGGGGCTTTCTTTAGGCTAGTTGTCACTGTCGTTTCCGTCTAACCATTTGCAGATATAGTAGCTAACTATACCAGCCATAACGGAAACCAAAAAGGATAAAGTAATTTCCACGGGCACACCCCCTTCCTGTTGCCAGAATGGGTGCGACAACAGGAATATTATATCATAAGACAGGGGAAGAAAAAAGGATAAAAGAGTGCTTTGGATACCGAATAAAACAGGATAGGGGAAACGATATGGAATATGAGCAGATTATAAAACATTGGAAAGATAAGAAGATAGCTACAGTGGCAGATTTGAGAGAAAGCCTTTCAAGCTATAGTATTATCTTCGCATATAATTCCGGTGCCATTGAAAATCCGGAGATTACTTACCATAATACCAGAGAGGTATTTGAAAATGGAAAAGTGGTGAACTTTACCGGAAATTTGAGAACCGTTTATGAGATCGCAAATCAGAAGGCTTGCTTTGGTGCCATGCTGCAGCATATTGTAGACAGAGATCCTGTGACGTCAGAACTGATATGTGAAATACATAAATATCTGACGCAGGGAACCTATGATGAGAGACGCTGGGAGAGAGGCGAAAGACCGGGGACATTTAAGGTACATGATTACTGCGTGGCAGATGGGCAGGGCGCGCCACCGGAGGATGTTCCGATGGAAATACAGGAGCTGTGCGAAGAGATGGAGGACGTCCCGGATCGTGGCGAGAATATATGGAAAGCTGCAGCATATTTGCATTGTAAATTTGAAAATATACATGCATTTGCGGATGGAAATGGTCGCGTGGGACGCACGTTGATGAACTATTTTCTGATGATTCATAATTATCCGCCGTTGGTGGTATATAATGAAACCAAGCAGAAATATTATAATGCACTTGCACATTATGATAAAACGGGAGAGGTAGACCCATTTGTTGCATATATGAAGGAGTGTATGGAGCAGACTTGGGATGTAAAGCCGGTACCGGAAAGAAAGCTGCAGGATATGCTTGATTTGTCGGGTGAACAGACATTAGGATAAAAAAGAAAAGCATCTGCTAAGAGATTGGAGCCTCGATCAGATGCTTTTCAAACCAAAACATGGCTGTAGTTGCGCCTATGTTTCCAGATGATGATAGCATTTTGAAACAGATGTGTCAACCAGCCATACGAACTATTTTGAATTTTGAAAATTCAAGAAGCATAAGGATAGAACAAAAGAATGCTGGTGAGAGTATGGTGGAAAAGAAAAAGAAAGTATTAAGTACGGAATATCATGTTACGGTTCAGTATGGTCAGGAGCGCCTGGAGAAATGTGTGGAAAACATGCTGCGGGACAAAGAAAAAAAAATCCGGATGACAGATTGCAATTATAGGAAGCGTTCGATATGATAAGCAGGGGGATATGCTATTATGGGTAAGAGAGAACAAAAGTACAGAACGGCGATCTACTGCAGATTATCGGATGAAGACTATGAAAAGAAAAGGGAAGTGTCTGAAAGTATTGAGAACCAGATGTTTATTTGCCGGAAATACATAGAGGAACGACCGGAACTGGAAGAAGCAGAGGTTTATGTCGATGATGGACACACTGGGCTTGATTATGATCGAGCCGGTTATATCCGGATGATGGAGGACGTGGATGCTGGAAAAATCGATTGTATCATTACAAAGAGCCTGGCAAGACTTGGAAGGGAGCACGCAGAGACAATCCGTCTTTTTAAGGTCACGTTTGTGATAAAGCGTATCCGTTATATTGCGGTGGTAGATAATATTGATTTTAACGGTCGCATCACTTCTATTGATATTCCGATCAAAGTGGTTATGAATGACAATTATTCAATGGAAACCTCAAATAATGTGAGAGCTGCATTACGGGCAAAAGCACAGCGGGGAGAGTTTATAGGATCGTTTGCCACATATGGTTATGTGAAAGATCCAAAGGACAAGAATCATCTGATCGTAGATCCGGTAGCAGCGGAAGTCGTCCGGAGAATTTACGCAGAATTTATTGACGGTAAGGATATCATAATGATTGCGCATGGGTTAAATGATGACAAGATTCCCTGCCCGTCAGAATACAAACGGCAGAATGGCTGTAATTATTCAAATAACAGGCGTCTGGAAAAAACCTATTACTGGACCTATAGCACAGTAAAAAAGATCCTGTTAAATGAAAATGAGAATTACATCGGAAATATGGTGCAGCACCGGATCGAGAAAATGGCGTATAACATAAAGAAATTTTCACAGGTGGAAAAGTCGGAGTGGATACGGCATGAGGCAACGCATGAGCCGATTATAGAGCAGAGAGATTATGATATGGTGCACAAGATGATCCAACACAGATGGAGGCAGATGGACTGCAGCAAGAACATCAATTATTTTGCAGGACTGCTGTTTTGTGGTGATTGTGGAAGAGCGATGACAAAATCGAAGCGTAAGGATGGCACGATATTGCGTTGTACGACGTATGCACGAATCGGTGTGCAGTATTGTTCACAGCATTTGATCTACCTGCAGGAATTAGAAGAACTGGTTCTGCAGGCGATACAGGCGAATGTGAATGAGGCAATTCAGAGTATGGATTTAGAGAAAATCCGGCAGCAGAAGCTGCAGACCGGGATCAATGATGAAAGTAGCAGGTTGGAACTGCAACTGGAGCAGCTGGAGCGTAATTATCATAAGATGATCATGAATCTGTCCCAGGAATTGATTTCGATTGATGACTTTAATGTTTTTAAGACAGAATACACAGCCCAGAAAGAAATGATAGAAAATCGAAAAAAGGTATTGCAAAAGCAGAAAGACGCGGGTAAGATATATATGGACGAGTACCAGAGATGGCTTGAGACGTTTTTGCAGCACAGAGAGATCAAAGAATTAAGCCGGGAGGTACTGGTCAATCTTATCGAACGGATTGATGTTTACGAGAATAATTCTGTAAATATCACGTTTCGATTCAAAAAACCACATCAGATATAAGTCTTGATAAAGTTCAGATTCTATCACATTCAGCCTTTACCCTATGAGAACGGGAATACAGAGCCGATTCTCGATGCATTAAAAAAGCACCAGGCGCCTGCCACTTTCTTTGTGGTGGGACATTTTCTGGAGAGCGCGCCGGAGATTGCCAAGCGGATGGTGGCGGAGGGACATACGGTGGGGAACCATACCTATCATCATCCCGATATGTCGTCGATCGCGGATCTTACCGCGTTCCAGAAAGAGATGGACGACAACGCCGCGCTTTTTTCCGAGGTGACCGGGCAGAAGATGGCGAACTATTACAGACCGCCGCAGGGAAAATACAGCACGAAGAATCTCGAGATGGCAAAACAGCTCGGCTATCACACTTTTTTCTGGAGTCTTGCCTATGTGGACTGGAATGTCGATGCACAGCCGACGAAGGAGGAGGCGTTTGAAAAGCTGCTGGGAAGAATTCATCCGGGGGCGATTGTGCTGCTGCACAGCACCTCGAAGACGAACGGGGAGATTCTGGATGAACTGCTGACCAAATGGGAGGAAATGGGATACACGTTTCATCCCCTGTCGGAGCTTTGCGAAAAATAAAAGCGAAAAGAATTGTTTTGTTGGAAAAACAACAGAAAAATCTCCGGAGATTTCATACAATGCGTAGGTAATCAATCAGGAAATCAAAGGAGAGATCAATATGGAACATAAAATGTTTTGTTTTCAGTGTGAGCAGACAGCGGGATGCAGCGGCTGCACCGGGAATGCAGGCGTCTGTGGAAAAAGCAGTGCGACGGCAGCGCTGCAGGATGAACTGACCGGCGCGTTGATCGGGCTTGCAAAGGCGTGCGGCAACAATCCACGCACCGAGGACACCACACATATTTTAATAGAAGGATTATTCACAACGATCACGAATGTCAACTTTAATGATGAGACACTGCGTGAGATGATCGCAAAGGTTCATGCGGAGAAGGAACGCGTGGTTCCGAACTGTGCCACCTGCGCATCGCCGTGCGGCAATACCTCGGATTACGACATGAAGGAGATCTGGGAGGCGGATGAGGATATCCGTTCCCTGAAGTCTTTGATTTTATTTGGCATCCGGGGCATGGCTGCCTACGCTTATCATGCGGCGGTGCTCGGCTATGAGGATGAGACGGTCAATGCATTTTTCTATAAGGCGCTTTCGTTTCTGGGCTTTGATCTGGAGATGGGAGACCTGCTTCCGGTGGTTCTGGAAGTCGGCGAGGTGAATTTAAAGTGTATGGAGCTTTTAGACCGCGCCAACACAGAGACGTTTGGCAATCCGGAGCCGACAAAGGTACCGCTTACCGTGGAGAAGGGACCGTTTATCATCATCACCGGCCACGATCTCTACGATTTAAAACTGCTTTTGGAGCAGACGAAGGATAAGGGAATCAATGTCTATACGCACGGTGAGATGCTTCCGGCACATGCGTATCCGCTGTTAAAGCAGTATCCACATTTAAAGGGAAACTTTGGAACGGCATGGCAGAATCAGCAGAAGGAGTTCGACGGGGTTCCGGCGCCGATTCTGTATACAACGAACTGCCTGATGCCGGTGAAGGAGAGCTACCGCGACCGTGTATTCACAACAGAGGTGGTTTCTTATCCGCAGATGGTGCATATCGGTGCGGACAAGGACTTTACGCCGGTGATCGAGAAAGCGTTAGAGCTCGGCGGTTACAAGGAAGATACGGAGTTCACCGGCATCAACGGCGGCAGAGAGGTGATGACCGGATTTGCACACGGCACGGTGCTCTCCGTTGCGGATCAGGTGGTGGATGCGGTAAAGAGCGGCGCAATCCGTCATTTCTTCCTGGTGGGCGGCTGTGACGGTGCCAGACCGGGACGCAATTACTATACGGAATTTGTAAAGCAGACCCCGAAGGACAGCGTGATCTTAACGCTTGCATGCGGAAAATACCGTTTTAACGATCTGGATCTCGGGGAGATCGGCGGTCTGCCGCGCCTGATGGATATGGGACAGTGCAACGATGCGTACAGTGCGATCAAGGTTGCGGTGGCGCTTGCCGGGGCATTCGGCTGCTCGGTCAATGAACTGCCGTTATCCATGGTATTGTCCTGGTATGAGCAGAAGGCGGTCTGTATCCTTTTGACGCTGCTGCATCTGGGCATCCAGAACATCAAGCTGGGACCGACACTTCCGGCGTTTATCTCCCCGAATGTGTTAGCATATCTGGTGGAGCATTACCATATTGCACCGATCACAACTCCGGAGGAAGACTTAAAGGAGATTCTTGGCGCGTAGAGGGAGAGGAGCTTTTTTGAAATCCCAAAAGGACAGGTACGAGATTTGTACCTGTCTTTTTTAATTCATAGAGAATTACGTCCTATGAATTTTATGCAATATCATAGAAAATCTTGACAAATGTCCGCCGCTACTTCAAAATACATATAAATCATATAGAAATAATGTGAAAAGAATACCACAGAGAAGAAGGATGAAATGTCCATTAAGAAAATTGCGGAGTTGTCAGGCGTGTCTCCGGCAACGGTATCCCGTGTACTGAATCATCCAGAATATAAATGTCAGTCGCCTGCGGTGCGGGAGCGGATCTGGAAGGCGGCGATGCAGCTCGGCTATACGCCTAATCAGGCAGCCAGAAATTTAAAGCTGGGAATTGTGGCAGAACAAAAGGTATATTATATCGGTGTGCTGATGACGAGAACGGAAAATCTGGACCGGATGATTGATGAAATGTATCTGGAGACAACGTGTGCCTGTGATGGTCTCATTATCATCGGAAAGTGCAATAAAGAAGCGCTAAAAAAGCTGAACAGAAAATATAAGTGTGTGGTGTCCGTGAACCGCAACTCTACAAATTATGAGGTGGATGAAGTGCTCTGTGACGGAAAAAAGGTGGCATCCATGGCGGTGGAATATCTGATTTCGTTGGGACACCGGAATATCGGTTATGTGGGAGAGTGCTATAACGAGGCAAGATATGCCGGATTTCTGGAGACGATGCGCAGGCACGAGATAGAGTCGGATCCATCGATGACCATTCAGACACATCAGACAGAGACAGAAGGCTTCCATGTCATGCAGCTTTTGCTGGACCGCCTGAGGGGCGGACACAGGAGCGTGGTGCGGCTTGAACTGGAGGGAAAGCTGATGATACGGGACAACTGTGCACCTGTCGAGGAGAGTGGATGGAGTGATTACTGCATCTGAAGGTGGATTCCTGCCGAAGCTTTAGACGCCGAGCACCCGTCTCGTATTTTCTTTTATCTTCTCTGTAACTCTGGCATAGCAGACCAGTTCTTCTTCCGTTAATCCGGCAAAGCGCGCCGCATCAAAATCGTTTTGTGCGGTGGCGAGCTCCGGGAGGAGCGCGGTCGCTGCCGGAAGCAGATCCACGTGCAGGTATTTTCTGGTACTGCTGACGCGGATATAATCTTTGGCGGAAAGCTTTTGCAAGGTGCGCGAGAGCGAGCTTTTGGATAATCCGGCAAAATCGGCAAGTTCCGTGCGGCTGCAAAATGTATGCATCTGGCTTAAGGACAGCAGGAGGGACAGCTCGCCAAGCGTCAGATCATTGCGCAGGGCGATCGTCTCCAGACAGCGGTCCAAAAGCTTGCGGCTCCGGTAGAACTCCGATAGGATACCCTCTCCGGAGATTGCGGAAGGACAGACCGGGATGCGCTCTGTGCCGAGCTTTTTTGCACCCGGCAGAAGCGTCGGCGGCACAGTGCCGTCACTGGCGGCATCCAGGAAAAAGCGGTAGACGGACAGCCGCTTTTTTTCGTATGCTTTTTCGTCGTAGACATTCTTATAAAATTCATTGTAATATTCAAAGACCATGAATTTCATCTTGACGGTCTTTGTGATGCTTAATCCCTGACTTGCAAGTTTCCGCAATGTAATGTTAATTATAAAGGGAAATAAAAAAATTTGGAATATTGCCAAAGTGTGGGAAAACGGGTAAAAAAGGACTGTTTTGTGAGATGTGTTAATGAGAAAATAAATGGGGAAAATAAGACTGAAAATGGGGGAAGTATTGTAAAATAAGGGTTTTTCCGGGAAAAACTACCGCACTTTACCGAAAATGGTTACCGCACTTTACCGAAAATAGCTACTGCACTTTACCGAAAAATTTACCGCAGTTCTCCGAAAAATATAGCGCAGTTCTCCGAAAAAACTACCGCAGTTCTCCGAAAAAGCTACCGCAGTTTACCGAAAAAGCTACTGCAGTTCTCCGAAAAAGCTTAGCGCAGTTTACCGAAAAGCTATAGTATTTTGCCGAAAGGCTACTGCAGTTTATTGAAAAATAGTTGTATTTGCGCTGAAACGGGCCGATTAGCGCAGTTCTCCGAAAAGTGGAGCATCTAAGCTGGAACTGTTTAGCTAGTGCAGTTTACCGAAAAATAGCTGCATTTGGGCTGGAACTGACCAGATAGCGCAGTTCTCCGAAAAGTTGGTTATCTGGGGCGGAGCCGTTCAGATAGCGCAGTTTACCGAAAAGTAACGCAGCTGAGGTAGAGCCGTTCAGATAGCGCAGTTTACCGAAAAGT
>OGXI01000309.1_pt1 | contig 43431 bp, 63 predicted proteins | sample 1576221 | NCBI WGS metagenome assembly OGXI01 (sample SAMEA3541523, study PRJEB24748) | human gut metagenome | biome: human gut; feature: human-associated habitat; material: faeces | place: China | collected 2012
GTAAGATTATCGGTCTTGACAAAAACTGTGCGCTTGAAATGGTTCAGGCAGGCGGTGTTGTTACAGATTACGACAAGCTTATTGACCGTCAGCTTGAAAGAGCCGCAGTTACCTGTACCGCCGGTTTTTCAAAAATCTTTACAGAGGCGTCAAAGGTAATGAACTGTTAAGGAAGGAGTGGCATAATGTTACAATTTGTATGTTTTATCATTGGAGCGATATTCGGTGGTTGTTTTGCGGCTACTGTAATGGCACTTATTTTTGCCCACACCGACTTATATGTAAAAGATGGTGATGATAACAATGAAGAAAAGTCTCCACAAGAGGGTGAATGATAAAGGTAAATGGTTTCAAGAAGATGTGCGTGATAAACGATATGTTTGTCATACAAATAAACATCTTGCTTGGTGTAAAAGATACTTAAATCGTTCATTCAGACGAAAAGAAAAGCAAATAAAAGAGGAGTTTTAAATATGCCAACAGGATTTACATCTTTTATTGAAAACGGAACAATAACAACAGGAAAAGATTTTCTTTTACTCTGTTCTCGCAATTTTGGTTTAGCAGCAAAAATAAGCAGAGATAAAGGGTTGAAAACACCTATACCAACGCATTTCACACCTGATAACTTTTATCAAAAACATTATGAAGAATCTGTAGAGAAATATAAGAAATTTTCTCAAATGACAGATACAGAGTTTGCTAAATATGTGCGTACAGAACATGATTCATGTATAGATAGAGCCAAACAGTGTTTGGACGAGATGATTGCAAAAGATAAAGTGTATCAACGCATCAAACAAGAAGTGGAGAAATGGAAACCACTGACTAACCTGCATGAAAACATTAAGATATTTGCGCTAAACCAGATTGACATGTGCATAAGTACAGATCAGGACTATGATTATTATATGCGAATTATAAACAAGACATTTGACGATACTCCAGAAAGTGTCAAAGAATATAAGAAAAACTTTTTGAAGTCGTTAAAGGACGAAATACGGCAAGCTAAATCGGATTTAGACAGAGAAATGAAGCGAGTCGAAGATTATAACATTTTTATGGAGCAGTTTTTGGAAAGTTGGGAAACAATAAAAGTATAGCTTTACAGTTAAAACCGTGATTTCCGTTTTTATCTTTCAATAATTGCATTTATAGCAGTAAAATGAGCAGATAAAAACAGATATTGCGTAATTAACCGAAGAGATGAAAATGTGTTTTATTTTTTTAACACTATTGACCGTCATTTGTAATTGTGAAAAATAAAATATAAAATTAAAGGTGGTGATGCTATGAAGAATGTCTATTATGACTTTAAATCGAAAGGTGGTGAAAATAATTTCAAAAGATGTAAACGATATGACAGTTGAAGAAATAATTGATTCATTTCCTGATGAAAAAATTAAAGAAGCTGTTAAAAATGTTTATAATGCTGCTTACAAAAAAGGTCTTATGATTGGAGCATACTCAATTTCTACAATTGTATTGAAGAAGCTTAAAGGAAGTAAAAATCCTGCTTTAGCTGTAGCTAATACAATTAAGTTTTTAAAATCAAATAAACATATTGAGTCATATGATAAACAGCAAAAAGAGATTATAGAGAAAGGATTTTAAGATGTTAAAAACATCCAAAAATTATTTAGTTGATAAGGAATTAACTTGCAATGGTTGTACCTATTTAGATTTCAAATACAAGCAATGTAGAGCATTAAAAGAACAGCATTGTGTCTACGATAAATATGGAAACAAATTGACTACATATTGCATTTGTAAAAATTTAAATTGTGTAACCGTTCCTTCTAATTGTGATGAAGGTGATTTTATTACAGTTCTTAAGGATAAAGAATGTGTAGGATATAAAGCTAAAAATACAAATAAAAAAGATAATAGAAAGGTTGATACAATAAATGAGTAATAAAGGACTTGGATTAAGACAGACAAAAGGTAAATTTCAGATAATGGGTAAAGTTACCGGAGTTGAGAAAGATGGATTTTATAAAGAAGGTAAGTCATCAAACACTAGTAAGAGTTGGCGTAGAGTTAATTTTGGCGTAATGTATCAGCCTGATTCAGTTGCCTATGTTCAGCAGACTGGTTCTCAGCAAGATTATGTATATTTTAACAAGTCAGAGGTTATTAATGGTAAGCGTGTAAGTGATACACAGAAAGTTGCGTGGGCAGACAGACATAAAGCTCCATCTGAAGAATACAATCTTGTTGGCGTTCATTGTGGAGTTGAAAAAATTGTTGATGATGACGGTAAGATTGTGAATAATAAAAAGACACTTGTTGCTTTTGATGCTTGTAAGGAAATTTCCGAGCATCTTCAGGATGATGACAGTGTATTCGTGAAAGGCGATATTAAGTTTTCTACATATAATGGCAAACACAACACTTCTTTTGACTTTGATCAAGTATCGCTGTGTCAGAAACCTATTGATTTTGATGATGAAAAATTTAAGCCTGTAAATATGTTTAAGCAGGAAATTATTTTTATGGGTATTGAAAAAAATAAGGAAAACGATAATGAATTTATTGTGTCGGCTAAAGTAGTTAATTATAACTCTATTGAAGATATCGAAATGTATGTTCAGAACAGTAAAATAGCTCAGACTTTTAAGAAAATGCTTAAGCCTTATACCATGATTAAAGTAGGAGGTTATATTTCTGTTGAAACACCTGTTGAAGAAGTCGAAGTTGATGATGCTTGGGGTGTTGGTATTGAGATGGAAAAAGTGAAAGCTCCAACTGTTCGTAAACTGATTATCAATGGTGCTGACAAAGACACAATTGACACAGATACTTATTCAGAAGAAGTTATTGAGGAAGCTCTTTACAAGCAGAAAGCTAACGATAAGGCAAATAGTGAATTTAAAACAACAAGCGACAGTGATGACTGGGGCGAAAATTATGAAGGCGAGGAATGGGATTAATGAATATCAGAAAAGCAACAGCAGTAAAAGAAAAACTTGGCTTTCTTCTTTATGGAAAGCAGGGTACTTGGAAATCAAGTCTTTGCTTGGAATTTGCAAAGTTTAAGAGAGAAGATGGTGAACCTTTTCGAGTTTTGTATATAGATGCTGAGGCAGGCTCTATTGATTCATATCTTGAAGGTTATGAAGCACAAGGCGTAGATACAAGTAATATTTTAATTGCTTACACACAGTCACTTACTGAGGCAGAAAATTTAATTAAGACAGCTTCAGCAAATGAAGAAATTTATTTGACTGATGATAATGGTGATGATGTTCTTGCTGTAGACTCTAAGGGTGATAAATTTGTAGCAGATGCCATTGTTGTTGATGGACTGTCACTTCTTTATACAGCTCGTCAGCAAGGTATTGTAGAGTTCTCAAAAAAGAGAGCAGGAGTAAGAGCCAAAAAGAAAGAAATGGTTGGTGACGAAAAATTTGTTGCCATTGAGGGTGCCGGTCTTGAAGTTAAAGATTATCAGACACTTAAATTTGATGGTCAGTCATTCATTCTTGATCTTCTTGCAAGTGGCAAACATTTTGCTGTAACTTGTCGAGAAGAAGATGTAAAGGAAAATATGAAGGATAAAGATGGTCAGTTTAAGATGGTTGCCACTGGTGAGAAAAGACCACAGGGTTTTAAAGATGTTGCATATAATGTAAAGACTGTACTTCACATGGTACAGGATGAAGAAAGTGGTGAAGTGGTAGCTATTGTTGAGGGAAAAGATAGAACAAATATTTATCCACAAAATCAGTTTATTGAGCATCCTTCTCTTCTCGCTTGGCAAAAAGTTATTGATAGAAATAAAAATAAAAAGGAAATTAAGGTTGTCTCTTCACTTAATAATAGCGTTAATATTGAGGCTAAAAACATTGAAGAAACAGCTATTAAGGATGATGATGAAGTTTCACCAAGAGTAATTGATAGTAGTATTGAAGAATTGAAGAGTAAAATTTCTACCACATTGAAAAGTCTTGTAAGCACAAAGAAAGCGAAGGCAAAGAATTTAATTATTGAAGCTGGTCTTTCCCCTACATACAAACAGATTGAAGATAGTGCTACACTTCAGAAATACCTATCTATTCTTGAATCTGTTGTTTGATGAAACATGAAATGTTTTTATTGTAAAAACATTATAGATATTACAAAAATGTACGATGGCAGTTATGTGATAGATCAAAATCATTATTGCCATTGTGCATGTTTCATTCAATATAAAACAAATTTAAAAAGAAAACCGTGGACAGAAGATCAGACAATAAAATATTTACAGCGATTAAAAAATAAGACCGAAGAAATAGTTAATAAAGCATATTATTTAGGTCAATTAGCAGAATGGTATTGTCAATTTTATGGACAAAAAATAATGCCTAATAAGGCAAAGCAATTGGTAAATATGATTACCGATGGCAGGTATAAAGACATTACAATAAAGATACCAGTTGAAGATTTATACCAAATGTTTATTCGTAATCAGGATAAGTTAAAAAAAATTAATTATCAACTTGAGGCAAAAAAAATACGAACAGGACAATCTTTAACTGTAGAATCTATGTTTGCGTATGACATAGCGGTCATCATAAATGATTATAACGATTATTGTGAATGGAAACAGGCAGCGTTGGAAGAGTCTGTGTTAAAAAAACAATCACTTAATGCTCGGCGTACACAAATAGATTATACTATTTTTAAAAAATATCATCGAAGTGAGAATAAAGGTGCTGACATTTCTGACATTATAGATGATATATGATTATAGGCACTTAAATTAAATGGGTGGTGATATTTTATAGAAGAACAGGAAATTAAACTTGACAATGTTCAAAATGAGATATTATTTGTTGGAGCTATATATAAACAGCCATCATTACTTGTAGAATATGCTTCGCAAATAAGAAGTAAATATGATTTTACAGACGAAGTGACAAGATTTTTTTATGATAATGCTGTTTCTATTTACCAAAATCGTAGTCAATCTTTTAATTCATCTATCATAACAACATATATGACCGAAGATCAAGAAAGGTATCAATCTTATATTAATTATGGTGGTTGGTCAACTGTATCTAAATGGATGGAGCTTGCTTTAGTTGAGAATGTAAAATCATATGCAGAAGTATTAAAAAAATATTCTTTACTAAGAGAGTATTCTCGTAAGGGATTTAATGTTAGCAAAATCGTAACACATCCGAAATTTGAATCGTGGACTTCAAGTGACATTCCACGATTAGTTAGGAGTAAAATTGACAGGGTTCAAACTGTTATTTTAGGTAATGCTGATACTGAAATCTTAAATAATAAAATGACAGACATGATTCTTGACAGACTTAAAACACCTGATATGGGAATTTCAACACCTTATCCGATGTGGAATGAAATGTTTAAAGGCTTAAAAACAGAATGTTTAATGTGTGTTGGCATGAGATCCAATGACGGTAAGTCACGATTTATGTTTAAATTGATTGCATACTTGGCATTGTATCAGAAAGAGCCAGTATGTGTGTTGTTAAATGAAATGTCAATTGAGAATATGAAATTTTGTTTATTAACTACTGTTATCAATAATCGAGAGTTTGAAGAATTGCATGGTATTCATTTAAGTAAAAAAGAAAGAGAAATTACACTTGGGTTATACAAGGATAATAAAGGGGAGTTTATTATCCGTAAACAAAATGCCGAAGGTGAATTTATTGAATCGTTCGATGACTATTATGCCAGAGTCTCGCAATTATCAGATGAGTATGCAAACATTATTAAAGTAGCTGAATGGATTGAAAAAGAAACTAAGGGATTGATTTTTGCTGTTGATATGGTTTCTGCTTATGATAATCAAACATTAGAGTTAGAAATCCGAAAACAGCATATGATTAGCCAAACACAATATTTCTTTTATGATACATTAAAAGACACCGACAGTACAGTGGGTGATTGGACTGGATTAAAAGTTACTACAACAATGTTGTCAGAACTAACAAGGCAGTTGAATATTTTTATTTATTGTTCTATTCAGTTGACAGACGATACTAATTTTGTCAAACCTGAAGATTTGTGTTCATCAAATATCGCTAACTGTAAGCAATTAAAACATGTGCTTGATACATTGGTATTATTCAAATCCGTTGATTTAAAAGATTATTCTAAATATAAATATCTTGTTTATGATTCCGAATGGGGAGATTACGGAGAAGAGTCGTTAGACAATAGTAAAAAATATTATATAGGGGTTACGGATAAGAATAGATTTGGCAATAAGCATAAAATGGTTTATGAAGTTAATCTTGATACCAATGAATGGTATGAACGAGGTGAATTAGTAGTTGTAGCAAGGGGAAGGTAAAAAATGGATGTACAACGCTTAAAAGAACATATAATCAATAATGATTTTGTTCCACAGATTTTAGAATGTTTGAAATGCCATGATATTAAAGACAAAGGGGAGTATTATCAGTGTGCTAATCCAGACGGAGATAATCTTAATGCTATTACTGTATATAAAAATAGTTTACATACAATAGATTATACTCGCAACATAGAACAAAAAAATATCTCAGATATATTTAATTTGGTTATGTTTTTTCAGCATTGTAATTTTTTTCAATCATTAAAATATGTATGCCAGTGTATAGGCATTGATTATTATTATGATTTTAATAAAAATTTACCTGCAAGCCTTAAATTAACAAAACTACTTACAGAGCTTAGCATACATAACGATGGGGACATTTGTATTGAAAAACCTATTGAGCCAATCAGTGAACATATTTTATCATATTATAAACCATATTTGAACGATATGTTTTACCAAGATAATATTGATTATCGAATACAAAAAATGTTTGAAGTTGGATATGATGAAGAAACAAACAGGATTACAATTCCAATTAGAGATGAATTAGGTAATTTGGTAGGTGTTAAGGGGAGGTATTTCTCTACCAATATGCCTGATTATATAAATAAGTATTTATATATTGAACCTTGTGCTAAAGGTCAAATCTTATATGGATTGAATATCGCTTATGATTCAATTAAACAAAATAATTCTGTATATGTTGTTGAATCTGAAAAAGGTGTTATGCAGATGTTTTCAGGTGGCTACACAAACACAGTAGCCACCTGTGGCAAGAAAATTACACAAGTTCAAGTTAATAAGTTATCAAGGATATGCGAGAATATTATTTTTGTTTATGACAAAGATGTTCAAATTGAAGAATTAAATCATATTGCTGATAAGTTTATGAATTATCTCAATATCTTTGCAGTTATTGATAAGCAAAATATATTATCTGAAAAGGAAAGTCCGTGTGATAATCCTAAAAAATTTAAAACATTGATCCAAAATGGAATGACAAGGTTGAGGTGATATAATGGAATGTAAATTAATCAATAGCAGTCCTAATGATATTAACAATATAACTGGGACAGTTTTACATAATAGAGGAATAAAAAATCCTTGTAAATATTTACATTTAACAGATGATGTTGTGTGTTCTTATAAATTGTTAGATAATATTGATAATGCAGTACGATGCTTTTGTAAAGTTGCACCTGAAGAATCAAGGAAAGTTCACATTATAGTTGATTCTGATGTAGATGGATATACTTCGTCAGCAATAATGTATATGTATCTTAAAACGGTATGTCCAATGTGGGAACTGACATATTCGTTACATGATAAAAAGCAACATGGTTTATCGGAAGATATTACAATTCCCAAAGATACTCAATTATTAATCATTCCCGATGCTGGAAGTAATGATGTTGAACAATGTTGCAAGCTTAAAGAAGAAAATGCACTTCTTGATATCATTATATTAGACCATCATATTATCGAAATTGATAATCCATATGCAATTATCGTTAATAATCAAAAAGGGAATTATCCCAACAAAGAGCTGTCGGGAGTAGGCATTACATATAAATTTTTACAAGCACTTGATGATGAATGGTTTAATTTTGAATCTGAGAAATATCTTGACCTTGTTGCATTAGGCAATATAGGTGATATGATGGATATTAGGAGCTATGAGACTAAAAGAATTATTGACAAAGGATTATCAAGCGTTTACAACCCTCTTTTTAAAGCATTAATCAAAAAACAATTTGACTCAATACATAACAGGGTTAACATTCATAATGTACAATTTTATATCGTTCCATTAATAAATGCTTTAATAAGAATGGGCTCACAAGAAGAAAAGAATTTGATGTTTCAGGCATTTATTGAACAGACTCAATATTTTGATTATAAGCCAAGAAATAAACCAACAATAGAAGAATCTATTTATGATAGAGTTGCTCGTTTTTGCAACAACGCTAAAGCAAGACAACGAAACGCAATTAATAAAGCATTATCAAATGTATATAATGTAATTGACAATAGTTCCTCTTTAAATGATAAAGTATTGCTCGTTAATACAACACATATGGAGATTGACGAATCATTAACAGGTATTATGGCGATGAAGATAGCAGAAAAATATAAAAAACCGACTTTATGTTTAAGAAAAGCACAAGAAGATGGCTTATTTAGAGGTTCTGGACGAAATTATAAAAATAGTAGTTGTGATAGTTTTAAAGGATTATTGGCTAAAACAGATACTTTTAAATTAGTACAGGGACATGATAATGCCTTTGGTGTTGAGATATACGGTAAAAATGTTAAGAAAACTATATGTGAATTAAACTCATTGTCAATTAAAAATGAGTCAGTTATATTATGTGATTTTATTATCACTGCTGATTCTATGGACACTAGTGTCGTCAAGCGTATAGATGATTCCGCAGATATTTATGGGCAGAATATAGATGAGCCTATTATTTTAGTAACTAATTTATTAGTGAAAAGAAGCCAGTTCAATCTTATGGGTAAGCAGTTCAATAATTGGCGGATTGAAACTGATAACGGAGTGTCTTTTGTTAAGTTTGGTGTTGATAATGCAAGCGATTCATTATATAATCTTTTTGATGATTTTAGTGATATTGAAGAAGTAATGTTAAATGTAGTTGGTAAGACAAATATTAATGTATTCAATGGTATTATTACTTGTCAATTCATAGTAGACGATTATGAAGTAGTTGGAGGTGATAATGAGCAGTGACGGAAAAAATAGTACATTTACATAACCATTCTGAATTTTCTTTATTGGATGGCTACGGTCACCCTGAAGATTATTTAAAGAGGGCAAAAGAAATCGGAAGTCCTGCATTTGCAATAACGGAGCATGGTAATGAATATAGTTGGGTGTATTTTGATAAATTAAAAGCTCAATATCCTGATATTAAAATGATATATGGCGTTGAGTTATATGAAGCATTTGATATGACGGTTAATGATCCGAACAACAAATATTTTCATTTGATTGCTTTAGCAAAAAATGAGCAAGGTAGAATTGCCCTGAATGAGCTTGTTACGAAAGGAGAATTTGAAGGTTATTATTATCATGGAAGAGTAGATTTAAATGCTATAAAGCCATATGCAAATGATTTAATTATTACATCAGCGTGTCTGGCTTCTAAGTTATCAAGAGAAAAAGATTTTAATAAATGTATTGAATATGTAAACGAATATAAATCAATTTTTCCATATTTTTATCTTGAAATGCAATCACACGATGTTTCTGAACAATGTGAGTATAATCTAAAAATATTAAGACTTGCTTATGCAACTAATACAGAATTTATTGTCACTTGCGATTCCCATGTGGCAACTGAGGAAGATTTGCGTTATCAAAGTTATTTTGTACAAATAGCTCATGATACAGAAACTGCATCAGAAGTGTATAAAGATTGTTATATGCAATCTGTTGACGAAATACATACTATAATGGACAAACAGATAGGCAAAGATAATGTAAGTATTGCTTTAGCTAACACTGTTAAAATTGCTGATATGATAGATATAGTTAATATGCCATTTCAAAAACCTCAACTGCCTACATATCCAATACCATTAGGGTATAAAAATGATTATGAATATTTATCGTATTTATGTGAACAGGGTTATCAAGAATTTGGATTGAATAATTTACCTTTTGAGGAAGAAAAAAAATATAAAGACAGATTGTCATATGAATTATCTGTTATTAATCAAATGGGTTTTAGTGGTTATTTCTTAATTGTGTGGGATTACATCAATTATGCTAAATCTCACAACATAGCAGTAGGATATGGCAGAGGCTCAGGTGCAGGCTCAATAGTTAATTGGTTACTTGGCATATCTACAATCAATCCATTAGAACATAATTTGATTTTTGAAAGATTTTTAAATCCAGAAAGAGTGTCGATGCCTAAACAATATTGGGCATTTGTTGTGAACTTTATTACTCAAAGGTGTGTCTATAAAAATAGATGCTAACGGTATCAGTTGAATAAGACTCTACATCAAGGCTTACAAGCAGATATGTAGAAAACATAATATAGACGAAGTAGCTGACTAAGAGAGCCTACGGTCTTTAATAAGATAGCAGGTAATACCGTGCTAAGTTAATTTACATAAAATTTATAAAAAGGAGTGTGTTTTATATAAGAATAAAACAAGTAAAGAATTATTCTAATTATTATGTGTCGGATATGGGAGATGTATATAGCATTTGTCATAATAAGTTTAAAAAATTAAAACTGTGGAGTGATGGCAAAAGTAGATATTATATGGTTTCATTATGTAATGGAACAAAGCATACTAAAAAAGCATTAGTTCATCGTTTGGTAGCCGAGGCGTTTTTATCTAATCCAAACAATTTACCAGAAGTAAACCATATTGACTACAATTGCAAAAATAATGCAGTAAGCAATCTTGAGTGGTGTACAAGAGCATATAATATGCAACATTGTTTTAAAAAACATTCTCAAGTTAGAAATTATAAACCATGTGCTATATATCAAGATGGACATTTCATAAAAAATTTTCAAAGCATTGCAGAGGCGAGTAGATTTGCTACAGCATATTTACAAATAAGTGGTAGCAGCCTTTCCAAGTATAAAATAGTTAAAAATTATGAATTAAGATATGTAAATTAAAAAGTGTAACGACTAAATTGTACAGCAGAGGATGAGTTACTGCTGGAAGTGCAACAAGATATATGTAATATCAAGATATAGTCTAACTTTAAACTTTATTATTATAAAGGCTTATGAAAATAAGCATTAAAGTGGATATCGACACTGATTTTAATAAAAAAGAAGAAGTTCTGGCTTATTTAATGGATAAATACGGTTCTGATAGCGTATGTCAAATTATCAACTTTAGTTATATTAGTCCTATAGGGGCTATTAAAGATGTTGGTAAGGTCTTGGGCATACCGTATAAAGTTACTGATAAATTAAGCAAGAAGTTTGTGTATAGCGATTTTCAAGAAAATTTAGATAATGATCCGTCAATCATAGAAGAATATGGTGAATATTCTGAGTTGTTTGATATAGCAAAACATATAAGTGGAAGAGTAAAAACTGTATCAATGCACGCTGGTGGTGTAGGAATAGTTGATACTAAAATAACCGATTATATGGCTATACATAGAGGTAAAGATGATGCAAGAGTTATAGAAGTTGATAAAAGAGTAATTGAAGAAATTGGTATCATTAAATTTGACCTTCTCGGTGTGACAACTTTAAATATAGTTCAGGAAGTTATTAATTCGCTGAATTTAAATCCGGATTTTTTCAGTGCAAGTAATAGTGACTTTATGAATGATACAGCTACATATGATTTACTTGCCAGTGGTAAAACTGATGGCGTTTTTCAGGTTGAAAGTCAAGGAATGAAAGATATTTTAATGAGATTAAAGCCAACAAACATTGATGATGTTTCGGCAGTATTAGCCTTATATCGTCCTGACAGTATGGGAATGGTAAATCAATTTATTCATAATAAAATACATCCTGAAGATATAACTTACATACATCCTGATATGCAACCTATTTTAAAAAATAGTTATGGTTGTTTAATATATCAAGAAGAAGTTATGGAAATCACAAGAGTGTTTGGTGGCAGGACTTATGGTGGAGCAGACTTATTTCGTAAAGCTATTGGTAAGAAAAATATTGAACTTGTAAAAAAAGAATCAGCAAAATTAAAAAATGAAATCATCAATAATGGTTATGGTGAAGATTTAGCTGACAAAATCAGTAATAATCTGGCTGAAATGGGTGGTTATTCGTTTAATTCAGCTCATAGTATTGCTTATGCTATGCTAACTTATCAAACTGCATATCTTAAGGCTCATTATCCTGTTGAGTTTTTTTGTGCATTGCTTAATAAAAATAAAGATGATTATGGTGCAATTAATAAATACATTATGGACGCAAAACAATTTGGCGTAATAATCAATCCACCTCATGTAAATAAATCAAAAAGCGGATTTTCTGTGTATGACGGACAAATTATGTTTGGGTTATCTGCCATTAATGGTATAGGCGAAAAAATAGCTTCTGTAATTTTAAATGAAAGACAAGCAAATGGTACATTCCATAATTTTTATGATTTTTTGCAAAGAGTATCACCAACAAAAACTCAGATGGTTTCTTTAATTAAAGCTGGGGCAATTCCTTGTAATAATAAAAAAAATTTGCTAATTAAATATTTTAAATATATTATAGGACACAAGGAATACAAACCTGTAAAAACATTACCCTCATTGTCAATATTAAGAAATATGGGTATTGACACCGATACTGTTAAAGACAAAGCAGAAAGGTTAAGAAAGTATAATTTACGCAAAAAAATTGAGTTTGATATTGAGCAAGAACAAAAAGAAAAAAAACAATTGTTAATTTATATTGATAAATATGGTCAAGATGAAAAATTCTGGGAATTTAGTGCTTTGTCAGTTTTCTTAACGGACAACCCATTTAATGAAAGTTATCAATATTGTAATACGATATACAACAATGTACAAGAAGGATGTTTATGTACGCTTGTTGGTGTTATTGCTAAAATTCAAAAGAAAAAAGACCGATATAAAAATCAATTCGCATTTATCAATTTATACTCAACAAACGGTATTATAGAGGTGACTGTTTGGAGTTCAGTATATAAAAGATATATTGATTTTCTCAATAGAGGTGAGAGAGTAGTTTTAAAGTGCTGTAAAAGATCGAAGGATTGTTGTGAGGTACAGGCTGTTAAATCATATAACAGATGGTTATTTGAGAAAAGAAATACATTAGATAAGAAGGAGGTGAGTTAATGTCAAACAAAGATATTATGTGTTTTCAAGCTGAAATATGTCAAGAACGATATTATAATGAAAATTCTTGTTGGGGAGTTTATACATTTAAGACACAAGATGAAATTAAATACTTTAACGGAAATCCAAAAGAATATATAAGTGATAAAGGTAAATCAACATATTATTATTCTGTTTTATGTGGCGAAATGCAGCAATTGTTTGGTGGATGCATATATAGCGTTGAAGCCACTCCTATATATAATAAAAAATATAATTGTTGGCAATATCAACCTTTGTCAGTTAAAGAAATTAATCAATGTTCAGAAAAAAACCAATATAATTTTCTTGTATCAATTTTATCTGAAAAGCAAGCAGATTCTTTACTTTCGGTATACCCTGATATTGTACAAATGGTGATGGAAAATAAAGATGTTGATATTAATAAAGTTAAAGGTATTAATGATGACAAATGGCAACTATGCAAACAGAAAATTATAAATAATTATAGTATGAAAGATATTTTGGCACTATTATCTCCTTATGGTATTAGTAACACTATATGTCAAAAACTAATATCTCTTGAAAGTCAGCCTGAATTGTTGAAACAAAAGATATTTAAAAATCCTTATGTAATTACCAAAGTAAAAGGGTTAGGGTTTAAAAGGGCTGATGGAGTAGCTCTAAAAATAAGACCAGATTTAAAAAATTCACTTGAAAGAGTTACTGCATTTCTTAAATATTATTTTAGTGTACTTGGCGAGGAAAGTGGTGATACTTATATAGATTTTCAAAAATTAAGAGAAGATGTCATTGACAATATCCCAGAGTGCATTAATGAATTTGATGATTTTATAACTTCACAAAGGCAGTCTAAAAACTTTTTATGGATTGACAATAACAATGTAGGGTTGAGAAAATATTACGATAAAGAAATGGCTGTTCTTGAAACTATTGTAAATTTAGATAATGGAACTGTAATGAATATTGATGAAAGTTATGTGGATAAAGTAATTCGGGATGCTGAATTATCGCAAGGATTTGAGTTTGATGCGACACAACTTGATGTAATTAGAGGTTCATTAAATAAGCCTGTCGTGCTAATTACAGGTAAAGCAGGTACAGGTAAAACGAGTATTACAAGAGCTTTACTTGATATTTACACATATAATAATATGGAAATTAGATGTTGTGCATTATCAGCTAAAGCAGCTCAACGAATTACAGAAGCCACAGGGTATAAAGCAAGTACAATTCACCGTTTATTAAAATACCAACAAGATAGTGATTCTTCAATAGAAGAGCAGTTTAAATATAATTCACATAATCCTTTGCCAATTGATGTTTTATTTATTGATGAGTTTTCTATGATTAATGTGCCATTGGCATTGTCAATATTGTCAGCCGTTAAACAAGGTACAAGAGTAATTATCTGTGGCGATAATCGACAACTTCCTCCAATTGGCTACGGTAATGTTTTTAATGACCTTTTAGAATTTTCAAATAAATTCACTATTTATAAACTACATAAAGTACATAGGCAGGCTGAAAAGTCTGGTATTTTAACTAATGCCAATAAGATAAGAGATGGTATTGATCCTATTCCTCGTAAAGAAATGCGGATGGTAGTTGGCGACAATAAAGATTTAATTTATCAATTCCGTACCAATAGAGAAGGTTTAAGGGATATAGGCATAAAGTCTTATTTAAACGCTGTTAATAAATTTGGAATTGACAATGTAGTGATAATCACCCCACGAAAGAGTAATTGTATTAACTCCACTGCCGAAATTAATCAAATTATTCAAAATAATTTATTACCAAATGCACCCAGCGTTAAAACTATTAATGGTATATTAAAAGTGGGTGCAAAGGTGATTCAAAGAGTTAATAATTACGATAAAGATATTTTTAATGGTGAAATCGGCTATGTTACAAGCATTACGCATATAAAGCAAGATAAGACGAACAAACAAAGTAAGAGTATATGTGTGTCAGTTGAATACAATAATTTATTAGGTGAAAACTTAAAAAAAACGGTTAATTACATTGATTCAGAAGTGAATGAAGTGCAACTTGCTTATGCTTTAACAGTGCATTTAAGTCAAGGTAGTGGTTATGACTGTATAATTGTTATTATAGACAATACCGATTACATTTTATTAGACAATTGTTTATTGTACACTGCTCTTACAAGAGCTAAAAAGAAATGTATGCTTTTAGCAGAACCCTCAGCATATAAACAGGCATTAAGAAAAAATCATTCATTAAGTAGAAAAACATGGTTAAATCTATTGACAAATTAATATGTATGGTGTACAATTTATATTGTAAATCACAAGAATACAAATGACGGTCACATCTTGATTAAATTGATAATGGGCGTCTAAATATTAAACAAATAATACACATATTGTTGGATCTTAAACGATATGTGATGTATTATTTTACTTATAATGACCGTCACTTGTAATTAGACTAAATGTATTATGGAATATAAATTAAAAAATGTAATTAAGAAAAGGTGATTGAATGAGGCAAAAAATTGAACTTGTTACACTTAAGGATGTGTCTGATTTTACAGAGGCTGTAAGTCAGATTGACGAAGAAGTAACTCTTATCGGTAAAGACGAACATGGCAAAGATTGGTCTATCAGCGGTAAATCATTTCTTGCAAGTCTTGTTCTTGCAAACGGTGTCGAAAGGGCAAAAACCAAAGTAGCACATAATGTTGATTGGAATACCATTACTTGTGTGTGTGACAAGGACATTTACTCAGTAATTAGTAAGTGGGCAGTAGGCTCAGTTATGGAGTAAGCTATGGAAAACAAAATACATAGAACAGTAATGTTACACATTCAGCTTCAGCGAGATGATTTTGACGATTTTCTTCACATAGCAGATAAATTAATGAGTGGCATTATTGAAGTAGCACAAGGCAAGGAAGTGTTGTCGGGTAAAAGTCTACTTGGATTAATGCTTATAGACACAAATAAGCCACAAACACTTATTATCAGAGGTTTTTTCACTGATGATTATGTGGATAAATTTAGAAAATGGGAAATTAAGAAAGGGTGATTATATCCGATTTGGTAAGAAGATAGCAAGTTTATGGGTAATGTTAGGTATGATGTTTGGCTTTTCGGCTTGTGGAGAACCAAACATCTCCACCCCTGACACTGCAACACGAGATACAGCCACTAAAGATACGGTAGCCAAACCAACAACGCAACCTACAACCGTGCATGTCACAACAGAACCAACAACGGTAAAACCAACTGAGAAAACTAAAAAAGACAATAAGAAGGTTAAAACAACCTCTCCATCTACAGAACCACCAACAGAAAAAGTTGAAGTTCAAGCAGAAACAAAAACGATTACAAAATCAAATAATACATATAACACATCGTCAGATGAGGTAGATTTGTTGGCAAGAGTAATTTATTGCGAAGCAGGTAATTGTAGCGAGTATTGTCAGTGGTTGGTAGGTTCAACGGCAATGAATTTAGCTGATAGCAACGGTGGATTGAGAGCAGTAGCTTTTGATTATAATACATTCAATGTGGCAGGCATTCTTTATACAAGAGATCCGAGTGAGTTGTCTTATTCGGTAGCTCAAAGGATATTGAGTGGCGATAGAGATTATCATGTCAAAGCGTTCAGAATGAGTTATTATCATTCATTTGGAACACCGTATGCAGTGGTAGATAATGTTTATTTCAGCAGTTACTAAAAGGAGATAATGATGACTGTTAAATCAATTGTATTAGTTCTCGGAGCTTCGGGCTCTGGCAAGGATTACTTAGTAGACAAAGTTTGTAAGGAATATAACCGCAAAAAGATTGTGTCTTATACAACACGACCAAGAAGAGATAACGAATCTCCAAACTCACATATTTTTGTGACAGATGAGGAGTTTGATAAACTGACCAATATCGTGGCTTATACCGAGTTTAATGGCTATAGATATTGTGCAACTCAACAGCAAATTGATGACGCTGATTTTTACATAATTGATCCGAGAGGATTTGAAGATTTTAAGAATAATTACAAAGGCGATAAACTAATTGATTCTGTGCTAATAGATTGTCCTGCTGTTGAAAGATTCTTGAGAATGAAGAAAAGGTATAAAGACAGCAAAACAGGAACTGTAAAAGCTATGGAGCGTATTATTAACGACCGTAAAGAGTTTAAAGATATTGAAGAAAAAGTTGACTATGTAATCTCAAATCGCACTGAGGAAGATGTTAAAAACTGTGTGTCCTTTCTCAAAGCAATGTCAGAAGCTATAACACCATGTTTTATAACACAGAATGGGTACATAAGTCTGTAGAAAGACAGGCAAAATATGACAAAGAGAAAATACAATGAAGTTCATAGAGGTGAATTAAATGATTGATTGTACGAAAACAGAGAACTACTTCAATGAGAAGTCGAGAATGACGAAAAGAAAAAAGAATGGAGTATGCGAAATTAAATGTAATGACTGCCCTCTGAACATCACGAATAATGGCATAGGTATTCCGTGTTCCGACTTTGAAACGATTTACCCTAAAAAGGCAATCTTAATAGTACAGCGATGGAGCAATGCACATCCGCCAAAGACATATCTTACAGAGCTTTTGAAAATCTTTCCAAACACTCCGCTTGAAGATGACGGAACACCCAATTTTTGTCCTTATCGTTTAGGACTTATAAGCATAGATGATTGCAGAAAAGACCGTAACTGCGTTAAGTGTTGGAATCTTCCTATTCCTATTGAGGAAGATGAAGAGTGATGACAAGAGATAGCCTTGAGAAGTATGTTGATAGCGGAGTTTTTTCTCAAAGAAAATTAATGAAAGAGGTGTAAAAAATGAGGAAGTACGAAGCAGTTTGTAGTTCTGATGTGCTTGATGTAGTTGCAAACGGTGAAAGAATTGTATTAATTGACAGATTAATGGAAAGTATTGACAGTGTAGACGAAATAGGCACAAGAGATTTAGCGATTGCAATAAAAGCTGAAAACAAAGATAACAGATATGAGTTTTACAAGGAAGTGAAAATAAATGAGAATTTACCAGTGTGATAGTTGTTACAAAATTATCGAAAATCCGTACACAGTTAAAATGAAGGAGTTTTATGTAGGGATTGACACTGAATACTTTACTCGGATTAAAACTCCTGTCAAAAGTAAGAGAAAAATTAAAATACAGCTATGTGATGAATGTTACAAAGGCTTACATCTTATTGCTGAAAAAAGGGAACATGAAAACAATGTCTGAATTAAAAATTGAGCCTAACGAAGTAATCGTGCGTGATGTGCAAGAAGTTAAACACGGAAAGTGGAAATTTGAAAAAGATATTTGTGGTTGTACTTGGTTTACTTGCACAAACTGCCATAAATACATTATTATGACAAAACATAGATTGTACCCATATTGCCATTATTGCGGTGCAAAAATGGATAAGGAATAAACAAAAGGAATGGGGAAGATGAATGACGGTTTCTGAATTGTACCATTTGTTGCAATATTTGGTGGCTGATGGGAAAGGCGATTATCAGGTTACTTGTGAAGCTTTTACTGTTGGCACTGACGATGACATCGAAATAGATAATAACAATAAAGAGATTTCATTTTGAAAGGTGGTGATGTATATGCTTGTAAACAGCAACGCTGATAAATAAAGTTAGGAGGAATTGAATGAAGAAATTTGAAAAAACAGTGTATGTCAGCCACAAATACGGTGGTGACAAAAACAATCTCAAAGAGGTTGAAGAAATAATTAAAACACAGCAAAAGAAACATCCGAATTATATGTTTATTTCACCGTTACATATGTTTTGCTTTCTGTACAACGATATGTCTTATGAAGATGGGCTTGAACTTTGTCTGTACCAGCTTGCCGAGTGCGACGAAATATGGGTGACAGGCGAAAAATGGTACGATTCGACAGGTGTTATCAAGGAAATTGAGTACGCAAACGCACATAAAATTGATGTTTTATTCGTAAAAAATGCAGAAGATAATCCGCACAAAGTTGAAGGTTATGATTATGTCAAAGGTTTGATTGATGGAATAAAGGCAAACAAAGTTAGTAGCGATAAGACGCCTGTGCCAACAGCACCAGTTATACATAAATATGACAACACATGTGAGAACACTAAAAGTGCATACATAAATGAGGCCAATATTATTCGTACTTATATAGCTTATAATGTTGTTGATCCTCTTGTAAGGAATTTTATGAATGTATGTGGTGTACAGATTCTTACCAAATGTCCTTTCTGCAAATCTGTAAATAAAATCACACTTAAGAAAAGAAGTCCAGTAAGCACACCTTGTAACAATTGTCATAACCTGCTTAACTTTAGTCATCTTACATATGGTGATATTCTCAGGAAGAATGGGTGATAGGTATGAAAGTAATTAAACGAGATGGTCGAGAAGTTGATTTTGATAAATCAAAGATTGTTTCTGCTATTAGGAAGGCAATGTGTAGCGTAGGAACGAACGAAACTTTTCTTGCTAATAAAATAGCTACAGAAATCGAAAGTCTTAATCACAATCTAACTGTTGAAGAAATACAGGATATTGTAGAAAAAAAGTTAATGGCAAGCAGTTGCAAAGATGTGGCAAAGGCATACATAGTTTATAGAAACGAGAGAACGAAGGCTCGTGAAAAGAATAATAAGTTAGCCAAAGAGATTTCCGATAAGTTATTTGCCAAAAATATAGAAAATCAAAATGCTAATGTGGATGAAGCATCGTTTGGTGGTCGTATGGGGGCAGTAACAAGTGCTGTTACAAAAGACTATGCTTTGAATTATTGTATGTCTGATATGGCTAAAAACAATCATATTAATAATGAAATTTATATTCACGATTTAGACCATTATGCGGTAGGAGATCACAATTGTCTTTCAATTCCTTTTGATAAATTGTTAGCTAATGGTTTTAATACAAGACAAACCGATGTTAGACCAGCACAGTCAGTTAGTACAGCATTTCAATTGGTAGCCGTGATTTTTCAGTTACAAAGTTTACAACAGTTTGGCGGAGTATCGGCAACACATTTAGATTGGACAATGATTCCTTATGTGAGAAAAAGTTTTTGGAAACACTTTAAGGACGGTTTAAACTATCTTGCTAAAATTGATGCTAATAAATACGAGGGCAGTTTTAAACCAGAAAACGAATCAATCACAAGTCCTTTCTATATGTCTTTTAAAAGTGACATATACCAATACGCAATGGATATGACAAAGAAAGAAGTTTTGCAGGCGGTAGAAGGTATGTATCATAACCTTAATACATTGCAAAGCAGGAGTGGAAATCAATTGCCGTTCACTTCAATTAACTATGGTACTTGTACTTTACCAGAAGGCAGAATGGTGACAAAGGCTTTGCTTGAAGTCTCTATTAATGGCATAGGAAAGCTACATAAAACATCAATATTCCCTTGCGGTATTTTTCAAATGATGAAAGGAGTAAATCGACAAGAAGGCGATCCAAACTATGATTTATTCCAGTTAGCTTTGAAATCAACATCATTGAGACTGTATCCGAATTATGCCAATGTTGACTGGAGCGGCAACGAAGGATATGACAAAAACGATCCGAGTACCTATTTTTCAACTATGGGGTGCAGGACAGCTAATGGATACGACATTAATGGTTTTAATCAGCTTAAAGACGGACGAGGTAATATTTGCCCTGTAACAATTATTTTGCCTACACTTGCAATGGAGGCTAAAGAGAAAGCTCAACAAAAGACAGATAATTTTTCGATTATAGATATATTTATGCAAATTCTTGATAAGAAAATTCACGAAGCAAAAGATATGCTTATTGAGCGATTTAAATACATAGCATCTCAGCCTTCTGAATCTGCAAAATTTATGTACGAAAATGGAGTTATGGAAGGATATGACGGTAAGGATATTATTTCTGCTTTAAAGCATGGCACATTGGCGGTAGGACAGTTAGGTTTGGCTGAAGCCTTACAAATTCTCATTGGTTGTGACCATACAAGCGAAAAAGGTATGGATTTAGCTAAAAGAATCGAACAATTGTTTAAAGATAGATGTGAGGAATTTAAAGCACAATATAAATTAAACTTTGGCGTTTATTACACACCTGCCGAAAATCTGTGCTTTACTGCAATGACTCGTTTTAAAAAAAAATATGGCACAATCCCAAATGTCTCAGATAAGAAATTTTTTACTAATTCAATTCATGTGCCTGTTTGGAAAAAGATGAGCGTGTTTAAAAAAATTAATATTGAGTCGCAACTGACTGGATATTCAAGTGCAGGATGTATTACATATTGTGAATTGGACGCTGGGGTAAAAAATAATCTCAAAGCATTAGAGACAATAGTTAATTACGCAATGGATAAAGATGTTCCGTATTTCGCCATCAATGTGCCAAATGATATGTGCTGTAATTGTGGATATACTGACGAAATCAATGATAAATGTCCGATGTGTGGATGCAAAGATATTCGCAGATTGCGTAGAGTTACGGGGTATTTAACAGGAAACTACCAAACAGCATTTAACGAAGGAAAACAAGAAGAAGTTGAAATGAGAGTTAAGCACTTTAATGGGTAGTAAATGAATTACATCAAAATCACTAAACACGATATTGCCAATGGGATTGGAGTTAGAGTTGTACTATGGGTAAGCGGTTGCACCGTTCATTGTTGTAACTGCCAAAATCCTTCGACTTGGGATTTTACAACCGGACAACCATTTACTAATAACACTATGACTGAATTACTTGAAGCGTTAAGTCCTGATTATATATCGGGGCTAACGCTCTCAGGTGGACATCCATTGGAACAAGCGAATCAACAACAAGTATCTAATATTGTGAAAACGGTCAAAACCAAACTACCAAGTAAAACAATATGGCTATATACAGGTTATACATACGAACAGATATTGAAATCTAAGTTTATTGTAAACGAAATCTTACCTTATATAGACATCCTTGTTGACGGCAAATATGATGAGTCGCAAAGAGATATTTCTCTTGCTTGGTGTGGCTCATCAAACCAAAGAGTAATCAAAGTTCAAGAAAGTTTAAAATCAGGACAAGTAGTAACACTAAGGAGATGACGAAAAATCAAAACAGCCAAAGAGTTAGAAGGTACAATCAACTTTTTTACACAAACAACTGAAGATTTTCAAAACAATATTAAAAACGAATCATTGCACGACTACGAAACACAAGATATCTTACATAAACTTGAACTTGAAGATGTGTCGTATCACGACACTGCCAAACTTGGGAAAGCTTTAACGAAAGTTAGAGAGAACCGTAGAAAAGCAAAAGATAGTGTAGAACTTAATGCTCCATTAGTAGAATGGATTCAGTCACATTCTGATGCGTTAAAATCATTACAGAAAGTTCTGGGAGAGACCAGAAAAATTGAGGACAAACAGCGTAGAAGAATGTATGTCCCAAGAACGAAGATTGTCGAGGAGGTAATTCATTGATAAATACAGGGTGGGCATTTAAGCCTAATGAGAAAGAACTTCATGAAGAAAATCTTGCAATATACAAGAAACTTGCACCGAAAGCAAAATTGATTTGGCTGAACTTTTACACAAAGAAGTACGATGTTACACAAGACGATTTGCAGAATTATATGTGTTACACGCAGAAGGGATATGGTTACGGTAACATTACATACAAGGTATTAAGTAATCCGTTCAATTTCACAGAAGATGAACAGGCTCTGATTTGCGATGGTGGCAATCTTTGTTTTGGTTATCGTAAATTGGGCAACTTAATTACGATTTATACAGATTAAGGAGATACTAATGAAGTATATGGGAAGCAAGTCTCGTATTGCTAAATATATTGTCCCAATATTACAGGAATGTATTGACAGCAATAATGTGACTACATATATAGAACCCTCTGTTGGAGGGGCTAATATAATTGATAAGATTCGTTGCCAAGAGCGTATAGGCTCTGACATAAATCCGTACCTGATAGCATTGCTCAAAAGAGTACAAGAAGGAAAACCTTTACTTGATGAAGTGTCGAAAGATACATATAACCTTGTGAAAGATGCTTGGAAAGATGGGACAGATAAAGACAAATACGAACAGTGGTATGTTGGAAATGTAGGTTTTCTCGCTTCGTATAACGGCAAATGGTTTGACGGTGGGTATGGAAAACCTCACATTGTAAAAACACCTAACGGTAATAAAATCCGTGACTACTATCAAGAGGGCAAACGCAACCTCGAAAAACAGGCAAGTGATTTACTCAATATTACTTTGAAATGTAATGAATATAAGGAGTACGCTCCACAACACTACAAAGGTTGTGTATTTTACCTTGATCCACCGTATTTAAACACCAACTCATACGGTATTAATCCAACTTTCGACTACGAGGTTTTTTGGAATTGGGCAAGAGAGTTGTCTAAAAACAATTATGTGTATATTAGCGAACTTGTTGCCCCAAAAGACTTTGAAATAATTTGGAACAGGTCAACATTAGTTAGCATAGATGCACACAACACAAAAACAAGAAATGAATGTTTGTTTAAATGGAAAGGATAATGATAAATGATTCATTTTGTGAGCAGAAAACAGATTGACGCCATCATTAAAGAGTGTCAAAAGTTAGATGAGCTAATGGTACTTGTCGTAATGCAAGAAGATGGAAGTGGTTTTACTGTTGTGTGTGATCATATTGTATCGCATTGTGATGATTTGATTTACACACACATAACAAAAGGATATGCTTCGTTTGTATTTAGCAATAATAGTAAGATTGAGGTGGTTACAGACAAATACAAAGGTAAAGGTAAGAAATACAATAGTATGATTATAGACAAAAACATTGACTCGGAGCTTATTAAAACCTTCTGTGCTCCGTCCAACCTATCTTACAAAGAAAAAATGGAATTAAGAAGGAGAATGATAAATGTATATTGTACAAGTAAGACACATACAGGATAAAAACGCAAAAAGATATACATACAAAGTCCCAGATAATGAATCTCTTAATAAAGGAGATATGGTTCTAACACGAAATGTTAATGGTAAAGAGAGTGTTGCGATTTGTGTTACAGATAGCGAAAACCTTTCGACTAATGCCATTGATATGATTATGTGTGGTGCTGAAGTGCTGAGTGAAGTTGTTGGAATATATAAATTTTGTAAGTTTAAAACTGAATCCGAAATAGATTTGAAAAATACCGCAAGTGAATACACACAAGCAATAGCAAAATATCATACAGCAACAAATCCAGAGGTGTAAAAATGACAAATAAAACACGAGTTTTAAAGGAGTGATTTAATGCTTTCAAAGCCACAATTCGGTTGGACAGATATTACAATTGGCGATTGGACAGGCAAATTGAGTTATATAGACGATGTGCCTGTAGTTCTACTGAATGCCTTTTACAATGTTTTTAGCAATCAAAAACCCGAAGTTGTATGTTTCGATGCCGAGGGTATAAATTATTGGATTGTGTTTGATTTGTTAGACACGATTATTATAACGGAAGATGAAAATTGTCAATACAGTGTAAGTCATCAAGATATCAATATTAAAGAATTGTCTCTGGAACTTTGTAACGATATCCATACTAATTTAGATGAATGGGCACATTGGACAGCAGAATATGATTATAACGGTTCTGTCGATTCTGATCATTTGAATCAATGTAAGAAGAGATTATGTTACGATGTTTTTAACCTATTAGACATCTTGAATAACAAAGATGATGTAACTGAGATTATTTGTTGAAGAAGGTGAAAATACGACAATGAAAATCATCAAACAAGGCAAACCTGAGTTGCAAATCAAACCATCAAAACAAAATACAATATCCTGTTCAGAATGTGGATGTATATTTCAATATGATTATTATGACACACATTATGCCACAAGCATAAGTCACGACGGTTGGGAGGACTGGGAGGAATGGATTTATTGTCCTTGGTGTAACACAGAAATTTATGGAATTTTTAATTTTGAGGAGAATTAGATGTGCAACATGTGCAAAAATTTGCCTTGCAAACCCACTTGTCCTCATGCTCTCGATCCACCAGTTATGGCAGTTTGTCATCAGTGTGGCAACAAATTAAGATATGACTATACATATTTTCGAGATAAATACGACAATATCTTCTGTTCTCGTGAGTGTGCTGAGGCGTATTACGACATTCAAGAATATGATTGGACAGAGAGTGATATAAAACACAATGTAATAAAGGAGCATGACAATGGAAATTATTAGGCAAGGCAAACCTGAATTGCAAGTGATTGAAACAATGTATGAAAAAGAATGTTTGAGATGTCATTGTCAATTTCGTTTTAATGTGAATGACACACATTTTGGAGACCTTATATATGATAACGGCATGTATGTTCGATGTCCGTGGTGTGGACATGAAATTAAAGAATATTTTTAAAAGAAAGATTTTAATATGTTGCAAATGCAACGGAATGGTGGAAATTTGAATGAGTGATTTAGAAACAACAATTAATTTTCTTCAAGAAGATAAAACAATGACTGTATTTACTTCTCAAAGAAAATGGCTAAATAAACTTCTTAAATATGCAAACGAGAAAGACAGCAATGTAATTATTACACATAAAAACACAGATGGCTCTGCAATGTTTGAAATTCCTGTTAGTTGGTTAAAGATTTCACCGCCACGAAGACATAAAATGTCAGATAAAAGAAAAAAAGAGTTAGCAGAACAGCTTGCTAAAGCAAGAGAGACAAGAAATAATAAAGTCAACGAAAAGGAAGGTTGTAATGACACACAAGAGACTTAGAAAGCTTTTACAGGCAACAGGTATACAAAGAAACAATGTAGAAGATGTTATTCGCAAATACCGAGAAGATTATTTTTATACAGCAAATGAAGATGTTTACAATCGCTATTGTGTGCGTGAACTGTTTAGTGTGGTAGTTGAATTTGCACACAGAGGTGAATGAAATGATTCAAATTATTAGAGAAGGTAATTTAAAAGAACCTGTAATGAGATTTGTTTGCTTTAATTGTGGGTGTGTATTTGAAGCCGACAGAGAAAGCTATAAACAATGTTTTACATCATACAATACATTTATTTTTTCAGCAAATTGTCCTTGCTGTAAAAACAATGTGAGCCATGAAGAATCATTATAACAGATAGGAGATATATATGACACAGAAGGAATATGACAATGATAATAATGGCAAGGAGTATTAAATGATTCAAGTTCTCAAAGAAGGCGATCTTAAATCACCAGTAATTAGATTTAATTGTCTTAGATGTAAGTGTGTTTTTGACGCAGATAAGGATGACTACAAACTGATAGCAACTTCGGGTGACTTAGCATATATAACAAATTGTCCGCATTGTCACAAAAGAGTAGCTCGTATGATGATGAAAGATAGGAGATATATATGATTTACTATTTAACTGATAAAACTCTTGAAAGAGCAATTGAGTGTTGCAGTAACAAAAATTACAATTACCTTATTGTCCTTAAAGATAACAAAGATTTTGACGAAACTTCTGTTTCAATTCTCGAACAGGCGATTATGAACGATACATACTGGAATACTTCGTCATATTTAACCTATGACCGTATTTCTTTTAAAACAGGCACGATTACTCTCTACAAAGATTCGTTGATTACAAACGATTTTAAGGGTATTTACGATGAAATACTCGTTGACAAGTTAGTAGAAGATAGTAAATGGGAAATCCTTGCCAAGCATACAAACAGTCACGGTTCATATAAAGAGAAGTATAAGTCAAAGGAGGAACTTAGTTTTGCATAAGAACATTGATTATGAGTCCTTACTTAGTTTTGTACAGGACAACCCTAAAGTCAGCATATTACAGACAATATCAGAGAGTGAATTTGACCAAGCAATTAAGACTATTATATCGGCATTGATTACCAACGAAATACCACCAACACAATTAGTTAGTTATTTGAAATATAACACTCATCATATCTACATTGAATTTGACAACGAAGCAACGCTTGAAGTACACAAAATTGAGGGGTGATAAAATGAAAAGAAAACCTATCCCTAAATCAGTAAGACTTAAAGTATATGAGAAATACAACGGACATTGTGCATATTGTGGTTGTAAACTTGAACTAAAGGATATGCAAGTTGACCATATACAGAGCGTGTATTGGTATAACGGTGCAAATGATATTGAGAACTACAATCCTGCTTGCAGAATGTGTAATTTTTATAAATCAACAATGCCTATTCAAGATTTTAGAGGGCAGTTAGGCAAGCTAACTTCAAGACTCGAAAAGACTTTTATTTATCGTTTAGCGAAAAAGTATGGATTGATTCAGGAAATTGAAAAGCCTGTGAAATTTTATTTTGAAAAGGAGGACAACCAATGAATGACTATAAAACCAGACTTTTATCCGAGTATAGAGAACTCGTAGATAGGATTAGTAAACTGAGGGTGTTTCTTAATAAATGGGACAACGGACAACTTTCGTTTGTCCCAAAGCCCTCAAGGACAATCTATTCAAGACAACTTGAAGCAATGTGTACTTACAAGATGTGTCTTGAAAGTAGAATGCTGACAGACAAAATATCCTTTAAGGGGGGGTTGAAAATGTTTAAATTTAAACCATATATAACAATTGTTGGAGAAAATGGCTTAACAGTAGATTTTGAGTTGTCACAACTCAGCACCTTTATGGCAAACAATATTGATATTGATAATGGGTTAATTTGGTGCAATGAAGTCTATATTGAAACTAAGGCGATTGATTTATCAGTTCTCGAACGCAGATGTTCTCGTTTTAAATTGTTTGCCGACACTGTTACACAGATTATTCTTCATCCTTATAGAGCAAAAAGCAAATCTCTAATCTTGCATTTAGACACCGATGCCAAAGTTATACATAATAAAGACACGAACACAATCATTATTTCAAATTTATCAGATATAGAGAGGATGATGTAATGAGTAAAATAAAACAATCAACAGAGATAGCAACTAACAGGTATAAAGCAAAGCCAATTTTTGCCGCAGAAAAAAAGTTTATCGAATCACGATTACCTCAAATTGCACCTCTTCCAGATGCGTGTTGGATATATGGTGGCGATACAAAAACTGTTTGGGTAGACCTGTATTCTTCAGATTATTTACTGAAATTTAAAGTTGAAAATGGAGGAAAATTTTCTGTATTAAAAGACAATAGGTCTTTATTTGAAAACTACACCCCTGTGTCACTGAAAGATACATTAGAGCGTGAAAAAGAACGAGTAAATAATTTATATAATAAATGTGTAAACAGACTGTCTGATTATGTAAAAAACAATCCCCAAAAGATATATAAGATAAATCATTCAGGTGGTAAAGATAGTGAACTCACAATGGCTATTTGGAATGATATGTTAGATATCATTGGTTTTACACCTGATTATGAATTTGTATTTTTCAATACTTCAAACGAAACAGCAGATGTATATAAAAGAATTAAGCAAATCCCCAAGATTAGGATTGTAAATCCCAAAACAGGATGGAGACAATGGATACAAAATAAGAATTACTTACTGCCTTCAATATTTAGACGCTCCTGTTGTTCCGTGTATAAAGAAGGACAAGCACAAAAGGTATTTGACAAAGAAGCAGAAATTGCACAGGTATTAGGTGTTAGAAAGTTTGAAAGCACTAAACGAGCAAAATATGAATTTTTTATGGATTATGATTTTGATAAATCCTTATTTGGGTCTTCTCGTTTTCCAAAAAAATGGATTAAATTAGCTCCGATTATAGATTTACAAAATATAGATGTGTGGCTTCTTCTGATGATAAAAAACCTACCAATTAATCAAAGATACTTAAATGGCTCAAGTAGAGTTGGATGTATAATCTGTCCTTATTCTTCAAACTATGAAAATGAATTAATAAAGATACATCAGCCACATCAATATGAATGGTTTGTTAAGGCTGCACAGCAACAGTATGATATAACCACAGCTAAAAGATTAGGGTATACCAAACAAGAGTGGATAGATGGAGCTTGGAAAAGACCTGTATGTAAAAATAATGATTTTCTAAAAAGGCAGCCAACCAAAGAAAATGTGAGATGGTATGCCGAACTTAAAGGACTTTCAGAAAATATGGCTAAAAAATATTTTAATAGAGTTTGTGGAAACTGTGGTTGCGCAATGAAGGAAAACCAAATTGCCATGTTTTATAAGTTATGTGGTCGTTTTGAGAATAAACCAGACAATAGAGAAGTTTTATGTTGTAAATGTTTTTGCAAACAATTTGGTATAACTATCGAAGAGTACAGGCAAAAAAATGTTGAATTTATAGAACAAGGATGTAATTTGTTTTGATAAAAAATACATAGAAAGGAAAACTAAATGGGTAAAATCACAATCTTACCAGAAACAACCATTGATCCAATTTCGTTAATGGGCAGACGAGCAGGCATATGTTGGGGAGCAGATATTACAGACAGCGAAAAAAACTACAAACGAGGTCTTGACTGTATTGAATCTAATCACGGTAGAGTGTTTGAATTTGTAAATATTGAAGCAATTATTGAAGGTTACTCAGCAAGAGTAATTAGGGAATGGTATACACATATTGGTGGCAGTCCTACACGACTTCAAAGTAGCACAAGATATGTCAACTACGATAACTTTGAATACATAATTCCCAAAACAGTACAGACTGAAGAACAGAAAACTTGGTACAACAACGCTATTGACACTATCAGCCACACACTTAACAATCTTGAAAAAAGTGGTGTCAAGAGGGAGGACGCCGCAATGTTACTTCCGTTGGGTATGACAACTAAAATTGTAGACAAGCGAAATGTTAGAAATGTTATTAGTATGGCAGAACAGAGAATGTGTTCGAGAGCGTATTGGGAGTATAGAGAACTCTTTAACGAATACATAAAGCAGTTAAAACTCTATTCAAAAGAGTGGGCAACACTAATTCCTATGGTTATGAAACCGAAATGCGATGTGCTTGGATATTGCCCTGAGAAATACAGTTGTGGAAGAAAACCGAGAAAGGATTGATTATTATACAGCAAAAACATTATTTAGATATTGAGAGACTTAAACCTAATTATTTAGATGCGTTTTCGGAAGGCGACGAAATCGTAATTCAAGAAAAAATTGATGGAGCGAACTTTTCAATTCGTTATGATGCCGAAAGTGATAGTATTAAGGCATTTAGCCGCAGAAAGGAATTGAACGAAACCAACACTCTAAGAGGGGCTTGGAATTGGTCTCAAACACTTGATAAAGAATTAATTAAAACGGTATTGGGGAGTAATCTTATATTGTTTATGGAGTGGCTTGTACCCCATACTGTAAAATATCCTGACAACAAATACCATAAAGCATATTGTTATGATGTATATGATACCAACACACAACAGTATTTAAAACAAACAGAAACAGAAAAAATTATAAAAGAACTTAATCTTACATTTGTTCCTGTCTTTTATAAAGGTCGATTTACGAATTGGGATGATGTAAAAACTTATATTGGTAAAACACAAATGGGCGGAGAATACGGTGAAGGTATAGTTATAAAAAACCAAACAACTTTAAATAATCCAAACACAAGACTACCATTTTATGTAAAGCTTGTATGTGAACAGTTTTGCGAAACAAAAGGACACAAACAAAACCGTATGGTTGATACAGACGCATTAACCAAAAAAACTGGAAATCAGCGTTTAGTAAATACAATTGTTACTAAAGCCAGAGTTCGTAAACTTATACATAAGATGGTTGATGATGGTGTAGTACCTGAAAATTGGAGCAATACAGAAATGGGAATAATTGCTAAAAATATCGGAAAAGACATTTATTATGATTGTCTTAAAGAAGAAAAAGATGTTGTTGAAATGGTTGGTCACGAGTTTGGTAAATTCGCTCACAGTTCCGCAATGAGATTAGCAAGAGAAATTCTGTCAGAAAGGGAACTGAACATTTAACAGCAATTAATAAGACGGTTACGATTTATCAAACGAATGGGATAGATTTTTTGAAAACACATTAAAAACTTATGTTAAATATTTAAAAGGAGGAATTATTTGAAAGATTGGACAGGAAATAGTAAAAGTGTTCATTCCGTTTTAGGAGCTTCTAACCACTCTCTTAAAGAGAGAGAAACAAATGATTATTATGCCACAGAACCTAAAGCTGCTGAACTTCTACTTGAAGTAGAAGATTTCGCTCCTAACATTTGGGAATGTGCTTATGGAGAATGCCATTTGTCTAAAGTATTTGAGGCTCACGGTTACAATGTTAAGTCAACAGATTTGATTTATCGTGACGGAGGAATGTCTGAAACATTCGATTTTTTAGCAGAGTCAAAACCTAATTCATGGAACGGCAGTATTATTACAAATCCACCTTATAAATATGCTTATGAATTTGTAGAAAAAGCGTTAGATACAGTTACAGAAGGCAACAAAGTGGCAATGTTTCTTAAACTGCAATTTCTTGAGGGTAAGAAACGAAGAAAGTTGTTTGATAACACCCCGCCACAGACAATCTATGTATCAAGTTCAAGACTTTTATGTGCTAAAAATGGAGATTTTGAAAGCACAACATCAAGTGCTGTAGCTTATGCTTGGTATGTATGGCAGAAAGGGTATAAAGGGAACACAATTGTTAAATGGATTAATTGAGGAGGAATGTTATGAAGGACACCATATATCTCATATCTGTATGTGTGTTATGGTTTTGTTTATCGCTTAATTTAACAACTCGTATCAGAGAGCGAAACCAGTATTATGTAAATAAAAAATTACATAAAGCTATTTATCGTTACACAGAGTTGGGAATAGCTTTTGTTATAGGTGTAATGTTAGTAAATATATTGATTTAAAGGAGCAAATATAATATGAAATACATTAAAAAAGCAATACCGATTGAAGCCTTTCAGTATAAAGGCGATTTTATTGAAAAATGGGGAATATTGTATTCCTGAATGGGCGATTAAAGCGTATGAAGATGGCTTGCTTTATTATAAAGATGAAGGAGATTTATATATCCATACGCTTGAAGGTGAAATGAAATGCAGTTTTAACAGCTACATAGTTCAGGGTGTCAGAGGTGAGATTTATGCTTGTAGACAGGACATCTTCGAGGAAACATATATGGCGGTGGAAGAATGAAAGTTTTATCAAAAAGTGAGTTGGAATCGTTAATAGCACAATTTCCAGACGGAGGTATTGTTTTTGCAGGATATACACCAGATGTGCTAACTTCAGAACTTATGGTGACTGACGGCGATTTTGGTGCAAAATGTATAATTCCTCAAGATGGAGAGGTGTTTGATTTCGATTGGAATATTGGGGAATACAGAGATACAGATTTATTTGCAGTATTTGACAATAATGATATTTTACAAATGATTCAAACATTAACAAGTGGATTAAAAATATCATGCAAACCATGGTGGGAATAATAAAATTTAGGATTTAAAAGGAAAGAGGTGAAAGATATGTTTTATATTACTGGTGATTTACATGGTGAATATGACATACACAAACTGAGTTCTAAACGATTTCCAATGGGTAACAATCTAACACGAGATGATTACCTAATTATTTGTGGTGACTTTGGCTTAGTGTGGAATAATGGAAATTCTGAAATGTATTGGCGAGATTGGCTTAATAACAAACCGTGGACAACCTTGTTTGTAGATGGAAACCACGAAAACTTTCCCTTGCTGAATCGTTACCCTATAACTAAAAAGTGGAGTGGAAAGGTACATCAGATTGAAGATAATATTTATCATCTAATGCGTGGACAAGTGTTTGAAATTGATGGCAAAACATTTTTTACAATGGGCGGTGCATCGAGCCACGATATACAGTATCGCACAAAGAATGTTGACTGGTGGGAAGAAGAACTACCCAATGAAGCCGAAATGCAGGAAGGGTTGGCAAATCTTGATAAGTATAACTGGAAGGTGGATTGTGTAATTACGCACTGTGCTCCAACCGAATTTATCGCCAGTTGTATCAATGTGGGGTACAGTCCGGACACTTTAACCGAATACCTACAGTACATTGATAACAAGTTGGATTATGAACATTGGTATATGGGACATTATCACCTTGATGTTATATTTGGTTCGGATTCAGAAAAGCAAAAGCATACTTTGTATAACTATGTGGATGTGATTGATTAACACGGAAAGGATAACGAATATATGGGAATGGTAATTTGCCTTATATCACTTTATTTATTGAACGCAAATGGAATTATAGTACCTGATGGATGCTTTATTATTGCATGGAGTTTTTCTATTGTGACTGCGGTAGCAACTTTACTTTCAGCAATCGGTCAAGTAATGAGTGATAAAAAATAATTAAGGAGAGTTAAATATGGAAATTAAAATTAAATACTTTACAAACATCGAAAAGATTAAGCAAATTCCAAACGGAGATTGGGTTGATTTAAGGTCAGCTATTGATGTTACACTCAAAAAGGGTGAGTTTACTATTATTCCACTCGGAGTAGGAATAAAGTTACCGTTTGGCTATGAAGCTCACATTGTGCCAAGAAGTAGCACTTACAAAAATTATGGCATTATTCAGACAAACCACATAGGAGTAATTGACAACTCCTATTCGGGTGATAACGACCAATGGGGTATGCCCGTAATTGCAATGAGAGATACAACCATACATAAGAACGATAGAATTTGTCAGTTTCGCATCACACAGAAACAGCCTGATTTTGAGTTTACAGAAGTAGAATGTCTTGATACAAAAAGTCGTGGCGGCTTTGGCTCAACAGGCAAGCAGTAAGGAGGAATAACTGTGATTACATATAATGATTTTGAAAGATATCTTACCAAAATTCAAAGAATCCATGAACTTGAAGATAAGATTTTGAATCTTGGTGATGAGTATAGTGATTTGGTTTTAGAATATGTATCGCCATTTGCATATCATGGTGTAACTATGGAAGATGAGTTGATTGACTGTCTCGAAAAAGGTTTAAACCTTAAGCCTGATGAATACGGTGATACTTGGATATCCTATTGGGTTTGGGAGACAGATTGTGGTCAAAGAAATACAATTGTAGAAATTGACAATAAAGAAGTGGATATCGCTGAAATTGCTAACTTATGGAAAGTTATCGAATGGGAGATTCAGAATAATTAGAATGCCTTTGTGGATAAATTTAACGCAATCCCTTCGGTGAGTCATTTTTATGCAGAAGAGATGGAAAAAGTTAATTTAGCCCACAACAAAAAGCCAGAATAATATAGAGCGAATAGGAGATATGTATATGCAGAAAAAAACGAAAAAGAAATTAAATATAAAGCTTGGTTTGATTATTGTTGCTATTATTGTAGCTGTTGGCATAATGTGTGTGTTTGGCTTGAATAGCGTTAAAAACACAGCAATCTCGTATGAGGAACAAATCAGCACAGCTCAATCAGACATCAAAGTACAAGAGAAGCGTAGAGCAGACCTTATCCCTAATTTGGTGGACTGTGTTAAGCAATACGATCAGCATGAGTACAATACGCTAATGGATGTAATTAAAGCAAGAGGAGTTACATCCGATAGTAGTGTCGATGAAATTCAAACTATGATTTCAGCTATCGCTGAGGATTATCCTGAACTTAAAAGCAATGAAAACTACAACGACCTAATGGCAGAATTGTCAACCACCGAAAACTTAATAGCGAATTATCGCAGTAATTATAATAAGTTTGTTAAAAGCTATAAGCAATATGTAAGACGATTCCCTAATGAAAGTATTCTTACTCTCCTTGGATATGACACAGTTGACTATACATATTTAGACTATCAAGTATCAGACAACGCCCCTACCAATTTGTTTGGAAAATAATATATGGCTAATAAACTTATAACTAAAAGAGAAATTCTGTTCAGCGTGGTTATTATATCTGTAATGCTTGCATTAGGCTTCTTGATTTCGTCGAACATAAGCAATGCTTTAATGGACGATTATCAACAATACAACACAGCACTACAAATTAATAATGATAAAAATGTTTTTCGTCACGGCATGAAAACAAACATGGGCAATGCTTTTGTATATAGTGACCTTTGTGCTTTAGATCCGGTTTCGTTTGATGAGATTGAAGGAAGTTACTCACATATCAAAAAAGTTAAAGAACGATATACACGGCATACCCGTACAGTAACCAAAACTCGTATAAACGCTCAAGGCAAGACTGAAACATATACCGAAACGGAAACATATTATACTTGGGATTATGTAAATCGAGAAGTGAAAAATGCCACTACAATTAGCTTTTGTGGTGCGTATTTCGATTACGGCACAATTGAATTTCCAAGTGAACGAGAAATTACGACTGTATATCAAGGCAACGAATGGTGGTACTCAGTAGGGGATGTCAGATATGTGTATTATGGTTCTCCTGTCGAATGTCGAGGTACACTTTATGCTTTGCTTGAAAATAATTCAATCTCAAATGTACACTTTTACTATGATAGCAACATTGAAGAGACAATTAACAGTTTGGAGTCCGAATGGCAGTTGATTCTGTTTTGGGTTATTTGGATTATTGTTATAGTAGGTCTCACGATAGGGTTTTATTATCTAAATAATAAATGGTTGGAAAGTTAGCGCATACGCCGAATCAATACAAGCAAAAAAGGAGATAATATAATGAAAATTGGATATATTGTACAGTATGATTTAAAACTCAATCCACATCTAACAGAACCATTCCGTTTCAGAGAAGCAAGTTGTACCAAAAGGCTTACCTCTCATGGGTACAGAGTATACTCCAAAATGTTGATTCGTCCTGTAGATTATGAGGACATATTAGATAACGCAAATATAATGAAACGAAATCCAAACTTGATATTAGTAAGAGAACCATTTTTACTTGACGATGAATTGCGTGATAAGGTTCTCAAATGGGTAGAATGGGCAAATAAAGCAAAGCCAGAAGAATATGATCCGTTCTATAAGGAGAGTGCGTCAAATGAGTAAACAAACGATTGTAGTTAATCTTTATGGTCAGCCTTCCTGTGGTAAATCCACAGAAGCTGCTTATATATTTAGTCAGTTGAAAATGAGGGGTATTGAAGCAGAACTTGTAACTGAAACTGTTAAGGATATGGTATGGGAACATAACGATGACGCTTTGACAAATCAGCTATACATATTGGGTTTACACTCACAAAGATTTTGGAGGCTGAGAAATCAGGTTAGAGTAATTATAACCGACTCGCCAATCCTGTTGACCGAAATTTATAACAGATTTGAAAAGTGTAGTTTTTACCCCTCAAAATCCATTGAAAAGTGTGTAAACGATACCGCCGAAGCGTTTAGTTCTCTCTTTGATAACTTAAATTTCTTTGTTAAGCCTACTAAAAAATATAATCCAAATGGCAGATTACAAACCGAAATTGAAGCAAATAATATAGGTACACGAATTGAATCAATGTTAATTGACAAGAATATTCCATATGAAATTATCAAAGGCGACCAAAAGGGGTACGATAAAGCTGTACAACTAATTGTGGATTACATTGACCGAGAGGATAAAATGGATGCTATTAAAGAGGATAGAGAAAGGAACGGATTGAATGTTGTTTGAGGTTTATAAAGACGGACAAGGCAAATTTATGTGTAGTGACACAAGCTGTTTACCAACAGAAACCCAGCTTAAAAGTATGAACAAAAATGGGTATGAATTTAAGTTGAACGGCAAGAAAGCAACGCTAAAAAGCGTATTGAAATTGATTGAAAAGTAAATAACTAACAACATAAAGAATTTAGAGCAGGGTTGTCAAAAAACAACTCTGCTCTTATAAGGCAGGTGATAATATTAAAAAGTTGAATTTGTTACCAAACCAAAAATTATGTTTGTCAATTGAGGAAGCTGCTGAATATTCTATGCTCGGAGAAAACCGACTACGCAAAATAATAGAAGATGATAAGAGTTTAGATTGGGTGATATTTGTAGGCAATAGAACAAGAATAAAACGGATACAATTTGAAAAATGGATAGCAAAGCAAAACTATCTATAAAAGTAAATTTTTAGTAAAATAACGACCGCAAATATGGAAAACCGTTGACAGAAGTGATAGCTGTGTAGTAAAATTATCCTGTATACTTGTATTACAGTTTCTTTTGTCAATTAAGAAAGGATGACACATATGGCAGAAAGGCGTGATACAAAAAATCGTCTTTTAAATAGAGGCGAATATCAAAAAGCTGATGGTAGATATATGTACAGATATGTTGACTTTTCAGGGACTACTCGTTTTGTGTACAGTTGGTGTCTCACACAAACAGATAGAACCCCTAAAGGAAAACGAAACGGAAAATGTCTAAGGGAGTTAGAAAAAGAAATAATAAAAGATTTACAAGATAAGATCGATTCATACCAAGCAAATAAAACAACACTTAATGCTTTGTTTGAAAAATGGATAGAACAAAAACCAGAATTAAAATCTTCCACAGTAACCTTTTACACATACCTATATCATAAATACATTTGGGATACAATAGGAAGAAAAAAAATTTCAGACATTAAGTATACGGACATAAAAAAATATTATAACCATTTAATCTTTGATTTAGAATTCAAATCTAACAGTGTCAAGCAAATTTACACTGTTATGCATCCGCTTTTTACAATTGCAGTGCGAGATGGTTATATTAGAGTAAATCCGACTGACGGCATTATATCAGAGATCAATAAAAACTATCATGATAAATCACTAAAACGACACGCTTTAACAATATCAGAGCAAAATGCCTTTATTGAATTTACGAAAAACAGAAAAAAATATAATTATTGGCTTCCTATTTTTACATTTTTGTTAGGAACAGGATGCAGAATAGGAGAATGTCTTGGATTAACATGGGATGATTGTGATTTTAATAATAACACCATCAATATTAACCATAGCCTTAATTACAAACCCAACAACAAGGTAAACAAAAGGGTGGTGTACATTTCTACCCCGAAAACATCTACAAGTAAAAGAATAATTCCAATGCTTACAGATGTAAAAAAAAGTTTATTGTTTGAATACGAAAGGCAAAAAATAAAAGGCGGTAATTTTGACACCATAGATAGTTACTCAAATTTTGTATTTTGCAATAAACAACATCATGTAGTCCTACCACAGCTTATAAACAGTACAATTAAACTTATTGTTAATGATTACAATACACAAGAAAACAAGTTAGCTTTAGCTCAAAACCGTGAACCATTGTTGCTACCCCATTTCACAGCACATATTTTAAGACACACTTTTTGTACTCGTATGTGTGAAAACGAGTCGAACATTAAGATTATTCAAGAAATCATGGGACACTCAGCTATCACCACCACAATGGATATTTATAACGAAGCTACCCTTGACAAAAAACAAGAATCTTTTAACAATCTTGAGGGTAAATTTAGCATTTTTTAAATTATTAAATCCTAATTTGCTAATTTACTAAAATTTTTACTAAAAATGAAGATAGTAAAATAAGAAGATATGAAAAGATATAAGAAGTTTTTGTTTATATATCAAGCTGAAGGTGTTATATCTTGTGGTGATTTAAGTTAATATATCTATATATTGTGCGTGCAACGGACTTATTTTCTGTTCTGTTTTATAATAGAAATAAGCTTTATTTTTTACGGAGGGTTATATGCCTCAAAAACATAAAAATAATAAAAACAGAATTAAAATTAACGATAAAAAAATCACGAATTATATGTTTGATTTTACACGGACAATAATTTTTGTGTTTGCAATTATATCCGTAGCGTTTACTTTTATCATCAGAGATGCCAATGTTGTAGGAAATTCGATGCTTGACACGCTCCACAGCGATGATAAAATTTTTATTACAAATTTTATGTATGAGCCAAAATGCGGCGATATTGTAGCTATCAACGCTGAAAATCAGATTGAAAAGAGAATTATAAAACGGGTTATAGCCGTTGAAGGACAGACGCTTGTCGTGGATTACAGTAAAAATGCAGTTTATGTTGACGGTATAAAAATTGATGAACCGTATGTTTCTTCTTTAACACGAGAGCCGTCAAATCCATTGCAAGTTCCGTATGTTATCCCTGAAGGTTATATCTTTGTAATGGGTGATAACAGAATTATTTCTCTTGACAGCCGTGATAAAAGCATAGGCCTTGTGTCTGTCGATGATGTAATCGGAAAAGCACAATTTATATTTTTCCCGCTTGACAGATTCAAGTATTTATATTAACAGAAAATTTTTAAAGGATGTACATATATGAGCGAAATGCAGACTATTCAATGGTTCCCCGGTCATATGACCAAAACAAAAAGACAGATTCAGTCAAGTCTTAAACTTGTTGATGCTGTCGCAGAAATTATTGATGCAAGAATTCCTGTCAGCAGTCGTAACCCCGACCTTGCAAAACTTGTTCAGAACAAGCCGAGAGTTATTCTTCTCAATAAATGTGATATGGCTAATCAAACTGCCACGAAAATGTGGATTGACTATTTTAAAAAGCAGAATCTTGTTGCTATCCCTGTTGACTGTAAAAGCGGCAGAGGTCTTGACAAATTTGCACCTGCCGTAAATACGGTTATGAGCCATAAGATTGCAAGATTAAAAGAAAAAGGAATGGTAAATCCCACAATCAGAATTATGATTGTCGGTATTCCGAATGTAGGCAAATCTTCTTTTATCAATAAAATGGTAAAGAAGAACCGTGCAAAGGTTGAGGACAGACCGGGCGTTACAAGAGGTAATCAATGGTATACAATTGCAAAGAACCTTGAAATGCTTGACACTCCGGGTGTGCTTTGGCCAAAGTTTGACGATAAGACAGTAGGAGAGCATCTTGCGTTCACAGGTGCGGTTAAAGACCAAATTCTTGATATCGAACTTTTGGCGGTAAGACTTCTTGATTTCATCAAGGAACTCAAGCCTGCTGATTTTATAACAAGATTTAAATTAGAAAACGAAGATATTGAAAATATTGATTCATACGAGCTTTTGAAAATGATTGGCAAAAAGAGAGGTATGCTTGTTTCAGGCGGTGAGATAGATACCGAGAGAGCTGCAATTATGTTGCTTGATGAATTCAGAAGTGCAAAGCTTGGCAGAATTACAGTTGAAATGCCGCAGGGGAGATAACAATGGATTGGCTTGAATATGAAAATAAAAATATTGCAAGAGGTTTTCTGAATATCTGCGGTGTTGATGAAGCCGGCAGAGGACCGCTTGCAGGACCTGTGTGTGCCGCCGCAGTTATACTTCCCGAAAACACTGTTATTGAAGGAGTCAATGATTCAAAAAAGCTTTCTGAAAAAAAGAGAGAGGCTTTGTTTGATGTAATAAAGGAACAGGCATTGGCATACAGCATTGCATTTGCAAGCGTTGAAGAAATTGAGGAAATGAACATTCTTAATGCTGCTATGCTTGCAATGAAACGGGCAGTTGAAGGACTTGAACCAAGGGCTGATTATGCTATGATTGACGGCAACAGAATGCCTCCGTTGTCAATTGAAGGCGAATGTATTGTAAAAGGCGACGCAAAATCAATGTCAATTGCCTGTGCTTCAATTCTTGCCAAGGTATCAAGGGACAGACTTCTTTATGAATACGACAAAGAATTTCCTCAGTACCTATTTGCAAAGCATAAGGGTTACGGCACAAAGGCTCATATTGAGGCGATTCTTAAATACGGACCGTGTAAGTATCACAGACCGAGCTTCTTGAAGAAAATATATAATAAGAAATGATTTTTACTACTAAACAAACAGGTGATAAGGGAGAGGCTTATGCCGCAAAATATCTGAAAAAGCATAAGTATAAAATTATTGCCAGAAATTATAAAAAGCCTTACGGCGAAATAGATATCATAGCCGAGAATAAGGAAGTAATTGCCTTTGTTGAGGTTAAAACAAGAAAAGAGAATTCTCTTACACAACCCGTTGATGCGGTTAACCGTAAAAAGCAGATGAAAATATTAAAAACTGCCGATATGTATATGTATGAAAACAATATAGATAAAGAATGTCGATTTGATGTATGCGAAGTTTTTGTCAACAGTGATAATCTTAAACTTGTCGGCATTAACTATATTGAAGATGCATTCTGACGGGAGGTTGACATGAATTTTTTAGACTTGCATTGTGATACGCTCTATAAGGCAGTAACCGAAAAGTCCGAACTGGATAATCCCTCATATGAAGTGAAATTAAATAACAATTCCAAATCCCACAGGTTACAGTGCTATGCTATATGGTTGCCCGACACGCTTGACGGTAATGAGGCGGAAAAATTGTTTTTCAAATCGGCTGATTACCTGAAATCCGAATGTAACCGACTTGGAATTGAATTGTTAGGTATCGGTGAATTCACTGACAATGCTTTTTCAAAGTATAGAAACTCAGCGTTTTTTACAGTAGAAAACGGAAAAGCATTGAACGGCAGAATCGAGAATGTAAAGCGATTTGCAGAACTCGGCGTCAGAATAATGACTCTCACATGGAATGAGATGAACGAGATCGGTTCAGGTGTTTTATCGGAAGATAAATGCGGTTTAACGGACTTCGGAAAACTTGCAGTAGCCGAAATGGAAAAGTACGGTATTGTAATTGATATATCCCATGCAAGCGATGAACTGTTTTATGATGTTGTCAATCAGACGAATAAGCCGTTTATCGCAACTCATTCAGATTCACGGACAATTACTCAAAACCTGAGAAATCTTACAGATGAGCAGATTAATATTATAATACAGAGAGGCGGACTTATAGGTCTAAATTTGCACAATGCTTTTCTTAATAATAATCCGGATAAAGCGTGTATGAACGATATTTTAAAGCATTGCGAATATATGCTGTCGCTCGGATGCGAAAATTCTCTTTGCTTCGGTACGGATTTTGACGGCTGCGATTTGCCGAGGGATATTGTCGGAAGCGATTCAATCGGCGAAATTTATGAACTTTTTCTTAGAAATAACTACAACGAAAGCATTTTGAAAAAGATTTTTTACGAAAATGCGTATAATTTCTTTGAAAACTTTGACAATCAGCGAATAATGTAGTAAAATACTTGATGTTTAAAGCAATTTGAAAGGAAGATTTCAATGTTATACAACAGCACACAAAATGCCAAAGAAGTAGTTTCTGCGGCACAGGCCATTGCACAGGGTATTTCAAAGGACGGCGGTCTTTTTGTACCGCAGGAATTTCCTAAGTATGATGAAAATACCTTCAAGGCACTTTTGAAAACAGATTACAAAGGAAGAGCAAAGAAAGTGTTTTCTGATTTTCTTTCTGATTTCACAGAAGAGGAAATCAGCGATTGCGTAGAAAAGGCTTATACAGCTCAGAAATTCGGCGGTGAAAATCCTGCTCCTATTTCATACTGTAATCTTGACGGAACAACCCTGAATATTCTTGAACTCTGGCATGGTCCTACATGTGCGTTTAAGGATATGGCACTCCAGATTCTCCCGCATCTTCTCACAAAGTCACTCAAGAAGAAATATGACGGCAAGACAGCTGTTATTCTCGTTGCTACATCAGGTGATACAGGCAAGGCTGCTCTTGAAGGCTTTAAAGATGTTGACCACACAAAGATTGTTGTTTTCTATCCTGTTGACGGTGTAAGTCCGATGCAGAAGCATCAGATGAATACTCAGGAAGGTGAAAATGTTCGTGTTTGTGCAATCAAGGGTAACTTTGATGACGCTCAGACAGGTGTTAAGAAGATATTCACTACACCTTCGGTTGCAGAAAAGCTCGCTGAGAATAATATGCTTTTCTCATCAGCAAACTCAATCAACTGGGGCAGACTTCTTCCGCAGATTGTTTACTATATTTCGGCTTACTGCGATCTTGTAAATGACGGTAAAATCGAGCTTGGCGACAAGATTAATGTTGTTGTTCCGACAGGTAACTTCGGTAACATCCTTGCATCATACTATGCAAGTCTCATGGGACTTCCAATCAACAAGTTCATTTGTGCGTCAAACTCAAATAATGTTCTTACAGATTTTATCAAAACAGGCGTTTATGATAAGAACAGAAACTTCTATACAACAATTTCACCTTCAATGGATATCCTTGTTTCAAGTAACCTTGAAAGACTTCTCTACAAGCTTTCAGGTGATAATGACGAAGTTACAAGAGGCTGGATGAATGCACTCAAATCAGAAGGCAAGTATGAAGTAAGTGATGATGTAAAGGCTGTTATCAACGAAAAGTTCTACGGCGGATTCTGTGATGATAAGAATACAGAGGCTACAATTCACGAGATGTTTGAGCAGGATAAGT
>OGXI01000310.1_pt1 | contig 43311 bp, 35 predicted proteins | sample 1576221 | NCBI WGS metagenome assembly OGXI01 (sample SAMEA3541523, study PRJEB24748) | human gut metagenome | biome: human gut; feature: human-associated habitat; material: faeces | place: China | collected 2012
GCATGTGGAGTGTGTTATACTCGCTCCAACTACCATGCTGGAGCAGCGCAGCAGAAAGCGTATTAAGACAGATAAACGTGATGCTGAGATTATTGCGAAATGCTTGGCTCAGCATAACTACAGTCCTGTTCACATACCTACTGCCACAGATGAGCAGACAAAGGAATTCCTTCGCATGAGGGATGATCATAAGCTTGCTCTAAAAAAGATCAAGCAGCAGATCCTTGCGTTTTGTCTTCGCCATAATTATCGCTATGATGGTAACAGCCATTGGACGGCAGCGCATTTACGTTGGTTAAAATCCTTACAACCTGAGGCTCTATATAAAGAGATCCTCGATGAATACCTGCTGACATATGCTACCCTTAGTGATAAGCTTGAGCGTCTTGATAAGCGTATTGAAGAACTTGCATCTAAGGATGAATACAAGGAAGCTGTCAAAAAACTGTGTTGCTTTATTGGTGTCAAAACGCACACTGCATTATCTGTACTTGTAGAAGTGGGTGACTTCAATCGTTTTGCAAGTGCCAAGAATTTTGCATCCTATCTGGGGTTGGTACCTGGTGAGAATACCAGTTCTGACGATCGCAACCTACTTGGAATTACCAAAGCTGGCAATCGACATGTTCGCTTATTGCTAACAGAGGCTGCTCAAAGCTATGCTCGCGGTCAGATTGGCTACAAATCAAAAGATTTGAAATCCAGACAATCAGGCAATTCAGCACAAGTGATCGGCTATGCCGACAAAGCAAACGAAAGACTAAGACGCCGATACTACAAGATGGTGCTTGGTCAGAGCAAGAAACACAATGTAGCAAAAGTAGCTATTGCAAGAGAATTAGCATGCTTCATGTGGGGTATAATGACTGATCACATCGCATAAGTCAGGAATCACATCATGCTGCTAATATCAAGGTCAGGCCGCTAAAGCGGTGCAATGCAGACGATGTCTGCATGCAACCTTGACATCATCATCCCGCTGTTATAGTGGGTGATCAAGCAGATGTAAGGTGGCTTACGCCACATACATCTGGCCAGTAATAAAAGTAACAACTGAAGACATCCTGAAAGGGCTTCGGCCATTTCAAGGTTCGAGCTATCTACGAAGTAACTATGTTGGCACAGAGAAATCTGTGATCCACGCGAATAGACGATAGAGCTCACGGCGGACCATTGACCTGTAGGTAACCAATCCACGTATATCAGAGTGGCCAATGCCGGGAACTGATACTCCGAGGCTCTCTCAGGGTGTCTTCAGACAATTAAATGAAAAGTTTGTGGTGGTCTTTGACAAAATTTACTCTTGACAAAGGTCATTACATATCAGTTACTATTTTTTTATATTGTACATGACCGCCGGCAGAGATTTTTCAGGTTCTCTGCCGGCTGATTCATTTTTAAAGCAGCAGGAACATATTTATAGGTATAGAGTTTGACCGGGGAGAGATTGCCTTGAGAACAATGATGAAGAAACTGCTATGCGGTATGATAACATTCCTGCTGTTGGTATCTATGCCGATTCCGGTTATGGCGGCACCGGAAATTGATGCGCCGTCGTACATTCTGATGGAAGCTTCTACGGGAAAAGTGATCTGTGAACAGAATGCAGATGAACGGAGAAGTCCTGCCAGCATTACGAAAATTATGACCCTGCTGCTGATTTTTGATTATCTGAATACGGGACGCGTAACCCTGCAGAGCGAGGTGACAACCAGTGCCTATGCGAAGTCCATGGGGGGTTCGCAGGTGTTTCTTGAAGAGGGAGAAGTACAGACACTGGAAACCATGATTAAGTGCATTGCAGTAGCCTCCGGAAACGATGCGAGTGTGGCGGTGGCAGAGTTCCTTGCAGGAAGTGAAGCGGAATTTGTGAAGCTGATGAATCTGCGGGCCGAGGAGCTTGGGATGGAGAACACGCACTTTGAGGATTGCTGTGGTCTTACCGATTCCGATGGTCACTATTCCAGTGCCAGGGATGTGGCAATCATGTCACGGGAGCTGATCACGAAGCATCCGGAGGTGTTAAACTATACCGGTATCTGGATGGAGGATATTGTGCATGAGACGGCACAGGGAACCTCCGGCTTTACCCTGTCCAGTACGAATAAGCTGTTGAAAATGTATGAATACACCACAGGCTTAAAAACCGGTTCCACAAGTAAGGCGAAATACTGTCTGTCTGCAACGGCAAGCAGGGATAATATAGATCTGATTGCGGTTGTCATGGGATCTTCCAATAATAAGGTGCGGTTCCAGGACGCCATGTCGTTACTGACCTATGGTTACAGCATCAGCTCCCTTTATGAGGATAAGAATGAAGAACAACTGCCACATCTTACAGTGAATGGCGGAGTGGAAGATACCGTCGCACTTGCCTATCAGGGGCCGTTCCGGTATCTGGATACGGAAGGGCAGGTATTATCCGGAATTGAGAAGAAGATTGTGCTGCCGGAAAGCGTCGAAGCACCGGTACAGGAAGGCGAGGCGGTTGGAGAAGCTGTGTACTTATTAAACGGAAACCGGATTGGCAGTGTTTCCATTGTGACAGGGCAGACGGTTGACAAGGCCGTTTATAAAGACTATTTGCAAAAAGTATGGAGAATGTTTTATACTGTTTAAATATGAAAAAGGAACTTTATGAGTATTATAAACTATGGAATAGAGTTCCTTTGCAAACGTATGGAATGGTTCATATCGGAAAGGATGGAATATGATGAAAATACTGTTGGCATTTATCCTGATCCTTGCCCTTTTTTTTATCGTTGTTATGGTCATTGACTGTAACCGGTTCGTCATACGGGAATACCGCTGTGAAGACAAGAGGCTTAAGAAGCCTCTTAAAATTGTGCAGTTATCGGATCTTCATAACAAGTCCTTTGGAAAAGATAACAGCCGCCTGATTCATGCCATCCGGGAGCAGAATCCGGATCTCATTATTGTATCCGGTGATATGTACACCTCTCTCCCTGGAAAGGAAACGATAGCGGCGCAGAAGCTGATGGAGGAGCTTGCAAAGAGCTATTCTGTTTATTATGCCAATGGCAATCATGAGCAGAAAACCAGGGAAGAAACGGAAGAGTTCGGAAGTCTGTATGAGGACTATCGGAAAAAGCTGTCCGGAATGGGAATTCATTTTCTGTCGAATGAGCATGTTTATCTGAAGGATTATAATATCAGCCTGTATGGTCTTGAAATTCACAGGCGCTATTACAGAAAGTTCCGTAAGCAGATTCTCGGAGCGGATCGGGTGCAGGAGTACCTGGGAGTGCCGGATCCGGGCTCCTTTCATATGATGATTGCCCATAATCCGGATTTCTTTGAGGATTATGCGGCGTGGGGCGCAGATCTTGTATTTGCGGGGCATGTGCACGGCGGGCTGATGCGGCTCCCAGTTCTGGGCGGCGTGATTGCCCCTTCCATGAAGCTGTTTCCGAAATATGATGGTGGGGAATTCCATGAGGGAAATGCCGCCATGATTTTAAGCCGTGGACTGGGAACGCATACGCTTCCGATCCGGATTTTCAACCCGGGCGAACTCGTGGTTGTAAAGTTGACGCCTTAAACGAGAAATGGTACACTAATAAAGTTGTGATTTGCAAATAAGGTTCTGAATAGTTATGTGATTTCTTTAATGACAAGATCCGGTAAGGGGTACATGATGGAGAAGTTGAATACGAAATTATTTGATCATACGATATTAAAGGCAGATGCCACAAAGGAAGCAGTTTTAAAGGTCTGCCGGGAAGCGAAAGAATACAATTTTATGTCCGTGTGCGTGAATGGCTTTTATACAGTACTGGTGAAGAAGGAACTGGAAGGAACGGATGTAAAGGTCTGTACCGTAGTCGGATTCCCTCTCGGACAGATGAGTACGAAAGCAAAAGCCATGGAGGCTGCGATTGCCGTTGAGGATGGTGCAGATGAAATTGATATGGTCATCAATGTGGCTGCATTAAAGGATGGCGAAGAAGAAACAGTATATCAGGACATTCTGGCGGTCCGCAGGGCATGTGAGAAGCAGACACTGAAGGTCATTATCGAGACCTGTCTGTTAACGGATGATGAGAAGCGGACAGCCTGCCGGCTTGCCGAAAAGGCAGGGGCAGACTTTGTGAAGACCTCGACCGGATTTTCCACAGGTGGGGCAACCACAGAGGATGTTGCTCTGATGCGCAGCGAAGTCGGAACACGCTTAGGGGTAAAGGCATCCGGTGGAATCCGGGATAAGGAAACTGCGCAGAGAATGATCGATGCCGGAGCAAGCCGTCTCGGAACGAGTGCAACGATTGCAATCTGCAGCTAAAGGAGCATAGATATGGCGATATCGGTAAAGCTGGAGGCATTTGAAGGCCCCTTAGATCTACTGTTACATCTGATTGAAAAGAATAAGGTCGATATTTATGATATTCCCATTGTGATGATTACGGAGCAGTACCTGGACTACATAAAGGCCATGGAAACGGAAGATATGAATGTGATGAGTGAATTCCTTGTCATGGCGGCAACGCTTCTTGATATTAAATGCCGGATGCTTCTTCCGAAGGAAGTCAACGAAGAGGGAGAAGAAGAGGACCCGAGAGCAGAGCTTGTACAGAAGCTGTTGGAATACAAGATATACAAGTATATGGCGTATGAATTAAAGGATCGTCAGGTGGATGCGGCAAAGACATGGTTTAAGGACAAGACACTGCCTAAGGAGATTGAGGATTACCGTCCTCCGATTGATATGCAGGAGTTACTGGGAGATGCCGATTTGGGAAAACTGCAGGAACTTTTCCATATGGTGATGCGTCGGCAGGAGGACAAGATTGATCCGGTACGAAGTACCTTTGGCAAGATTGAAAAGGATGAAATCGACATGGATTTAAAGACTGCTTATGTGGAGGATTATCTTCTGACGCATAAGAGCTTCAGTTTCATGGATCTGATGGAAAAGCAGCGCAGCAAGATGGAGATCATCGTCACCTTTATGGTGATCCTTGAGCTTATGAAAACGGGCAAAATCACGATTGTGCAGGAAGATATCTTTGATGATATCTGGATCACATCAAAGGCAGGATAGAGAAAGAGAGTTTTAAAATGGATAAGAAGGAACAGAAAGCCGTACTCGAGGCTGTTTTATTTACCATGGGAGAGGCTGTAGAGATCGAACGGCTTGCATCGGTACTGGAAATCAGTAAGAAGGAAACAAAAGAGCTCCTGCTGGAAATGAAAGCAGACTATGATAAGAAGGACAGGGGAATTACCCTGATGGAGCTGGAAGATTCCTTTCAGATGTGCACGAAGTCGGAAATGTACGAGTATCTGATTAAAATTGCAAAGACACCGCGTAAGTATGTGCTGACCGATACGCTTCTTGAAACACTATCCATCATTGCCTATAAGCAGCCGATTACCAGAGCAGAAATCGAACGTGTCCGCGGGGTCAGCTGTGACCATGCCGTGAACCGTTTAGTAGAATTTGGACTGATTGCGGAGGTCGGACGTATGGATGCACCCGGTAAGCCGCTTCTGTTCGGTACAACCGAAGAGTTTTTAAGAAGCTTTGGCGTGAAGTCCTTAGAGGAACTGCCGGAATTATCCGCTGTCCAGATTGAGGAATTTAAACAGCAGGCAGAGGCCGAAGTGGACGGTGATGTTCAGGTGGAGGTATAAAGCAGAAAATGACGGATGCTCTGGCGGATGCAGTAAGGAAGTGTAATGGCATCGATGGAATCCGGAACATGGATGCTTTCCTTATAGTAAAGAGTATCATCCAGATAATAGCGGATTTCGCCAATCTTCTGGCCGTTACGCACGGGTGCGGTCAGAGTCTTTTCATATTCATATTGTACCTGAAAATGTTCTCCTTGTTTAAGGAGAATTTTTTTGCTTACGAAAGCTTCATCCCTTTTAATATAAGGCGTTTCAGAAAGAGCAGCATTCCAGATATCGCCGGCTCCGTCACAGACCGGAACGGGGGGAAGATCTGAAGAGGAAAGCAGGGCTTCCTGTAAGGTGTGTGTCGTATAATTTTCAAGGCCGTAGCTCATCAGCTTTTTGGTATCGGACCATTTGTAGGATTTATTATTCGGCCAGCCGCAGGCCAGCAGGGCAACGACAAAGGTACGATCCTCCTGCCGTAAGGAGCCGACATAGCAGTAGCCGGCGTTGGCGGTGAAGCCGGTTTTACCGGAAAGGGCGCCCTCCATCATGGATAAGAAGGCATTGTGATTGTTGCAGGTAAAGGTGCGTCCATCTGATACATAATCCTCACCGGACTTCTGAAAGCCGGTAAAGGAATGTGAGGCAGTGCGGGTGATCGTAAGGAATTCTTCCTTTTTGGGGGAAGAGGTGATGCAGTAGGACATGATCCGGGCCAGGTCTGCAGCTGTGGTGGAGTGAATGTGTGTCTGACCGTCTGTGGAAGTGGAGACAGCATCCAGTCCGTTTGGTGTGATGAAGAAGGTGTTTTCACAGCCGATTTTCCTGGCTTTCCGGTTCATCATATCTGCAAATTCCCCGGTGCTTCCGGCGATGTGCTCGGCAATGATGACAGCAGAATCATTGTGGGATTCCAGCATCAGGGAATAAAGCAGATCCTCTAAACGGAAGTATTCCCCGGAGCGGACCCCGAGATGGACCTTGGGCATGCCCGATGCGTAAGAGGAGACTTCCGCGTAATCGTTCAGATCTCCGTTTTCCAGCGCGAGAATGCAGGTCATGATTTTGGTGGTGCTTGCCATCGGAAGAATTTCGTATCCGTTCTTTTCGTATAAGATACGTCCGGATTCCGCATCCATTAATACGGCGGATTTTGCATAGAGGGTAAGAGAGGGCTGCACAGAGGGATCAATGACTGCGGAGGGAACCCAGGGTTCAGAAAGTGTCTGGGGCAAATCGAAGGATACAGAAGTATTAAGAGCATCCCCGGCTGCATGTTCCGGAAGTATTCCGGGAAGAGAGCAGAGAATGAGAAACAACAGGCAGAAGAAAATGGATAAAAAATATCGTTTCTTTTGGAACATAGGGGGATCCTTTTACGAAACAGACTTATCTTATATCTATGCGTGGAAAAAGAAAGATATGTGTAACTGTGGGGGACCGGGCAGTCACAGATATATGAAAGCACACGGGTAAAATTTTTGTAAAAAATTTGCAGAAAAAGCAAATTTGTCCTATGCGTTTTAAAAACTTTGTGTTATACTACCATAGATGATTTATGGGGTGCAATGCGCCCTTTAATACGTTATCATTTATTTAATATAAAAATGGAGGGCTGAAGAATATGAGTACTACTTCACAAGCGAGTCAAAGAATTGCTTCTTTACTCGATGACAACAGTTTCGTTGAAATTGGCGCCATGGTTACAGCCAGAAGCACCGACTTTAATCTGAAACAGACTGAGACTCCTTCTGACGGTGTTATCACCGGTTATGGAGTAATTGGTGGTAATCTTGTTTATGTATACAGCCAGGATGCTTCCGTATTAAACGGCAGCGTTGGCGAAATGCATGCAAAGAAAATTGCCAATCTTTATGACCTTGCACTGAAGACTGGAGCACCTGTAATTGGCCTCATTGAATCCGCAGGTTTAAGATTACAGGAAGCAACCGATGCATTAAACGGTTTTGGTGAAATCTATAAAAAGCAGGTATTAAGTTCAGGCGTGATTCCACAGATTACCGCTATTTTCGGCAGCTGCGGCGGCGGCCTTGCTTTAATCCCGACCTTAACGGATTTTACCTTCATGGAAGAGAGCATGGCAAAATTATTTGTAAACGCTCCCAATGCATTAGATGGAAATGTGGTTACCAAGTGTGACACTGCATCTGCTGCATTCCAGAGTGAAGAAGCAGGCAATGTAGATGTTGTTGCGGATGAAGCAACCGTACTTGCAAAGATCAGAGAGCTTGTAAGCATGCTTCCTGCAAACAATGATGACGATGCATTCTTTGAGGACTGTACCGATGATCTGAACAGAGCTTGTGAGAATATGGAAGGTGCTGTAGCAGATCCTGCCATCGCTCTTTCACAGATTTCCGATAACGGACAGGTATTTGAAGTAAAGAGTGCTTATGCCAAGGAGATGGTTACTGCCCTGATTAAGTTAGACGGCGTTACCGTTGGTGCTGTAGCAAACCGTACCGCTTTATATGACGAGAACGGCGAAGCAGAGAAGTTCGATGCGGTTCTTACTCCTGCAGGATGTGAGAAGGCTGCTGATTTTGTTAACTTCTGTGATGCGTTCGGTATCCCGGTATTATCCCTTACCAATGTAAAGGGTTACAAGGCTGACAAGTGTGCAGAGAAGAAGATTGCAAAAGCAGCAGCAAAGCTTACTTATGCATTTGCAAATGCAACCGTTCCGAAGGTAAACGTGATTGTTGGTGAAGCTTTCGGAAGTGCTTATGTCGCAATGAATTCCAAGGCAATTGGTGCAGATATCACCATGGCATATCCGGATGCTAAGATCGGTTCCATGGATGCCAAGCTTGCTGCCAGGATCATCTGTGATGGTCAGGGGGCAGACGCTATTGATGCCTGTGCAAAGGAATATGCTGAGCTGCAGAACAATGTAACAAGTGCAGCAAAGAGAGGATATGTTGATCAGATCATTGAGCCTGTTGACACGAGAAAGTATGTCATCGGCGCATTTGAAATGCTCCTTACAAAGAGCGAAGACAGACCGGCAAAGAAGCACGGCACAGTATAGAAAGGAATTGCTTAATATGAAAAAACATTTATTAGTATTAGGTATGATCATCTGTATGCTTGGTCTGACTGCATGTGGAAGCTCCAAAGCAGACGATACCAGTTACCTTTCTACCGAAGATGCATTATCCTGTGCAGAGTACTATTTTGACGGACTCAGCCAGATGAGCAGCGAACAGCTGGAAGAAGCAGAAAAGCAGGGCTATGATGTTTCTGTTTTCAAGAGTGCATATTCCAGTTATGAAAGCAGCATCGATGAAATCGGTGTGGTAACCGGCATGGGTGAACTGAAGCAGAACACCATGGATGCAGATATGACAGAAGGTACGATCCTTGCTGTTGTAGAAGGAACCGACCATAACGCTACGGTAGAAGTTATTTATGAGAAGAGTGCGTTAACCAGTCTTACTGTAAATACCGTTTATACCTTTGGCGAAAGCATGGAGAAGGCTGCACTGAATACACTTCTCGGTATGGGAACCGTATTCTGTGTTTTAATTCTGATCAGTCTTTTAATCAGCTGCTTTAACTTCATCCCGAAGATCCAGGCAGTCTTTAAGAAGAAGGATAAGAAAGAAGAACCTAAAACTGCAGCAGTCGATCATACCATTGCGCAGATTATTGAAAAAGAAGAACAGGCAGACGATACAGAGCTTGTTGCAGTCATTGCAGCAGCGATTGCAGCCAGCCAGGGAGCTTCTTCTACAGATGGTTTTGTAGTAAGAAGTATCAGAAAACATTAATCACTAATTTAGGAGGATTTTACAATGAAGAATTATACAATTACCGTTAACGGCAACGTATATGATGTAGTAGTAGAAGAAGGCGCATCCACAGGAGCACCGGTAGCAGCACCCGCAGCACCGAAGGCAGCTCCCAAGGCAGCTCCTGCTGCAGCACCGAAGGCAGCAAGCGCTGGTGCCGGCTCTATCAAGGTAGAAGCTGGTGCAGCCGGTAAGGTATTCAAGATCGAAGCTTCTGTTGGACAGGCAGTTAAGAAGGGTGATCCGGTCGTCGTAGTAGAAGCTATGAAGATGGAAATTCCTGTAGTAGCTCCGGAAGATGGTACCGTAGCAAGTATCGACGTAGCAGTTGGTGATGCTGTAGAGGCAGGCGCAACACTTGCAACATTAAACTAATGAGATCTTGTAGCTACGAAACCAACAGGAGGTAAAAGAAATGGATTATATTGTAACAACACTGGACAACCTGATTCATCAGACCGCGTTCTTTAATCTGACCTGGGGTAATTACCTGATGATCGTTGTAGCATGTGTGTTCCTTTATCTTGCAATTGCTAAGGAGTTTGAACCGTTACTTCTTTTGCCTATTGCATTCGGTATGTTACTTGTTAATATCTATCCGGATATTATGATGCATATCGAAGATTCGCCGAATGGAACCGGTGGTCTTTTGTATTATTTTTATCTCTTAGATGAATGGGCAATCATGCCTTCCCTGGTGCGATGACTGACTTCGGACCCCTGATTGCAAATCCTAAGAGCTTCTTACTTGGTGCTGCAGCACAGTTTGGTATTTTTGCAGCATACTTCGGAGCAATTGCTATGGGCTTTAATGATAAGGCTGCAGCAGCAATCTCCATCATCGGTGGAGCCGATGGTCCTACTTCCATTTTCCTTGCAGGAAAGCTGGGACAGACCGCCCTCCTTGGACCGATCGCCGTAGCAGCATATTCTTATATGTCGCTGGTACCGATTATCCAGCCGCCTATTATGAAGCTGCTCACAACAGAAAAAGAAAGAAAGATTAAGATGGGACAGCTTCGTCCTGTATCGAAGCTTGAGAAGATCCTGTTCCCGATCATCGTTACGATCGTAGTAAGCCTGATCCTTCCTACCACAGCTCCCCTTGTTGGTATGCTGATGTTAGGTAACCTGTTCAGAGAATCCGGTGTGGTTCGTCAGTTAACCGATACCGCATCCAATGCATTAATGTATATCGTAGTTATCCTTCTTGGTACATCCGTAGGTGCTACTACAAGTGCAGAAGCATTCCTGAACCTGGATACGCTGAAGATCGTTGCTCTTGGTCTTATTGCATTCGCATTCGGTACCGCAGCAGGTGTTCTGTTCGGTAAGCTGATGTGTGTTGCCACCAAGGGTAAGGTTAACCCGCTGATTGGTTCTGCCGGAGTTTCCGCAGTACCTATGGCTGCCAGAGTTTCACAGAAGGTTGGTGCAGAGGCTGATCCTACGAACTTCCTTCTGATGCATGCAATGGGACCGAACGTAGCCGGAGTTATCGGTACTGCAGTTGCAGCCGGTACATTTATGGCTGTATTCGGCGTATTCTAAATTAAATCGTAACTGTTCAGTACCTTCACAGTTACATTAAATCAAATATTATGGAGGAAAATAAAATGGCAGATCAGGTTAAAAAGCCGGTTGGAATTATGGAAACCGTTCTTCGTGATGCACATCAGTCTCTGATTGCAACAAGAATGCCTACCGAAATCATGCTTCCAATCGTTGACAAGATGGATAAAGTTGGCTATCATTCCGTAGAGTGCTGGGGTGGAGCTACTTTCGATGCTTCCCTTCGTTTCCTGAAAGAGGATCCGTGGGACAGACTTCGTAAATTAAGAGATGGATTCAAGAATACCAAGCTTCAGATGCTTTTCAGAGGTCAGAACATCTTAGGATACAGACCTTACGCAGATGACGTTGTATATGCTTTCGTAGAGAAGTCAATTGCAAACGGTATTGATGTAATCCGTATTTTCGACTGCTTGAACGATCTTCGTAACTTACAGGCTGCAGTAGATGCTACCGAGAAGATTAAGAAGCAGGAAGGCAGAGGTGAAGCACAGGTTGCTTTATCCTATACCTTAGGTGATGCTTATACCTTAGAGTACTGGGCAGATATGGCTAAGAAGATTGAAGAGATGGGTGCTGATTCCATTTGTATTAAGGATATGGCAGGTCTGCTTGTTCCTTACAAGGCTGCAGAGCTTATCAAGGCAATGAAGGAGAACACCAAGCTCCCGATCCAGCTTCATACCCATTATACTTCCGGTGTAGCTTCCATGACCTACTTAAAGGCTGTAGAAGCCGGTGTTGATGTTATCGACTGTGCAATTTCTCCGTTTGCACTGGGTACTTCCCAGCCCGCAACAGAGGTTATGGTTGAGACCTTCAAGGGTACACCTTATGATACCGGATATGATCAGAATCTCCTTGCAGAGATCGCTGATTACTTCAGACCTTACCGTGAGCAGTGCTTAGAGAGCGGTTTAATGAGCACCAAGGTTCTTGGCGTTAACATTAAGACCTTATTATATCAGGTACCCGGCGGTATGCTTTCCAACATGGTTAGCCAGTTAAAGGAACAGCATGCAGAAGACAAGTATCAGGATGTGTTGGAAGAGATCCCGAGAGTTCGTAAGGACTGTGGTGAACCACCTCTTGTTACCCCTTCTTCCCAGATCGTTGGTACACAGGCTGTATTTAACGTTCTGATGGGCGAGAGATATAAGATGGCAACAGGTGAGTTTAAGGATCTGCTTCGTGGTAAGTACGGTCAGACTGTTAAGCCAATGAATCAGGAAGTTATCGATAAGGTTATTCCCGGCGAACAGAGATTTACATCCCGTTCTGCAGATGCAGCAGGCTTAACCAATGAAATGGACAAGTTAGAGTCCGAAATGAAGGAATGGAAGCAGCAGGATGAAGACGTATTATCTTACGCATTATTCCCGCAGGTTGCTACCGACTTCTTCAAGTATCGTCAGGCACAGCAGGAAAAGGTAGATCTTTCACAGGCAGATACCAAGAATGCAGCTTATCCTGTTTAATTTGTTGAAAGTTATAGATTAAAGTTACTAAGAGTTATGTAAAACATACATTTTGTTTTACATAACTCTTTTTTCATCCATTTCTTCTGTAATAATTCACAAAAACAGTGCCTAAATTTTGTGAACCTGTACAAAATTTACAAAAAACGCAAGAAAACAATATTATTCGCAATTATAAATGGTGTATAGAAGAGTTAATAATAGTATATTTTTAAGTATAACAAAAGGTTATAAATAAGCTTATTAATAAAGTTAAAAGAAGGTTATCTGATGAACAGCAAGAAGGTTCTTGTAGGAACAATCCTGATGGGAGTGTTGGGAATGGTATTGACAGGATGTGGAAATAAGGGAACAAAAGAGAAAGGAACTTCGGAATTTGAACCGATGGTGCAGCTTTCCTATGAAGCAGAACAGATGACCTTACAGGGAAATGTAAAGATTGTTTCCGATCCCCGGGTGGACGGGTTTTCCGGAGAGGCGTATGTGGATGGATTTGAAGACAATGGAGATGCCTGTGAATTTGAGGTGGAGATTCCGGAGGATGGTTTTTACGACCTGGATTTTGTGAGCGCATCCTGTGGAGGAGAGAAAACCAACCAGATTCTTGTAGATGGAGAAGCAGCCGGGACGGTGAAAACAGAAGAGGAAACCTTTACGGATGCTGTTTTAAAACGGATTTATATGAGTAAGGGAAGTCATACCGTTGCGTTACATAAGGAATGGGGATGGATTTTGTTAGACCGGCTGGTTATTACGGATTCGGAACTTCTTGACCAGAGTATTTATGAGATTGATACACCACTGTGTAATCCGGAAGCTTCGGACGAAGCGAGGGCATTATACAGTTATTTGTGTGATATTTACGGAACGAAGATCCTGTCCGGACAGACCTGCGATCAGGGACCTTACGGAAAGGAAATTCAGGCGATTAAGAAAACGACAGGAAAGCTTCCGGCGGTCATTGCCATGGACTTTATGGATTATTCTCCATCGAGGGTTGCGCACGGAACCACGGGTTATACCACCGAATATGCACAGACGGCATGGGAGAATGGACAGATTGTTGCCATGCATTGGCACTGGACGGCACCGGAGCCTTATATTACCGGTGACTGGGGAGGAAGCTTTTATACATCGAATACAAACCTTGATCTTGCGAAAATTATGAGCGGGGAAGATGAGGAAGGCTATGAGTTTTTAATGAGTGACATGGATGTGATCGCACAACAGCTGACCATTCTTAAAGACGCTCATGTGCCGATCTTGTTCCGTCCTTTACATGAAGCAAGCGGAGGATGGTTCTGGTGGGGCGCAGCAGGACCGGAGAGTTATAAGAAGCTTTACATCGCCATGTATGAGAAGTTTACGAAGGAATATGGACTGAATAATCTGATCTGGGTATGGAACGGTCAGGACAAGGATTGGTATCCGGGAGATGAATATGTTGATATTATTGGAGAGGACATTTATCCGGGAGAGCATGTATATACCTCCCAGATTTCCAAATATCTGAATGCAGCAACGAATTACAGTACCGGACATAAGCTGGTTTACATGACGGAGAATGGCTGTGTATTTGATCCGGAGCTTGCTAAGAGAGACGGAGCCATGTGGGGCATGTGGTGTACCTGGCAGGGTGAGTTCGTTGTAAAGAGTATGTCGATCATCACACTGGATGAGACGTATACTGAGGAAGAGATGCTTAAGAAAGCATACAACGATGAAGATGTGATTACGTTAGAAGATCTTCCTGATCTGAAAACCTATCCCATCCGGGAGGGCTTTTAGATGATACAGGAAGAGAAAAGGGACCACCGCAAGGAAGAAAACGATCCCTATAAAATCAAAAAGAAACCCAAGCCGTTTGCACCGGAGAGTTCCTTGATGTATTACATGACGAAGGCAGGCTGGGTGATTATTTTAAATATTGTATTCCTGATTTCCTGCCTGCCGGTGTTTACCATCGGGACAGCCGTCACTTCGTTTTATTATGCAATGATGAAAAGCATACGGAGGGACCGGAGCTATCCGCTTCTGGAATATTGGTCTTCTTTTAAAAGGACCTTTGTAAAAGGAAGCATGGTTACGGTTGGGACAGGAATCTGGATTTCTCTGATTTGGTATTTGTGGAATATAGCTGCAGTTTCGGGGGAGGAGACAGGGTTATTCTTACAGAAGTTCTACACAGGCCTTCTTGTGGTGACAGGGGCCATTCTGATTTACCTCTTTCCCGTGATGTCACGGTTTACCATGAAGCTTTCTTCCATGGTAAAGCTTTCCTTTGTTATGGCGGTACGGTTCCTGCCGTATACAGCCATATTACTGGCAGGACTTTTACTGCTTGTGTTTGTCTGGTTCCGTTACCTGCCAATTCCAATGATTTTTATCTGGCCGGGAGCATTTTGCTTCGCCGGCACATTTCTGATGGAAAAAGTACTTCGGAAATATATGCCGGCACCCGCTCCGGGTGAGGATGCATGGTACTATGAGTAACGAGAGATTCCCATTAATGCATGGAGGTAATGAGAGGGTATGAAACTTCGAGCAACTAAGAAAAAATGCATCGCACTGCTGATTACAGTGGCGGAGATTGCAGCGTCGCTGCAGATTGGCAGTCTGAATGTTTCTGCAGCAGAAGCATCCTTAACACAGCAGGAAGCACGAGGGATTGTCAGTACATATTCTGTAACCGATGAAATTCCCGGTTTCATGGAATATCTGAATGAGCATGCAGGAGCTGCTTATCCGAAAACTACGATTGAGATCAATGCTTCGGATTACATCAGTTATATGGAAGGCGACCGCGAAAAGACACCGGAGATTTATTCCGATTATGAAGGAATGCCGGGAGACAGCGTGCTGACCAGTGAAAACGGCTATATTGAATTTAAAGTGGACGTTCCGGAAGAAGGTATGTATGAACTTCAGGTTGAATATTATCCGGTAGAAGGCAAGAACTCCGAAATTCAGAGAAGCTTCTTTATTGATGGAGAACTTCCTTACGGAGAACTGTCGCTGATTGAGTTCTCCAGAGTCTGGTCTACCGATGTGGCACAGGAGAGCTTTGCAAACGGAGTGTATGATATTGTCTGGAATAAGGATAATCAGAATAACGACATGAAACCGACTTCCGTGGAAATTCCGGAATGGGTAACGGCAAGCCTGTATGACAGCAACGGCTATATTACGACGCCGTTATGTGTATACCTGACAAAGGGGACACATACGATTTCCATGAATTCCCAGAGAGAGCCGATGCTGCTTCATAAACTGGTTTTGAAAAATTCCGAAACCGTGAAGTCCTATGAAGAAGTCAGAAAACAGTGGGAAGCCGATGGCGCAAAGGCAACGACCGACGTAAACATCACGATTCAGGCAGAAAATGTTACAAAGACCTCTTCCCAGATGCTTTATCCGAAACAGGATCAGTCTTCGCCGGCGGTGTATCCGGCAAGCGCGAAGGAACTCCTGAATAATACGATCGGCGGAGAAAGCTGGTCGGATGCGGGACAATGGATGGAATGGGAGTTTGAAGTGCCTGAAAGCGGGTATGTCAATATTTCCCTGTTCGATAAGCAGAACTTTATGCGTGGTATTTATGTATCAAGAAAGATTACCATTGACGGGGAAGTTCCTTTTAAGGAAATGGAAGATTATGGATTTACCTACGATTCCCAGTGGAGATGCGATGTGCTCTCCGATGCAGACGGAACCCCCTATGACTTTTATCTGGAAAAAGGAACCCATACCTTACGAATGGAAGTGGTGCTTGGTGATTTCTCCGAAGTTATTTCCAGCGTACAGGATTGTGTATCACAGCTGAATGCCATTTACCGTAAGGTCATCCGTATCACCGGTGTATCGCCCGATACTTACCGTGACTATCAGATCGAAGCTTCACTCCCCGGACTGAGTGCAGAAATGACAGCCGTAAGGGATCAGTTGGATCAGGCGATCTTAGATCTCCGCGCAGCCTCTGGACGGACCTCCGATAAGGAAACTGTACTGATCACTATGAGAGATCAGCTGGATTATCTGATTGCCGATGAAGAACGCTTTGTAAAGGTCGTATCAACCTACAAGCAGAATGTACGTGCCTGCGGTACCTGGATCACACAGGTTATTCAGCAGCCTTTGCAGATCGATCGCATACAGGTGTATTCGCCGGGAAAGCAAAATAAAGTAGAACACAATTCCTTCTGGGATAAATTCGTATATGAAATCCGCAGACTGTTCTATTCCTTTATTATTGATTATAACTCGCTGGGAGCAACCGATGCCGAAGAGAGTGATGCAACGACCATTACCCTCTGGGTCGGAACCGGACGGGATCAGGCGAATGTCATCCGGTCCCTGATTGATGAGTCTTTTACCAGTGTGTATGGCATTAATGTGAATGTACAGCTTGTCGATATGAATACCCTGCTTCGTGCAGAGCTTGCAGGAGAGGGACCGGATGTGGCAATTCAGGTTGCAAATACGAACGGTATCGCCGGAGCGGTTCTGAATACCGGAAACGATACACCGGTTAACTACGGACTTCGTAATGCGGTACTGGATCTGACACAGTTTGAAGATTTTGACAGCGTATCCGGGCGGTTCTACGACAGTGCACTGACGGCGTTTGGATTTGAAGGTTCAGTATATGCACTTCCGGAAACACAGACCTTCCCGGTAATGTTCTACCGTAAAGATATTCTGGCAGAACTTGGCATGGAAATCCCGCAGACCTGGGATGAAGTAAAGGTAACGATGTCTGTGCTTGCAAAGAATCAGATGGAATTCGGTATGCTGCCGACCGAACAGGTTTATGCGATGCTGCTTTACCAGAATGGTGGAGAGTATTACAACGAGGGAGGAATTTCCTCCGCACTGGATTCGGACATTGCAGTCAATACCTTTAAGGAATACTGCGAGTACTACACCGATTACGGTCTGGATAAGACGACGAGCGTGGAAGAGCGTTTCCGTACCGGTGAGTGTCCGATCATCATTGCCGATTATACAACGTATAACAATTTAGAGGTTTCCGCTCCGGATATTGCAGGACTCTGGGACTTCACCGTAGTTCCCGGAACCGTAAAGGAAGACGGAACCGTTGACCATTCGGTTGGATGTACCGGACTTGCCAGCATGATCATGGCAGATACGGAAGAAAAGGATGCCTGCTGGGAGTTCTTAAAATGGTGGACCTCCGCAGAGGTACAGACCTTATTTGACCGGGAAATGGAATCCTTAATGGGATCTGCGGCCAGAGTGGCAACCGCCAATCAGGAAGCCTTTGAGAACATGCCGTGGCCGGTGGATACATACGAGGCATTGTCCGAAGCCTTTACCTGGGTAAAGGGTATTCCACAGGTGCCGGGCGGTTATTATTCCTGGCGTAATGTAAACAACGCATTCTACACGGTAACAACGGATACCGATACCGCATCACCGAGGGAAGAGCTGATGGATAAGGTACTTTACATCAACGATGAGATTACCTATAAGCGAAAAGAATTTGGTCTTGCAACCTTGGAAGATCTGCAGAAGGAGGACAGATAAATGGCGTCAAATGAAGCTTTGGCGGTAGCAAAGAAGCAGGGAACGCTTCGCTACCAGATAAAAAAGAATAAAGCCTGCTACATCATGCTGGCTCCTTACTTTATTTTGTTTTTCCTCTTCACGGTCCTGCCGGTACTGACCTCCATCTGTTTGAGCTTTACCTATTTTAATATGCTGGAATGGCCGACTTTTAACGGCTGGAACAATTACATCAAGCTGTTTCTGGAGGATGATATATTCCTGATCTCCTTAAAGAACACCCTGATCTTTGCGGTGGTAACCGGACCGATCAGTTACCTGCTCTGTCTGTTGTTTGCATGGATCATCAACGAGTTTTCCAGCAGGATCCGTACGGTGCTTACCCTGATCTTTTATGCACCGTCCATCTGTGGTAATGCCTACATGGTATGGAGCCTCATTTTATCCGGTGACCGTTACGGTTACTTAAACGGTATTCTCTTAAAATGGGGAATCATCAATGAACAGAAGCTGTGGATGCAGGATGCAAAGTATATTCTTCCCTGTCTGATCGTGGTTCAGCTGTGGCTTTCCTTAGGTACCGGTTTCCTTTCCTTTATCGCTGGGTTACAGACGGTAGATAAGAGCCTTTATGAAGCGGCTGCACTGGATGGAGTGAAGAACCGCTGGCAGGAATTGTGGTATGTTACCCTTCCGGCCATGAAACCGCAGCTGATGTTCGGTGCGGTAATGCAGATCACCCAGTCCTTTGCGGTGGCGGATATTTCCATACAGCTTGCCGGTAATCCTTCTGTAAACTATGCAGGTGCAACCGTGGTAACCCACCTTTTGGATTATGGCTCGACCCGATTCGATATGGGTTATGCATCCGCAATTGCGACGGTTCTTTTCCTGCTCATGGTTGGTACCAATAAGCTGGTTCAGAAATTATTAGGAAGGGTGGGAGAATAGATGGCAAAAGATTATATGAAAAAGAAAAAGTATCGATTCTTCAAACCCAGACAGAAGAAATTAAACCGTTCCATGGCCGGAAACAGCCTGTTGTTCTTTGTTATGGCAATTTGTGGCGTGTTTATGGCGCTTCCCCTTGTCATGATTATCAACAACTGTTTAAAACCGCTCGATGAGATTTACCAGTTTCCACCGAAGATTTTCGTGCGGAACCCTACCATGGAAAACTTCACGGATCTGTTCTCCATTATGAGTGATTCGTGGGTGCCGTTTTCCAGATATATCTTAAATACGATTATCATTACCGGTTTTGGAACCGTAGGGCATGTCATTTTAGCCTCCCTGGCAGCTTACCCACTTGCCAAGCACGAGTTCCCGGGAAAGAAGCTTTTGTTTAACATGGTTGTCTTATCCATGATGTTTTCCTGGACGGTTACCCAGATTCCGAACTATATGATTATCAGCTGGCTCGGTATCAATAACAATTACCTGGCGTTGATCCTTCCGGCTTGCTCCTATGGTATGGGACTTTATCTGATGAAGCAGTTTATGGAGCAGCTCCCGACCTCCCTTATGGAGTCGGCGAGGCTCGACGGTGCATCCGAGTATCAGGTATTCTGGAAGATTGTGATGCCGAATGTAAAGCCTGCATGGCTGACGCTGGCCATTTTTCAGTTCCAGCAGATGTGGGGCAATACCGGAAGCATGTTCTTACGTGATGATCAGTTAAAGCCGCTGCAGTTTGCACTCCAGCAGATCGCAGCGGGAGGTACAGCGAGAGCCGGTGCAGCAGCGGCCGTTACCTTTGTTGTGGCGGCGGTGCCGATTATCTTCTTCCTGGCGTGTCAGAGCAATGTCCTTGAAACCATGACAACGTCCGGTATGAAAGACTGATGTAAGGAGGGGCGAGATGAAGAAAACGACAATCATAAAAAGAACAGCCGCTCTCCTTGGTGCAGCAGTGGTAGCAGCAACCGGAATTTCCGTGAATGCATATGCAGATGAACTTCCGTATGATACCTATAATTACAATTACCGTGAATATATCGTAGAGACACCGGCAGCCTATGTCCCGAACGGTTCCGTGACCGGACAGAATGTTGGAACCACGAATTTTGTGGAACCGCAGGATTTGTGTGTAGCACCGGACGGCGAGGTGTATGTAGCGGACACCAAGAACAACCGGATTGTTGTTCTGAATCATGAAATGACGCAGACCATCCGGATTATTGACAGCTTTGTAAATGACGGAAAACAGGACAGCTTCGATCAGCCTTACGGAGTATGCGTCTCCGAGAACGGAGCACTGTATGTGGCAGATTCCATGCATAAGCGGATCGTGGTCCTGACACCGGAAGGAGAGTTTATCAAGATTATTGAGAATCCGCAGTCTGAAATTCTGGAGGAAGGATTTGATTTTATTCCAATTAAGGTAACGGTAGATTATGCAGACCGTGTTTATGTGATTTCCAGAAACGCCTTCGAGGGAATTCTTCTTTTCGAAAGCGATGGAAGCTTCACCGGATATTACGGAACGATCGAGGTTAAGATTACTCTTTGGGAAAAGTTCTGGAGAAAGATTGCAACGAAGGAAGAGCGTTCCAAACAGCAGCTTTATATTCCAACCGAATTTACCGGCATGGATGTGGATCCGGGCGGATTCATCTATGCAACCAACATTGACTCGGAAGGAAAGCAGGCGGTAAGACGACTGAATCCTCAGGGAAAGGACGTGATCCAGAAGGGGGAAAACCAGAACGTCGGCGGAGACCTTTGGGTGATCCAGAACGGAAAGTATGGCGGGCCAAGTGAGATTACCGATGTGGTTTACCGGGACAAAGGCATCTATTCCCTGCTTGACCGTAAGCGGGGCAGAGTCTTTACCTACGATAAGGAAGGAAATTTTCTGTATATCTTCGGTGGACTCGGAACGCAGGAGGGAACCTTCACAACACCGGTTGCCATTGAAATGGTGGATGATGAGCTGGTCGTTCTCGATTCTTATTACGGTGCGATCATGAAGTTTTCGGCAACGAAGTACGGAAGCCTCATCAATGAAGCTGTGGGATTACGATATGACGGAGATGAGACGCAGGCCATTGATATCTGGCAACAGGTATTGAAGCTCGATGAGAATAATGAGCTTGCAAACAGCGGTATCGGCAAGGCATATCTGACCGCAGGTGAGAATAAAACCGCGATGAAGTACTTAGAGCTTGGCATGAACCGGAAATATTATTCCGTGGCATGGAAGCGTTACCGGAATGAGATCCTTACCGAGAACATGAATGTGTTTATGACGATTCTCGGAATACTCATTGTATTCGGACTTGTTTATAAATATTTCCTGAAAAAGAAAATCAAAGCCTGCCGGGCACAGAAGAAAGCAAAACAGGAAGGAGGGCTTACCTGATGAAACAGTTATTCTCCAGGGACAAATGGAAATATGCGTTCTATACCGTAAGTCATCCTTCGGACGGATATTATGAAATCCGCCACAGGGAACGGGGAAGTGTTCCGATCGCCATTTTACTGGTCATCCTGTTTTCCCTAAGCTTTTCCATCAACCGGATTCATGCAAGCTTCATTGTAAATGACGTGGATCCCCTTGATGTCAGTGCATTAACGGAACTGGTAGCGGTCTTATTGCTTTACCTCCTGTTCTGTATTTCCAACTGGTCCATCACCTGTCTGATGGAAGGAGAGGGGCGGCTTAAGGATATTTCCATAGCGGTTGGTTACGCCATGCTCCCTCTGATTTTTGGTTACAATCTGGCAACCATAGTCAGCCAGGCTGTGGCACAGAATGAAGAAGCATTTTACTTTATGATTCTTGGAATCGGCATTGCATATGGATTATTCATGATTCTGATCGGAATCATGCAGGTACATAATTACACACTGGGCAAAACGCTGATTACCATTTTCCTGACGTTTATTGCAATGTTTATTATCATTTTCGTGGTGCTGTTGTTTACAGATCTGATCAGCCAGGTGTACAACTTCTTCTACAGCATCTATCAGGAACTGATATACAGAGTCTAGGAGGGGGAGAACATGCAGAAAAGTAAAAAATTATTATACGGCATTTTAAGTCTCATCCTTCTTATCGTTGTGATCTGGGTGGTTTACTTCTTTGTACATTTTTATTCTTATAACAAGTACAGGGATTATATCAGTTCCTATGATTATGAAGAGGGCAGTGAGTTTGCTCCCATCAGGGAAAGCGGCAGTGATGTGGATGGCATGGTACTGGCTGCCGAGAATAATAATCTGAAGCTGTACATCAATGAAACGGACGGTGAAGTTGCTTTCTATGACAAGCGTAACGGGGAAACAGTTTATTCCAATCCCGTAAATGCCGAAGAAGACAGCATTGCCAATGAGACGAACCTGAATTATATGAAATCCCAGTTGATTGTGGATTACTTTAATACCTCAAGAACACAGGGAACCTACGATTCCTACAGCTATTGCGTGGCGAAGGAACAGCTTTCCGTAGAAAGAATAGATAACGGAGTCCGCTTTCTTTATACCATCGGAGATCTTTCAAGTGCGACCGGTATTGTGCCGCAGTACATCAGTGCACAGACTCTGCAGCAGGTGATGGATAAGCTTCCTGCGGATGAAGCGAAGTTCGTAGGAAAGAAATTCGTGGAAAGTACGGTGGCAGACGGCTACATGGAAATGCTTGAATCCACCGTAAAAGGAAAATCGCAGCTCCGTAAGCTGAATAAGTACTTTGAAAATGCGGGCTTTACCACAGCTGATTATATGCGTGAAATGGAAAACTCCGGTGTGGAGGGTGTCATGCCGATTTCCTTCCTGATTCCGTTAGAGTATAGACTCAGTGAGGATGGTGTGGAAGTATCCATTCCCATGAAGGGAGTTGAGGAAAACGGAGGAGGTACGATCTTCCGTATCCAGATGCTGCGCTACCTTGGAAGCGCAGGAACCGATGAGGACGGCTACATGCTGGTGCCGAATGGCTCAGGCTCCCTCATTTATTTCAATAACGGCAAGACCACTGCAGCAAATTATTCTGAGTATATTTACGGAATTGATCCGTTAGCAGCGGAATATGTCGTTATGGAGAATACAGGGAATGCAAAGCTTTCCATGTTTGGCATCTTCCGTGAGAAGAGTGGGATCTTTGCAACCGTAGAAGATGGGGCATCACTGTGCTATCTGTCTGCAGGGGTATCCGGTAAGATTAACGATTATAACTATGTATATCCGACATTTACCCTGCGTGGTAATGATAAGCTTTCCATGTTTGGTACAACCGGTAATGAAGCTGATCTTCCGATCGTGGAAAAGAACTTTTATGATTCCGATCTTTGCGTGAAGTATACCTTACTCACCGAAGAGAATAGCAGCTATGCCGGAGCAGCCAACTATTACAGGGAACGGCTGATCAGTGAAGGTGTTCTGACTGCGAAGAAAGAAGAGAACCACATCAGGTTTTATTATGATGTATTAGGCGGTGTGGATATGTATAAGCACTTCCTTGGTACGAAATACAATGGATTATATGCGATGACCACCTTTGATGAAGCCGAAGAAATTTCCAATGACCTTAGTGCAAACGGCATCAGCAACCAGGTGATGAACTTCCAGGGCTGGATGAACGGTGGCTATTATGCTGATGTCCCGGATAAGGTTAAGGTACCCTTAAAGCTTGGCGGAAAATCCGGACTTGAGGATTTAAGCGCAGCGGTAGCGGCAAACGGCGGAAGCTTTTATGCAGATGTTGCAATCCAGAAGGTGACGACAATCAGCAAACGATATTCTTCCACCAATGAAACCTCACGTTATTATGGCGGCGGTTATGTTGCAGAGTTTGGTCTGGTCAACCCGGTAACCCTGCGGCAGACTTCCGGACTTGGTTATGAAGAGAATCATTTTTATCTGGTTTCTCCGAAGTTTATGGTCCGCTATGCAGAGAAGTTTGCGAATAAGATCAACAGATTTGACATTGATGGAATTTCTTTAAGAGACCTGGGAGATGAGCTTCATTCGGATAAGAAGAGAACGAACGTCATCAACCGGGAACAGGCGCTGGATGTCGTAGAGGCAGAATTTAAGAATCTTGAAAGCACCGGTAAGAAGCTGATGGTCAATAACGGAAATGATTATTCCTTTGCTTATGCCGATGATATCATCAATGCACCGCTTACGGATAATGACTATTATATTGTGGATGAAACGGTTCCGTTTTATGAGATGCTGATCCATGGCTATATTGATTATTCCGGCAGTGCCATTAACTTAAGCGATACCTATGACCGGAGTGATATGGTACTTCAGCTGGTGGAAACAGGAGCAAGTCCGCATTTCATGTTCACCTATAAGGATGCTAATGAAATGAAGAACACGGCTGTGAACCGGTTCTATGCAACTACTTACGAGAACTGGAAGGACGATGCCATTTCAATTTATAACGAGGTGAATGAGGCTCTGGCACCTGTGAGCGGGGCAGCCATTGTGGATCATCAGATCCTGGGTGATGGGGTAAGAGCCGTAACCTACAGCAACGGCGTAACGATTACGATTAATAAGAGCAACAAAGAAGTCAGTGTGAACGGCGTTAAGATACCGGCGAAAAGCTATGTGACAGGAGGGCGGAATAATGAATAAGAAAAGAAAAAAGTTATCCCTCATCACAAAGCGGAGCATTAACGGTTACCTGTTCATCCTGCCGTGGCTCATTGGATTCATCTGCTTCTATGCAAGAAGCCTGTTTATGTCGATCCAGTTTTCTTTATCGGAGCTTACGGTAAATCCCGGTGGTGGATACACCTTAAAGTTTGTCGGACTGCAGAATTTTATTTATGCGTTCCGTGTACATGGTACTTTTAAGCAGGTGCTCACCACCTCCGTGGGAAACATGCTGATTGACGTACCGCTGATTACCTTTTTCAGCTTGTTCATGGCAATTCTGTTAAATAAAAAATTTAAAGGAAGAACCCTGGTACGTGCGATCTTCTTCCTTCCGGTAATTTTAAATTCCGGAGCAATTATGGATGCCATGGATCTTGCGAGAACCATGATGAGCGGCGGTATCAGCAACGCCAGCGCAGACCTGGCAGAAGCAGTAAGCGGATCGGGGGTAGGACTTGAGTATTACTTCCAGATGTTCGGAGATCTGGGAATGCCGGTGATTGTCATTGAATATATTTCCGATGCGGTAAACCGGATCAGCGACATCATTAATGCATCCGGCGTACAGATTATTATCTTCATCGCGGCACTGCAGTCGATTCCGGGCTCCATGTACGAGGTGGCGAAGATTGAAGGCGCAACGGGCTACGAAACCTTCTGGAAGGTAACCTTCCCGATGGTGCTTCCACATATTATTACGAACGTGGTGTATACCGTGGTAGACAGCTTTGCAGAGTCCAATGTCGTAGATCTGGCATATAAGACCGCATTTACGGATAATAATTATGGATTGAGCTCGGTAATGAGTCTGGTGTCTACGGTAGTAACCTGCCTGATATTGATTCTCGTGTGCAGGTTTATACAAAAACGTACGTTCTACTATAACTAGGAAAGGAGAAAAAGAATGGATAAGGTAAAAAAACAATCATTGTCAGTCTTGAAAGAGCAGTATGAAAACCTGAAAAACGACACCCGGTTTGCCAATGACCGCAAACGCTGGGCAGCCAATATCAAGAAGTTCATTATTGCATTGTTTAAGACCGTTATCCTTGTTGGAATCTGTTACGTGATTTTAGGACCCGTAATCGGAATTATCAGCAGTTCCTTTTTCTCGGATTCCGATTATTACAACACCATGGTTTATCTCATTCCGCAGGAGCCTACCTTAGAGCGTTATAAAATGGCGATCAAGTATATGTCCTACGGAAAGACCGTTACAGCGTCTTTACTTTATTCCCTTACCCTGATGCTGTTACAGGTATTTGTCTGTTCCATGGTCGGTTATGGATTTGCAAGATATCAGTTTCCGTTCAAGAAGCTGTTATTTGGCTGTGTTGTCATTATGATTGTTATTCCGACACATACCATCATGCTTCCTCTGTACATGACCTTTGCAAAATTTGATATCTTTGGAATCATAAAGGCAACGACGGGGTCTGCTGCCAACCTCTTATCGACACCCGTACCAATGTATATTCTGACATTGTTCGGCTGTGGCCTTCGTTCCGGGCTTTACATTTACATCTTTAACCAGTTCTTCCGCGGACTTCCGAAAGAAATCGAAGAAGCGGCATTTGTGGATGGAGCAGGTACATGGTACACCTATTTCCGTATCATGCTGGTAAATGCAATCCCCTCTGTAATTACTGTAGCGATTTTTTCTATGGTATGGCAGTACAATGATACTTTTTATGCAAAGTTATTTTTGATCAGCGATAACATTGTAATCAGTAAGAAGATCTCGACGATCCAGGCAACGATTTCGAATGTGGAGAAGATTTACGATCCCAAGATTCAGGAATTGTTCTTAGACGCCGGTGTCGTACTTGTTATGATTCCAGTCATCATTATTTATGTTGCGCTGCAAAAATACTTTATAGAAGGAGTAGAGCGTAGTGGTATCGTAGGATAAACATGCGCGAAAAATTCAACTAAAAGGAGGATGAAAAGGTTGAAAGCAAAAAAAATTGCCGCTTTATTATTGGCCTCATCCATGGCATTAAGCCTTGTGGCATGTGGCGGTAAGCAAGCAACACAGACAGACAGTACTTCTGCAACAGAGGCAGAGGAAACTGCAGCTGCAGAGGATGCAGCTAAGGAGGAGCCTGCTGAAGAGGCTGCCTCAGAAGTCAGTATTGACTTTGAAGACGGAGTCTTCGGCTTTGTGGGAAATGACAAAACCGTAAACTCCGCAGCTGGAGATTCTACATTTTCTGTAGAAGACTACAACGGAGGAAAGGCATTAAAGATTACCTCTTCCGGAAAAGCAATCTATGCTGGTATTCAGGCAGATGCCCTTCTTGGCGATAAGGCATCCGAATTAAAGACGGTAGAGATGACCGTTGGAACAGAGAACCCCGATGGAACATTCTATTCCACAGCAGGTAACATTTACGGATTTACCGGTGAAAAGAACAACAAGAGCAACACCGCATGGAGTGTTTATCTTGAAACCGCAAATCCGAAGACCATTTCCTATACCGTTCCTGATGGAGAAACCTTTGGAGCAGGAAACTATCTGGTACTTTCCCTGGAGAATGATACCGGTAAGGATAAGGGTGCGACCCCTGCAAACCTGTATGTTGCAGACATCACCTTTAAGGATGCATCCGGAAATGTTCTTGCAGCAGATACTTCTGCAGAATATGTTGCAGCAGATACCGGATCCGATCGTTCCAACCTCTGTGCACTTACCGATGTCGTAGAGTTTGAAGGCTTTGCAGTAAGCGGAGACGGCTGGTGCCAGGCAGGATTCACCATGCCTCAGGAAATTCTGGATGCCTTAGTACCGGGATCCGTTGTAGAAATCACCTACAGCAGTGAAAACGGAGATATGTGGGTTGTTATGAACGAAGCAGCAGCCGGCTGGATGAGAGTAGGTCAGGGCAATGCCGATGGAAGCGGATCGGACTCTGCATACATCAACAACAGCAAGACCACCGCACAGATCACCTTTGAACAGATTGCAGCTCTTTGCAGCGATGATGTATCCACATGGGGAACGACGATGCAGTGTGAAGCATCCGGCGCATGGGAGGTATATTCTGTTAAGGTTGGTAAGAAAGCTCCTTCTTATGCATTAACCAATGCCGTAGAATTCCCTGACTTCGCAGTAAGCGGAGACGGTTGGAGCCAGGCAGGATTTACCATGCCTCAGGAAATCATTGATGCCTTAGTACCCGGATCAGCCGTAGAAGTTACCTACAGCAGTGAAAACGGAGAAATCTGGCTTGTTATGAATGAAGCAGCCGTAGGCTGGAGCCGTGTAGGCCAGGGCAACTATGATGGAAGCGGATCTGATGCAGCCGTATGTGACGGAAGCAAGGCATACATTACTTACGAGCAGATTGCAGCAATCTGTGGTGATGATGTATCCACATGGGGAACCACGATGCAGTGTGAAGCATCCGGTGCATGGGAAGTTTATGGAGTACGTGTAGGAACCGCATCCGAGTTTAAGATGATTAACAATCTGGTACAGGTTCCGGATTCTGCAGCAAGTGGAGACGGCTGGAGCCAGGCAGGATTTACCATGCCTCAGGAAATGATCGATGCCTTAGTACCCGGATCCGTTGTAACCATTTCTTACACCAGTGAGAATGGAGAACTCTGGGTAGTCATGAATGAAGCAGCCGTAGGCTGGAGCCGTGTAGGCCAGGGTAACTACGATGGAAGCGGATCCGATTCCGCTGTATGCGACGGAAAGACCTGTCAGGTAACTTATGAGCAGATCGCAGCAATCTGTGGGGACGATGTATCCACATGGGGAACCACGATGCAGTGTGAAGCATCCGGCGCATGGGAAGTTTACAGTGTAGCAGTAGGACAGTCCGCAGAATAAGGATTTTAGGAGGAAGAAAAGTAAATGAAAATGAAGAAATTTCTTGCACTTGGATTAAGTGTGGCAATGATGGCAGGATGTTTAACCGCATGTGGCGGTTCTACGACAACCACAGACAATACCACAACAGATACAACAGAAAGCACAGATGCAGCAGAAGGTACCGCAGATGCATCCGATGATGCAGCACCGGTTGTGAATGAAGGAGAAACCAGAACCATCCGTATTGGTACCTGGTATGATCACTACTATGACAGCACCAACACCGATATTCATGATGATCCGAGCGTAGCAGACGAAGAGCTTGCACAGCAGCACTTTGATATCGTTAAGGAAGTAGAAGATAAGTACAACGTAAAGATTGAGTTCGTAAACTTAACCTGGACCGGTATTCAGGAATCCATCAATACCTCTATTCTGGCAGGACAGCCGGACTGCGATATTTATGAAGTAGACTTAAGCTTTGGTATTCCCGCAGCATTAAATGGCTATGCAACCAACCTTCAGGAAATTCTTCCTGCTGACCAGGATCTGTTCAATGATCAGATGGTATTCAGTCAGGTAGATATCGGTAAAGAAGATGGTGTGTATCTGTTCCAATCAAACAGTGCGGAAATGGTACTTGCAAATACCTATATGTTAGCTTATAATAAACAGATTCTTGATGAAGCCGGTCTTGAGGATCCGAACGCATTATACGAAAGAGGCGAGTGGACCTGGGATAAGTGGAGAGAATACATGGTAGCACTTACCAGGGACTCTGACGGTGACGGTGTAATTGATATGTATGGTTACGATTCCCGTTGGGACTTCCTTGTTTACAACCTGACCATGAGTAATGGCACCGTAATCGCGGGAAGCGACAAAGAAAACCTTTCCTCTCCTGAGGTTACCGAATGCTTAGACTTCATTTACAATATGTATAATGTAGATCATGTAGCAAAGCCCTGGAATTCCGATGACTTCGATTCCAACCAGAACGCTTACCTGGATGGTAACATCGCTTTCTGGATTGATGCAGCATGGATTTCTTCCGCAAACAACGATGCAGGTCTTGACTTCGATGTTGTATGGTGCCCATGGCCGATCGGACCCTCCGGAAACGAAGCAACCAACAAGTTCAAGAACGTATCCTCCGGTAATGCATGGATGATTCCTGCAGGTGTTGATAATCCGGAGCTTGTATACAACGTATTCTATGACTGGCAGAACTGGTATCATGGAGATACCGATCTTCGTGACGGCGATCTGACCTGGTGGGAAGACTGTGCAATCACAGAAGAGAACTACGCAGTTATGGAATATATGGGACAGAGAGGCGCATTCGACCTTTGGAATGCACTTGGTCTTGAATGGGATTGGTCCGCACTGTTAAATGGTGAAATGACCGCAGCCCAGTTCCAGGAAACTTATAAGCAGAACGTGCAGGATGCACTTGACTCTTTCTATAAGTAAAGAAAGTAATGGAATGACTGGATGAACATTGGGCGCCCGTACCTTACGGTATGGGCGCCATATAAAAAGGAGTTTCCATGTTTCAGAATGACAGCCTGTTTGGCAGATTTATGAATCTGATGTTTGATGTAATCTGCATCGGACTTATGTGGGTGATCAGTTCCATACCCTTAGTTACCATGGGAACAGCAACAACGGCGGCATATTATACCATGGCGAAATGCGTACGGTATAAATCCGGTTATGTGACAAAGGAGTTTTTTAGTGCATTCCGTAAAAACTTCAGACAGACGATAGGATTCAATGTACTTTTTTTGTTTTTATTCCTGATGCTTGCAGTGGAATTGAAGTTTGCCTGGGATCAGGAGGGAAGGCTTGGAAGCAGCCTGTTTATCGGACTTGTATTTGTGTTATTTCTGGTGCTGGGGATCTGTATGTATCTCTATCCGGTATTATCCAGATTTTATATGAACAACCTGACTTTGATCAAATCATCATTTCTTATGATGTTTAAATATCTGCCGGTTACCTTGTTACTGATGCTGGGGCTGGCTGTGGCGGTACTTGGAATTTATTTTATGAACTGGGCGGTTTTCTTTCTGCCTGGCCTTTGCATTTACGGACTGACCTTCCCAATGGAATGGATGCTGCGGAAAATGATGCCGGAGGTTCCAAAGGACAGTGAAGAAGCGCAGAAGTGGTATTATCGATAATTACAATAGATTTTTGAGGTGTATTATGGCTAAGACAGTGAAAATGCAGGATATTGCGGAAAAGCTTGGTGTAAGTACCATGACGGTATCCAAGGCCTTATCCGGCAAAAGCGGTGTAAGTGAACAGACCAGACAACGGATTAAGGAGCTGGCTGAGGAAATGGGTTATGTACTGCCTGCCGGAGAGCGGGAAGGAGAGAAGCGCAGCTATAATGTCGGTGTGATTCTTGCCGATTATTATTCATACAGTATGGCAACCTTTTACTGGAAGCTTTATCAGGAGATCTGTACCAATGCGGTTCAAAATAACTGCTTTGTGATACTGGAAATGATTTCTCCGTCGGATGAGGCGAATGAAAATCTTCCGAAAATGGTCAGCGAAAATAAGGTCGATGGTGTGATCGTACTTGGAAATATGAAGAAAAGCTATCTGGAACGTCTTGAAAAGACGAAGGTTCCGGTGGTATTTATGGACTTTTATAACATGGATATCTGCGAGGACAGTGTGATTTCCAACAGCTTTTACGGAACCTATAAGATCACGAATTATCTGTTCCGTAAGGGACATCGTGACATTGCCTTTGTTGGAAACATTCATACGACCATGAGTATCATGGATCGTTTCCTGGGATATGAAAAGTCACTGATCAGTCATGGAATAAAGCTGCGTGAGGACTGGATTATTTCCGATCGTGAAAGTGAAAGGGTATCCTACGAGGACATCACCCTGCCGGAGCAGATGCCGACAGCTTTTGTCTGTAATTGCGATCAGACGGCAAGCACACTGATTAATTGTCTTAAAAAGGCAGGCTATCGTGTCCCGGAGGATATTTCAGTTGTCGGATACGACGATTACCTGTACCCCGGACTGTGTGATGTGGGCATTACGACATATGGCGTAAATATGACTTCAATGGCACTTAAGGGAATCCGGCTTATGATAGAGAAGGTAGAGGATCCCGGGCATAAGAAGGGAACTCACATTATGGACGGGTATCTGGTCGAACGGGACAGTGTAAAAGAATATCGATAAGCAGAGTAAGAAGCATATAAAATAGATAAGCGTTGTATTTCCCCCTGAAATACAGCGCTTTTTTGCTTTGCAACACCGCTCGCGCGCGAAGAGTTCGCAAGCGAACTCTTTATTTCAGGGCTTTGGCTTGACAGACCGGAAAGTTCGCTATAAAATAATAACATGCGTTATACAAATGAACCGGAAGGGTGGGGGATCTATGGCAAGAAAAGAATCTGTAACGAAAAACGATATTTTAGAAGCAGCATTTTCGATTCTTCAGGAAGAGGGGATCGAACAGGTAACGGCGCGGAAGCTGGCAGCGAGAGCCAACTGTTCCACGCAGCCGATTTTCCGTATTTACAAAAATATTAACGAACTGATTGAAGAGTTGTTTTTTAAGTCCTGTGTTTTTTTTCAGGATTATTACCGCGCATTCCCACGGCAGTCCGTGACTCCATTTGTAAACTTAGGATATGCGTATATCTTATTTGCACAGAAGAACAAGAAGATCTTTGAATTTGTCTTTCTTTCAAAGGACCGTCATGGCAAGACCTTATATGACCTGATTAACGGGGAGGAAGGTTATGTCAGCCGTGAGATTCAGCTGGCAGCCTCCCAGGGCTGTAAAAATGCGAGCGGACTGTTTATGAAGATGTGGATTTTCATTCATGGAGCGGCGAGCATGTCACTTACCGATGACTATGATCTGAAAGAAAACGAAACGATTGAAATGCTGAAGGATGCTTATCAGGCATTCCGGTAAAATTCAGGAAAGAAGAACAGGCAGGACGAACAGAGGTAGAGTATGGATATTATTACCCGTATGAATGATAAATTTATCAAGATGAGCAAAGGCCATAAGGCCATTGCCACCTATATTTCCGATCATTATGAGCAGGCTGTGTTTATGACGGCTGCAAAGCTCGGAGAGCAGGTAGGCGTGAGTGAATCCACGGTGGTTCGGTTTGCTATCGGATTAGGTTATGAGGGTTATCCGGAGTTTCAGGAGGCTCTTGAGGAATGGGTAAAGAATAAGCTGAATGCGGTACAGAAGGTGGGGGCAAAATACGGAAACAGTACTCAGGCAGAAGTCCTTCAGTCTGTTCTGACCGCGGATATTGAGAAGATTCAGGATACGATTGTGAATGTGGATGCAGTCGCTTTTGACGCTGCTGTTGACATTATCCTGGAAGCAGAGACCATTTATCTTGTAGGGGTACGGAGCTGTGAACCGCTTGCGGATTTCCTGCATTTTTACCTGAATATGATACGGGGAAACATTGTTCTTATTAAAACGACGAGTGTAACGGAAATGTTTGAGCAGATGATCCGGATCAACGAAAAGGATGCCATTATCGGAATCAGCTTTCCGCGGTATTCCATGCGGACACTGAAGGCAATGGAATTTGCCAATGACCGGAATGCGAAGGTGATCACGATTACGGACAGCATCCATTCTCCGATGAACCTGTATTCCTCCTGCAACTTACTGGCAAGAAGTGATATGGTGTCGATTGTAGATTCTCTGGTTGCACCGTTAAGTCTGATTAATGCACTCGTGGTGGCACTTTGCCTGAAGCGTCCGCAGATGGTGAAGCAGAACCTGGAAACACTTGAGGAAGTCTGGAATAATTATCAAGTTTATTTAAATGATGAAATCAATTTCGTAGATGAGGAACCGATGCTTAATTATTCCTTAATCAGAAAGGACTCTGTGGATGAGTCCGGACAGGAAACAGAATGAAAAAGGTAGTTGTGATTGGGGCAGGTGCTGCCGGCATGATGGCTGCGATCACCGCAGCACAGTCGGGGGCGTCTGTCACTTTAATTGAGAAGAATGAAAAGACCGGCAAGAAGATTTTTATTACCGGAAAGGGGCGCTGCAACGTTACAAACGGCTGTGAGCACGATGAGTTCTTTGATAATATTGTATCGAACAGTAAATTCTTATACAGTGCGTATGCAGCGTTTGATAACCGGAGTATGATGGAGCTTTTAAAGGAGGCCGGCTGTCCCTTAAAGGAAGAGCGGGGCAAACGGATTTTTCCGCAGTCAGACCATTCCTCGGATGTCATTGCCGCATTGAACCGGCTATTGAAGAAGGAACGGGTGAAGGTGCTTTTTCATACGGCAGTGAGGGAGCTTTTACTCGAAGAGCTTCCGGAAGAAGCGCAGAGAGAAGCCTCGAAGGATTCAGCAAAGCAGAAGGTTAGTGGTGTACTTCTTGTGGACGGGACAACCATAAAGGCAGATGCGGTAATTGTTGCAACCGGAGGACAGTCCTATGAAGCGACAGGCTCAACAGGAGATGGTTACCGGCTTGCCATGCAGGCAGGACATACCATAAAGGAAGTGAAGCCGGCTCTCGTGCCCTTTGTCATTCAGGAAGAGTGGTGCAGACAGTTACAGGGACTCTCCTTAAAGAATATTTCCTGCCTCATTAAAAAGGATAAGAAGAAAATTTATGAAGGCTTCGGTGAGATGCTTTTTACGCATTTCGGAGTGAGCGGACCGCTCATGCTAAGTGCAAGCAGCTTTTATGTGAAGAAGTATCGTGGGGAAGAGGTACAGCTTTTCGTTGATTTAAAGCCGGCACTTACAAAGGAGCAGCTCGATGCGAGAATTCTTCGTGATTTTGATAAAAATACCAACAAGCAATTTAAAAATGCACTGGATGAACTGCTTCCGGCGAAGATGATTCCGGTCATTTTAGGTCTGTCCGGAGTTCCGGTTGAAAAACGGGTGAATGAAATTACCCGTGAGGAACGCAGCCGCCTTGTGGAGCTTTTGAAGAATCTGACACTGACGATTACCGGGACGAGAGGATTTTCGGAAGCCATTGTGACACAGGGGGGCGTGAATGTCAAAGAAATCCTGCCAGCGTCCATGGAATCGAGAAAGGTTCAGAATCTGTACTTTGCAGGGGAGGTTCTGGATGTGGATGCCCTGACCGGAGGCTTTAATCTTCAGGTGGCATGGTCTACCGGTTTCCTTGCGGGGAAGCATGCAGCAGGTGAAAATGAAAAGTCTGGTTGAAATAGAGCAGTAAGGTATGATATAACTATACAAAAGAAGAAAGCAGGACAGATCAATGAGTTATCAGATCGCAATTGACGGACCGGCCGGTGCAGGAAAGAGTACCATTGCAAAGAAGGTCGCCCGGTTAAAGGAATTTATTTATGTGGATACCGGAGCAATGTATCGCGCCATGGCATATTATCTTTTCTCAAAGCAGGTAGATCCGAAGGATGAAGAAGCAGTTTCCAGAGAATGCAGGGGAGCACATATTACCATTCAGTATGTGGGTGGAGAGCAGGTTGTTCTTCTGAACGGAGAGAACGTGAATCCGTATCTTCGTACCGAGGAGGTTGGAAACATGGCGTCCCTTACCAGTAAGAATCCGAAGGTCCGGGAGCGTCTTACCCAGCTGCAGAAGGAACTGGCCAGGCAGAATGACGTCGTGATGGATGGACGTGATATCGGGACATGCGTGCTGCCGGATGCGGATGTGAAGGTCTATCTGACCGCAAGTGTCGAAGTGAGGGCAAAGCGCCGTTACGATGAGCTTACTGCGAAGGGCGTAAGCTGCGATATTCATCAGATCGAAGAGGATATTGCAAAGAGGGACGAGCAGGATATGAACCGTGAAATCGCCCCGTTAAAGCAGGCAGAGGATGCGGTGCTTGTAGATTCCTCCAACATGACCATTGATGAGGTCGTGCAGGCAATTCTTACTCTTTGTAAATAAAGGAGCACAGCTATGGAAGTACTTCTTGCGAAAAGCGCAGGATTCTGTTTCGGGGTGAAGCGGGCTGTCGAGCAGGTGTATGAGCAGATTGAAAAGGGTGGTCCGATCTATACCTATGGACCGATTATTCATAATGAAGAAGTAGTGAATGACCTTGCTAAAAAAGGCGTACAGGTAATCAACAGTGAAGAAGAACTGCAAAGCCTTAAGGAGGGTACGGTGGTGATCCGATCCCATGGCGTTCCCAAACGGATTTATGATCGGATTGAGGAAAACGGACTTAGCTGCGTTGATGCAACCTGCCCTTTTGTGAAACGGATTCATAAGATTGTCCAAAAGGAAAGTGAAGAAGGCCGGCAGATTGTGATTATCGGAAATGCCGGGCATCCGGAAGTGGAAGGAATCATGGGATGGGCCAAAGGTCCTGCATTTGTGGTGGAATCCGCAGAAGAAATCGAAAAAATCCCGTTAAAACAGGATTCGACACTGTGTATTGTGTCGCAAACAACGTTTAACTATAAGAAATTTAAAGAATTAGTTGAAATATTTGAAAAAAAAGGTTACAATATTATCGTTGTGAATACTATATGTAACGCAACGGAGGAGCGACAGACGGAAGCAAGAGATATTGCTTCAAAAGTCGATGCTATGATAATAATAGGTGGACGGCACAGCTCCAATACACGGAAACTGTACGAAATTTGTCGGGAACAGTGTCCGGCCACGTATTTTATACAGACACTGGATGATTTGCATTTAGATTTACCTAAAGCTGCTTCTCTGGTGGGTATTACCGCAGGGGCTTCCACCCCAAACAATATTATCGAGGAGGTTCAAAATTATGTCAGAATTAACTTTTGAACAAATGTTGGAAGAATCATTAAAGACAATACATACAGGAGAGGTTGTTGAAGGTACAGTCATTGATGTTAAGCCTGAAGAAGCAATTCTTAACATCGGTTACAAGTCCGACGGTGTATTAACCAGAAACGAATACACCAATGAGCCGAATGTGGATCTGACCAAGGTCATCAAGGCTGGCGATACCATGGAAGTTAAGGTTCTTAAAGTAAACGACGGTGAAGGACAGGTTACCCTTACTTACAAGAGACTTGCTGCTGACCGTGGCAATAAGAGAATTGAAGAAGCCTTTAATAACAAGGAAGTATTAAAAGCCAAAGTATCCCAGGTGCTGGATGGTGGTTTAAGCGTTATCGTAGATGAAGTTCGTATCTTCATCCCTGCAAGCCTTGTATCCGATTCCTATGAGAAGGATTTATCCAAGTATGCAGGACAGGAAATTGAATTTGTAATCAGCGAATACAATCCGAAGAGAAGACGTTATATCGGTGACCGCAGACAGCTTCTTGTAGCTGAAAAGCAGGAGAAGCAGCAGAAGCTTCTTGAGAGCATCCATGTTGGTGACGTTGTTGAAGGAACCGTTAAGAACGTAACAGACTTTGGTGTATTTATTGATATCGGTGGTGCAGACGGACTTCTTCATATTTCTGAGATGTCCTGGGGAAGAGTTGAGAATCCTAAGAAGGTATTTAAGCCCGGTGATGTGGTTAAGGCTTTTATTAAGGATATTTCCGGAACCAAAATTGCACTCAGCATGAAATTTGAAGATGAGAATCCATGGAAGGATGCAGCAACCAAGTTTGCAGTTGGCAATGTAGTAACCGGTAAGGTTGCAAGAATGACTGACTTTGGTGCATTTGTAGAGCTTGAGAAGGGTGTAGATGCACTGCTTCATGTTTCCCAGATTTCCAAGGATCATATCGAGAAGCCGTCAGATGTATTAAAGGTTGGTGATGAGGTTACTGCCAAGATTGTAGACTTTAACGAAGCAGATAAGAAGATCAGCTTAAGTATCCGTGCATTACTTGCTCCGGAACCGGCTGAGAAGAAGGAAGAAGCGTCTAAGGATGATGATGCAGATGTTGTTTCTGTAGATATTGATGCTGTGATCGCAGCAGAGGATACAAAAGAAGAATAATCTCATCTGAAATTTTATAAAAATATCTGAACATTTAAGAGCCAATCATGAAGTATTAGTTTTTTGTGATTGGCTCTGTTAGTATGAGATAAACAATTAGGAGGTAGTGCATATGACATGGGATTATGAGCGTTTTAAGACAGCAGTGCTTCAACTTACAGGAATTGATTTAAATGCGTATAAGGAACGCCAGATGAAGCGGCGTATTGATGCATTAATTTCCAAAAATGGAATCAATGACTATGAAGCCTATGTGCATCTTCTTAAAACAGATAAAGTAAAATTTGAGGAGTTTGTTAATTATCTTACGATTAATGTATCGGAGTTTTACCGTAATCCGGATCAGTGGGAAGCCATGGATAAGCAGATTATTCCGGAGATGATTCAGAAATTTGGCAAGAATCTCAGGATCTGGAGTGCGGCATGTTCTACAGGAGATGAGCCGTATTCTCTTGTAATGGCTTTATCAAGGCATCTGCCACTCAATCAGATTAAGATTGTTGCAACGGACATTGACAAGCAGGTTATAGCAAAGGCGAAGGTCGGATTGTATAATGAGAAGAGTATTGCAGCTGTGCCGGATGATCTGAAGAAGAAGTACTTTACACAGATCGGTCCTTCTTATCAGATTTCGGATCAGATTAAATCCAGAGTGGAATTCCGGGAGCAGAATCTGTTAAAGAATGATTATGCGACCGGCTTTCATCTCATCGTCTGTCGTAATGTATTGATTTACTTTACAGAAGAAGCAAAGGATGAAGTGTTCCGCAAGTTCTATCAGTCACTTGCACCGGGAGGCTTACTGTTTATCGGAAGTACGGAGCAGATTATTAATTATCGTGAGATTGGTTATGAACGGAAGAGTTCCTTCTTTTATGAGAAGCCAGGGAAATAAATCATTCAGAATATCATTCAGATTATTATTCAGAAGAGAATGGATAAAGAAAGGAATGTGTTATAACAGCACATTCCTTTTATTATGCTTGTTTTTAATTATTACTTTACTAATAGAAGTCCTTTAATCCTGAAAGGCAATGGCGTTCAATACATGACTGGCATAATCGGAAAATAGCTGCCGGTCTTTTTTGATGTCATCGGTCAATTCAAAGAACAGATCTTTACTGTCGTAGTCCCGCTTGAAAAAGGGTTCTACCATGACCTTCCACTGGGGAAGGTACAGGGAGATCTTGCGGGTGTAACAGTTCCGGGCAGTGGCCTGTTCCCGGTAATCCTTATCCACGAAAGAAGCGATAGACTTATGAAGTGCCGTATCCTCTAAGGGAAGATAGTAGTAATCCTTGTAGTTGGCGTAGTAATATTTCAGTTCTTCTTCATAAATCGGAATAACCAGGGTTCCTTCGTAGCCTTCGGCTTTGAAATGACATCCCTTTCCCATGAAGCTGATTGCAACCGGCAGGGGAGAGACGAAAATTAACCGGATGATCAATTCTTTGCGCGGGACACCATGCATATCATTATAGTAGTTTGTCTGTGCCTTACTTGCCTTGATGCTGCAGTTAAACAGGTCGTAGTAGGAGAGGATCGGCAGTGTTTCCAGCATACCTTTCATATCATCTGCATTATGAAGAATCAGTGTGTGATACAGATCATAATCATGGGAACTGGTATAGTCGTGATAAACCTGGATAAGCTGTCCTCCGGTATAGATGTCTTCACGGTGGATCCCAAGAAAGCTTTCGATCGTTTTGAGCTTGCAGTCCGGGAGCTTTAAGAAATTCTTATAGGGAGTAATTCTCCGGAAGATATCCAGTCCTTTCTTGGATGAAAGGGTATAGGAAATACCGTATTTATCTGCCTTCTTACGAAGAAAAGGAAGATCAAAGGTGTTGCCGTTGTAGTGGATTAAATAGGAATAAGGCTCTGCGAAGGCAAGGAACGCAGATAGAATCTCACTTTCTTCATCGGGCGTCTGTGCAAACCACTGGCGGAGCTTCCAGTTGCCATCCTCATAGTAGGCACAGCCAATCAGATAGATGCTTGAACTTCCGGTTAAAAATCCGGTAGTTTCAATATCCAGAAACAAAATATCTGAAAGCAGGGCAAGACGTTCCAAAGGGTATTTCAGTTGGAAATTATTTAAAATGATTTCTTCTGTTTTCATAAAATAACAATCCATTCATTCGATTATATTAGTAGGGAATTTCAGTAATTTCTGAGTGTTTTTTACAGTTAGCAATTTTAAAATTACCCAAGAATAGTGTAACACATTTTTCAAAAATACTGTAGTATTTTATCGAAAAATTTAGTATAGTTAGAACAGGTTTATATTTATTAAGTATACATCATAACTGAGAGGGTACAGAACAGTTATGAATATGTTTAGAAAGAAGGTAAGATATGGCAAGATTAACATTTTCAGGGGGCATCCACCCCTATGATGGCAAGGATATGTCGAAGTCGAAGCCGATTAAGGATGTAGATCCAAAGGGTGAGCTTGTCTATCCGTTATCCCAGCATATCGGGGCGCCTGCCAAGCCTGTTGTTGCCAAAGGAGACCATGTGCTTGCCGGTCAGCTGATTGCAGAAGCAGGGGGCTTTGTTTCAGCACCGATTTATGCTTCGGTATCCGGGATCGTGAAGAACATTGAGCCCCGCAGAGTGGTGACCGGTGACAATGTGATGAGTATTGTCATTGAGAATGACGGGGCATATGAAGAGGTGGAATGGCCGGCAGCCATAGACTTTGATTCCGAAGAGTATGCGTCAATGACGAGGGAAGAGAAGCTTGAACGGATCCGTAAGGCCGGTATTGTCGGTATGGGCGGTGCCGGATTCCCGACGGCAGTGAAGTTGTCTCCGAAGGAGCCGGAGAAGATGGAGTATGTCATTGTAAACTGTGCAGAATGCGAGCCTTATCTGACATCCGATTACCGGAAGATGTTAGAGGAGCCGGAGAGACTGATCGGCGGTTTGAAAATTGCCCTGAGTCTTTTTGATAACGCAAGAGGAATCCTCGCTGTTGAAGATAATAAGCCGGACTGTATTACGAGATTAAAGCATTTGACGAAGGATGAAACGAAGATTACGGTGAAAGCATTAAAGACGAAGTATCCTCAAGGGTCGGAACGTCAGCTGATTTTTGCTGCAACAGGACGTGCGATCAATTCCTCAATGCTTCCGGCCGATGTGGGATGTATTGTGAATAATGTTGATACCGTAATTTCTATTTATAATGCGGTAATGGAGCAGAAGCCGTTAATGTACCGGATTGTCACGGTGACCGGAGATGCAATAGCAGATCCCAGGAACTTCCGCGTGAGAATCGGTACGTTATATGAAGGACTGGTGGAGGAAGCCGGAGGATTTAAAGAGCCTCCTGTAAAAATCATTTCCGGAGGACCGATGATGGGCTTCGGTATTTTTGACCTGAAGGTACCAACAACCAAAACCTCCTCGGCACTTCTTTGTATGACGAAGGATGATGTATCTGCCATGGAGCCTTCTGCATGTATCAATTGCGGTAAATGTGTGGAGGTCTGCCCGGGCAGGGTGGTTCCGAAAATGTTCAGCTGGCAGTATTCTGCAAATCACCGAAGGTGATTTGAAATGCATTTTGGTTCGTAACTGCGAAGGTACCGAATAGTCACGGACATTGATGTCCGGCAATTTTTAAAAAGGTTTTGATTTATAGCAATCCTCTTAAATGCATTATTTTAGAGGATTGCTATAAGTTGATGCCGGAATCAATCTGTTTATAAGTATAACACATGGACAGGATTAAATATAGTTATAAATACATAAAAACAAACTTGAAATGTTGCGATAAAACGAAAAATACACGGATGTAGTGACAAAATACAGAAACCATATGTGTAAAAATCACAATAAATGATTGACGAATAAAAAAATATTTGTTACAATTTACCTCAATGAGTCCTGCGGGACCAGAGCGTGTCTGAAAAATTGTGACGCACATCTTGCGTAAAGCATTTTTCAGACACACTCTAAGACATAATGAACAAAACGTGAAAACAAGGAGGTCATTGCTATGGCGAAAAAAAGAAATATCATTGTTGGACAATCAGGAGGACCTACTGCAGTAATCAATTCCAGTCTTGCCGGAGTTTATAAGAATGCCATTGAACGAGGATTTGACAAAGTATACGGAATGCTTCACGGCATTCAGGGACTGTTGGATGAACAGTATATTGATCTGTCAACACAGATTCATTCAGAACTGGATATCGAATTACTCAAGAGAACACCATCTGCATTTTTAGGTTCCTGTCGCTACAAGCTTCCTGAGATTCACGAAGATAAAGCAATTTATGAGAAAATTTTTGAGATCTTAAATAAACTGGATATCTATGCGTTTATCTACATTGGCGGAAATGATTCCATGGATACGATCAAGAAACTGTCTGATTATGCGATTCTCACAGGACAGACTCAGAAGTTCCTTGGCGTTCCGAAAACAATCGACAATGACCTGGCGCTGACAGACCATACACCCGGATTCGGAAGTGCTGCAAAATATATCGGCGCATCCACAAAAGAAGTGATCCGCGATGCACTGGGACTTACTTATAAGAAAAATATGATTACGATCATGGAGATCATGGGACGTAATGCCGGATGGCTTACAGGTGCCACAGCACTGGCAAAATCTGAGGACTGCGACGGACCGGATTTGATCTATCTGCCGGAAGTGCCTTTTGATGTTGAGAAATTCCTTGCAAAAGTAAAAGATCTTCTGAATAAAAAAGCATCTATTGTAATCGCAGTTTCCGAGGGAATCAAGCTGGCAGACGGAAGATATGTATGTGAGCTTGGAAGCGTGGGAGACTATGTGGATGCATTTGGACACAAACAGCTTCAGGGAACAGCCACTTATCTGGCAAACTTCTTGGCAGCGGAGTGCGGATGCAAGACAAGAGCTGTTGAACTTTCCACATTACAAAGAAGTGCTTCCCATATGGCATCCAGAGTGGATATTGATGAAGCATTCATGGTAGGTGGTGCTGCAGTTAAAGCTGCAGATGAAGGTGACACAGGTAAGATGGTTGTTATCGACCGTGTTTCCGATGATCCCTACATGGCAGCTACAGGTATCTACGATGTACACAGAATCGCAAATGAGGAGAAACTTGTTCCGAGAGAATGGATGAATAAAGATGCTACAAACGTAACTAAGGATTTTGTAGACTATATTAAACCTCTGATTCAGGGAGATTATCAGCCTATTATGGTAAATGGTATGCCGAGACATCTGGTACTGAACATGAAAAAAGGCAGAAAGAAATAATTGATAAAAATTATAAACGGGCAGCCGGGCAGATCAACTTATCTGTTTTGCTTCCCGTTTTTTCCTGTTATATAATATATGAGATGTGAGAGAAAAATATAGATAAAGACCAGAATAAAGGACTGAGAAAACCTTAACAATAATAAGAATAATAAAATAAATCACTTTATGCAGAATGTATAAAAATTTTAGCTAATTTTAGCAGAATAACCTTGACGAAATGACACAAACTCTATAAAATGATTATGTGCGTATAAGAAACATATATTTACTTATGTGCGAAAGGTGTGGCTGTTCAGTTACTTCACAACAGAATGCTGAATAGTTACAAAAGAACAATAATTTAGGAGGAAAATGTAAAATGGCAAAATGGGTTTACATGTTTACAGAAGGTAACGCTAATATGAGAAACCTTCTGGGTGGTAAAGGTGCCAACCTTGCTGAAATGACAAACCTTGGTCTTCCTGTACCTCAGGGCTTCACAATCACAACAGAAGCTTGTACTCAGTACTATGAAGACGGAAGACAGATCAATGATGAGATTATGGCTCAGATCATGGAAGCAATCACCAAAATGGAAGGAGTTACCGGAAAGAAATTCGGTGACAAAGAAAATCCTCTGCTT
>OGXI01000316.1_pt1 | contig 43041 bp, 32 predicted proteins | sample 1576221 | NCBI WGS metagenome assembly OGXI01 (sample SAMEA3541523, study PRJEB24748) | human gut metagenome | biome: human gut; feature: human-associated habitat; material: faeces | place: China | collected 2012
GCAGCAGATGCTCCTGCGGTACCAGCTGTTCCAGAATGATCAGTTCCATTCCCTGTTGCTTTTCGTGGAATTTGTTCAGCATGCCGCTCTCTCCTGACTCTTTCTTTTGTGTTTCCCGCTCTTTTCTCTTTCTGCTCCTATATTTATATATTCGACATGCTTGTTCGTTTTTCCTTATGAAAAATGACCGTTGACTTGGGTTTGTCAACGGTCTGAGCCCCGCGTCCTTGTAGGACGCGGGGCTCTGGGCAGGATTACCGTATGGTGATGGTCACCCCGTTGGATGCCTCCGGGCTGTCTGACGCGGCGCTGCCGTCCGCCTGCGCACCGCCGCCGGTATAGACCGGATTCTTAAGCAGCTCGCCCAGGGCGATGCGCTCCTGGTTGATCTCGTCGATCTCCGCACGGCGCTTGACCGGAATGCAGTTGGTGCAGCCGGTCAGGCTGGCGTATTTGCCGCTATCCAACTCGCCATAGGTAAAGGCGGTCAGCGGCAGATACTTGTCGCGCACGGAGCGGCACGTGGCCGTAGCATGGTAGCTGGTGCCGCCGTCGGGGTTGTAGTACACCTCCAGATCATCGTCGGGATAGGGCAGAGTGCGTCCGTCGTCATCCCAGACAACCACCTTGGTATTCTTTTTCAGGTTTTCCCACAGCCAGCTGATGCACAGGCCCTCGTCGTTGGCGGTGCGTGTCACGCGCACGCAGCCGTGACTGGCCTTGCGGCCCAGCTGCGATCCATACTTGCCGAAATCCTTGGTGCCGTCGGCAAATTCCACATAGGGCACCTGATGCAGAAGGTCGCCGCCGTTGAAGCGGATGCCCATTTCGCAGTACATGCCCTCGCTGTCAAAGCCGCCCACCCAGCTTCCAATCAGGTATTCGCCGGCGGCGGTCTCATTGTAGGGCTGGTCCTTGTTGGGCAGGCCTGTGGACACCGCGCAGCTGGACCAGAGCTTTCCGTCGATGAACATGTACAGCCGCTGGGTCAGCTTGTCGATGATGATGCCGTACTTGTTGTTAGGCGTGACCGTTTTGAGCAGGCTGGTCTTGACATATCCGCGGATGATGCGGTCGTAGTAGTCCATGCCCTCGATGAGGGTCCATCCGTCCTCGTCCTCACCCAGCACGTGGACGGCGGCAAGCGATCCGTTGATGCTGCCTCCCATCCACTCGTTGACCACCTTTTCGCCATTGGGCGATACGCGGGGATAGACGACCTCCTTCTCGCTTACATCCAAAACCGTAATGGGCCGCTGCAACAACTCCCAGCAGGCCTCCTCGTCGGTGATGTCGTAGGCGAAATCCTCCCCGAACCAGGTGATGCTGCTTTCAAACCCTTCCAGGTTGCCGATGGGCAGATTGTCCACATTCTTTTCTCCCGCTGCCAGGGCGGCAAGCGGACAAAGGACCGCTGCGGCCAGCAGCGCCGCCAAAAAACGCCTGCGTTTCATCAGGTCCCCCTTCCGGCCGTTACGGCCCGTCCTTGATCTGAATATGCACTTCGGTTTCATCCATATCGGCCATGGCCGGCACGGCCTGCGCCTCTTCTTCTGCGGAGGCGGACGCCTGCTGTGAGGTACTCTGAGGCGTGGTCAGGCCCATGGCCCGGTTTTCCTCGTCAATTTCCGCCTTGCGCTGCACGGGGCTGCAGTAGGGGCAGGGGGTGAGCTTCGCAAAGCTTCCCGTGTCCAGCTCGCCGTAGGTGAAGCCCGTCAGCGGCAGGAAGCGGTCCTTGACGCTGGAGCAGTTGGCCGTGGAATGGTAATACTGTCCGCCGTCAGGATTGTAGTAGATTTCCAGGGCATCATCCGGATAGGGGATGGGCGTGAGCGCCGCCAGGTATTCCTCTTCCGTAATCGCGCCGCGCTCCAGGTTTTCCTTGGCAATCTCGGATTTGGCACGCGGGGGCTGGCAGGTCAGACAGGGCTCGAGCTCCTTGTAAGCCGGCGTTTCCAGCTCGGCGTAGGTAAAACCGGTCAGGGGCAGGTACTGGTCGCGCACGCTGGAGCAATAGGCGTCCGCATGGTAATACTGGCCCCCCTCCGGGTTGTAGAACAATTCCAAATCGTCGTCCGGGTAGGGCATTTTGCGGCCCTTGTCGTCCCAGACGAGGACTTTGGTGTTGCGCTTGAGATTGTCCCAGAGCCACTGGGCATTGAGGCCGTCCTCGTTGGCGCGGCGCTGGGTGCGCACGCAGCCATGGCTGGCCTTCTGGCCGAGCAGGGCCTCCCAGCGGCTGTAGCTCTTGGTGCCGTCGGCGTTGAGCACATGCGGCACCTCGTGAATCATGTCGCCGCCGTTGAAGCGCAGCGCCATGCCGCAGATCATGCCCTCGCTGTCGAAATCGCCTACCCAGCTGACGATCAGGTATTCGCCGGCGGCGGTCTCGTTGTAGGGCTGCTCATCGTTGGGCAGGCCCGTGGACACCGAGCAGCTGGACCAGAGCTTTCCGTCGATAAAGACATAGAGCCGCTGGGTCAGCTTGTCGATGATCACGCCATACTTGTCGTTGGGCGTAACGGTTTTGAGCAGGCTGGTCTTGACATAGCCGCGGATGACGCGGTTGTAGTAATCCAGCCCCTCAATCAGCGTCCAGCCGTCCTCGTCCTCGCCCAGCACATGCACGGCGGCGGACGCGCCGTTGATGAAGCCGCCGAGCTTGTCGTCGTTGACCTTCTCGCCGCCGGGGGTCACGCGGGGATAGATCTCCTCGCGCTGCCCGGCGTCCAGCACGGTGATGGGCCGCTGCAGCAGTTCCCAGCAGGCTTCCTCGTCGGTGATATCGTAGGCGAAGTCCTCCCCGAACCACGTTTCACCCGTCTCAAATCCCTCCAGCCATTCTTCCACGGTCTTGGCTGAGGCACGGGGCAGGCCGCCCAGCATAAGGGCACTCAGAAGCATGAGCGCGGCGCATCGTTTCAGCATTCGCAGCATCGGGGGAGCTTCCTCCTTTTCAACAGGTTCATTTAGCGCTGGTCCTTCTTCCGCAGTTCCACACGGCGGATCTTGCCGGAAATGGTCTTGGGCAGCTCGCTGACAAATTCGATGATACGGGGATACTTGTAGGGGGCAGTGGTGCGCTTGACATGCTCCTGCAGTTCCTTCTTGAGCGCGTCGCCCGCCTCCCAGCCGGGCTTGAGCACGATGGTGGCCTTGACCACCTGGCCGCGAAGCTCGTCCGGCGCGGCGGTGATGGCGGTTTCCAGCACGGCGGGGTGCTCCAGCAGCGCGCTTTCCACCTCGAAGGGCCCGATGCGGTAGCCGCTGGACTTGATCACGTCGTCGGCGCGGCCCACATACCAGTAGTAGCCCCATTCATCGCGCCAGGCTACGTCGCCGGTGTGGTAGAGGCCGTTGTCCCAGACGGTCTTGGTCAGCTCCGGGTCCTCATAGTAGCCGGAGAACATGCCGATGGGCAACGCGTCGTCATCGGTATGGATGACGATCTCGCCCGTCACGCCCGGCGGGCAGGAGTTCCCCTGATCGTCCACCAGGTCCACGTCAAAGATCGGGCTGGGTTTGCCCATGCTGCCGGGGCATACCTTCATGAAGGGGAAGGTAGCCAGTGTGACCACCAGTTCCGTCTGTCCAAAGGCCTCCAGAAGCGGAATGCCCGTGCGCTTGAGCCACTCGGCGGCCATGTCGGGGTTGAGTGGCTCGCCCGCCACGGCGCAGTGATGCAGATGGCTCAGGTCATAGCCGGCGAAGTTCTCCTGCAGCATGTAGCGGTACATGGTGGGCGGGGCACAGAAGGTGGTCACGCCATAGGTACTCATCTGCTTGAGAATGTCGCGGGCGATGAAGCGCTCAAAGTCGTAGACAAAGACCGCGCTCCCGGTCAGCCACTGGCCGTAGAGCTTGCCCCACACGCTCTTGGCCCAGCCGGTTTCCGATATGGTGAAGTGAAGCCCGCCGTCCTCGCACTGCTGCCAGTACAGGCTGGTCACGATATGTCCCAACGGATAATAATGGTCATGCGTAACCATCTTGGGCATGCCGGTGGTGCCGCTGGTGAAGTAGAGCAGCAAAAGGTCATGGTTGTGCGGATAGGCGTCCCCCGTGGGCTTGTCCCATACGGGGCTTTGCAGGGACATTTCCTGCTCATAGCTGTGGAATCCCTCGCGCCGGCCGCGCAGAATCATCACGTGCTTGAGGCTTTCGCACTTTTGCATGGCGACTTCCGCGCTTCTGAGCACGCCTTCGTCCTTGTGGGAGATGACCATCATCTGGATGCGCGCCGCGTCCACGCGGTAGAGCACATCCTTTTCGGTCAGAAGATGGGTGGCGGGCACGCCCACGGCGCCCAGCTTGTGCAGAGCCATGAGAATAGGCCAGAATTCCAGATGCCGGCGGAGAATCAGCATCACCTTGTCGCCCTTGCGGATGCCCAGGGACTTGAACAGGTTGGCCGCGCGGTCGCTTTCTTCCTTCAGCTGTCCAAAGGTATAACGGATGCAGGCACCGGTTTCGTCCGTCCAAAGCACGGCCAGCCGGTCCGGTTCCTCCCGGGCGATCCTGTCGGCCACATCATAGGCAAAGTTGAAGCTCTCCGGGCGGGTGATGCGAAACTTCTTGTTGAAATCATCATAGGTGGAGAAGGTCGTGGGGCAGTTGAGGTAGTCATAGCAGAGCGGTTTCATTATGCCTTCGCCCCCTCTTTGATAACTACCGCAATGAAGCGGCAATCCCCCTCCACGGCATACATCACATGGGGCAGGCTGGAATCATAGTACAGGCTGTCGCCGGGCTGCAGGTACAGCTCATTGCCGCCCAACACGATTTTGAGGGTTCCCTCCAGCACGTAATCAAACTCCTGCCCCTCGTGGCTGTGGGCCTGCTTCTGAGTGCCGGGCGCATCCTCGCGCACGGTTACGATGAAGGGCTCGGCCAGCTTGTCACGGAAGTTGTAGGCCAGATGATGGTATTCGTACTGCTGGCGGCGGTTGAACTTGAGCCCCTGGCCCCGGCGGGTGAGCACATAGCCGTGGAGCTTGGGGCTTTCGCCGGTGAGAAGATCGCTGATATCCACGCCCAGCACCTCGGCGATATTGAACAGGTGGGAAAAAGAAAAATCGCGCTCCCCCGTTTCATAGGCCAGGTATTCGTCCTCATCGATCCCAGCCCGGCTGGCGACCTCCTGGGCACTCAGGCCGGAGATGTCGCGCAGATCACGGATGCGAAGCGCGATCAAGCGCAATTGTTCCCGGTTTTCCGTCATGACAGACCCCTCCACGCAGCGCAGAATACGCCGCCTCAATATAAAATAGGAATATACGAACGAAGCATAACACGTAAACGGGAAAGGTGTCAAGGTTTGTATCCAGGTTTTACATTGCGCTGTTGAGAAGCAACAGCAAAGCCGGCATAAAAATGTAATGTTTGGCATAATAATAAGCCATATCACGTCATGTTGATCTTTTCCAGAAACGTGATATACTATATGCGGTGGACTTTTCCACGACGAACCAAGAAATGAGGTGAATGTCCATGACTGTTACCAACATGGAGCAGAGTGCCTATACATTGGAAGCGCTTCGCAATAAGAAGGGCTTCATCTGCGATATGGACGGCGTGATCTATCACGGCAATCTGCTTTTGCCCGGCGTTCGGGAGTTTGTTGATTTTTTGAAGCGGGAGAACAAGAAATTCCTGTTTTTGACCAATTCCAGCGAACGCGCGCCAAAGGAACTGCAGCAAAAGCTGGAGCGCCTGGGCCTGGAGGTGGATGAAAAACACTTCTATACAAGCGCGTTAAGCACGGCTGCCTTCCTCAAGCAGCAATGTCCCGGCGGGAGCGCCTATGTCATCGGCGAGCCCGGTCTGGTGGGCGCTTTGTATGAAGCGGGCTTTACCATGAACGAGGTCAATCCCGACTATGTGGTGATGGGCGAGACCCACGCCTACAGCTTTGAAAAAATCGAGCGGGCGGTGCAGCTGGTGCGCGCCGGCGCCAAGCTGATCGGCACCAATCCGGACCTGACCGGTCCTGTGGAGGGCGGCATCGTGCCGGCCTGCAAGGCGCTGATGAGCCCCATCGAGCTGGCCACGGGCCGCAATGCCTATTACCTGGGCAAGCCCAATCCGCTGATGATGCGCCATGGCCTGAGCCTGCTGGGCGTATCGCCGGAGGAATGCGCCATTATCGGCGACCGTATGGATACCGATATCGTCGCGGGCGTGGAGTGCGGCATCGATACCGTGCTGGTGCTCAGCGGCGTGACCACCGAGCATGAGATGCGCAAATTTCCCTACCGGCCGCGCTATGTGCTCAGCGGCGTAGGCGATATTGTGCCGAAGAGTGCGACGGCAAAGAAAAAATAGGTTTTCGGAAATGGAATGCCCCGCGGATTGGCACGTCCGCGGGGCATGTTTCGTTGCCTTGTCCATTCAGCGCCGGTCCACCACGGGGTCATCCCCCCGGTCGTTGAGATACCGGTCGATGATAAAGCGCGGGCGCGCCTTGGACTCGTTGTAGATCTTGCCGGTGTATTCCCCGATCACTCCCAGGGACAGAAGCTGGATGCCACCGATGAGCCAGATGGAGGCCAGGGTAGACGTCCATCCCAGCACCGCATGCCCGGCGATCCAGGATACCAGCGTATAGAGCAGCATCAGCAGCGAAATCATGAAGATAATCACGCCCACCGTGGTGATAAGGCGCAGGGGTCTTACGGAAAAGCTGGTGATGCCGTCGATGGCAAAAGCCAGCATCTTTTTGAAGGGATACTTGCTCTCTCCCGCAAAGCGTTCACTGCGGTCGTAGGTCACCACATCGCTTTGAAAGCCGACCAGGGGCGCCAGCCCGCGCAGGAACAGATTGACCTCGCCAAACTGCGAAAGCGCCTCCAGCGCCCGCGCGCTCATGAGGCGGTAATCCGCGTGGTTATAGGTGATATCCACGCCCAGCGCCTTCATCAGGCGATAGAACATCAGCGCCGTGCCGCGCTTGAAGGCGGTATCGGTATCGCGCCGGTTGCGCACGCCGTAGACCACATCGCATCCTTCCCGGTACTTTTCGATAAAGCGGTCCATGGCATCCATATCGTCCTGCAAATCCGCATCCATCGAAATGGACATGTCGCAGCGGCCCCGCGCGGTCATCAGCCCGGCCAGCAGCGCGTTCTGGTGGCCCCGGTTGCGGCTGAGCTTGACCCCCTCAAACAGCGGGTTTTCCTTGTGCAGGGCGCTGATCAGCTCCCAGGTGCGGTCGCGGCTGCCGTCATCCACCAGAAGGACGCGGCTCTCCGGCGAGATCAGGCCCTTCCGGGTCAGCTCAGCCATCTTTTCCACAAGCCTGCGCGAGGTTTCCGGCAGCACCTCCTCCTCGTTGTAGCAGGGGATAACCACCATCAATTTGTCGGCCATTGATCTGCGTCCTCCTTTACTGTATGGTAAACGCCGAGGAAATCACCGTCACGGCAGCGTCGTTCATCACAGCCTCCGCGCGCACGCGGTAGATACCCGGTTCAGCCGCGGTTCCGTCCTTGAGACGGCCGTCCCAGTACAGCACCGTACCCTCCGGGTTCATCTGCATGGGGCGGGTGCTCAGGCGGTGGCACAGGCGGTAGACAATCCGGTCCTCCTCATCCAGAATGCTTACGCTGAGCGCACAGGGATATTCGTGCCCGATAAAGATGCTCAGCTCACGCCCGCCGGAGGAATCAAACGTATCGGCTACGGAGGCGGTCAGAACCATATCCGTCGCGTCCGGAGGAATGCTGATGACCCGGCCGGCGTGCACCGTCAGCCTGCCCTGATCGATGGTGACCAGCTGCACCATCGCGTAGCCATACACCCCCTCGTCCAGCTCGCCCAAAGTGAGGGTGCGCACCTTCCGGCCCGCGGAGATGGCGCCGGGCTGGTCGCCGTAGGCGGTGAAGCGCTCGGCCTCGTCATAAATCAGCTGGGCATGCTCAAACTCCCATTTGCCGTCGCGCTGGTAGACCACCTGATAAGCCACGCGCACCGGGCGCATGGCAATAAATTCAATGGTAATCTGCCGCGAGGAACGGCTGAGCGTGGTGCCAGAAAAGGTCACATCCATGATGGGCGCGCGAGCCAGGCCCGTAGGCAGGGGCTGGGAGACATCGTAGCGGAAGACCACAAAATCATCCGACTGCGGATACACCTGCGGGGTGGAGGCTGCATGGTTGAGCACCAGGTATTCGTAGAGCTCGCTGAGCACCACGCAGCCGTCGCGGTTCTGGTCGGCGGGGTATCCGTAAGCCGCGCTCAGGCTCTGCGCCAGCGCCTGCGTAAAGTAGAAGGAACCCTGGCCGGCCATGCCGCTTTCGTTTTGATCGTCCACACTCCAGTACCAGCTTTCCTCCAGCGCCCCGCTGGAGGTGAGCACCTTGAAATCGTCGCCCAGGAAGTGGACCTCCTGCGGAAGCGAGGGAAGCCCCTTGCCGATAAACGCGCCCGAATTGCACGCATCCAAAATGATTACCTTGGTGCCCAGGATGCCGTCGAAGGCCGCTTCCAGCTGCGCGGGGGTGATGCCGTTTTCGGTCTGTCCGTCGCTGAGCAAAAGCAGCGGCTCCTGCCCGCTGGCAGGATCATACACCCCGTGCGTGGACAGGTAGAGATAGCACACGTCATTTTTTCCGGCCGCGCCGAACGTCTTTTGAACCAGAGCGGTCAGCTGCTCGACCGTGGTCACCGGGTTGGGCGGGACGATGATGGCGCGGAAGGGATTGAGCGCGCCCTGAAAGACCTCCTGCATGGCGTTGACGTTGTTTGTGGAGCTGGGATAGGTATCCGCGCGGGAGACAAAATGGTCCACGCCAATGAGCAGCGCATATTCGCTGCGGCTTTGCGCATCAAGAAGCTCAGAGGCCTCGTCCTGCGTCACAGCGTCGGATGCACACCCCGCGCGGATAGGCGCAAGGGCGAACAGCATCGCCAGCACGCAAACCAGCGTGCGCAGCCGCCTGACGCGCATGAACGTCCCTCCCCTCCCGGTTCAAGCAGAACACAATTCAACGCCTATTGTACACCATTTGTCTTCGTTCGTACAGAGCCGAGGCCTTCGCGGAAGAAGTTACAAAATCGGGCTGCGGCTGAATCCCTGCCAGAAGGCGGCCTCTTCCTGAGAGAAGGCCTGCGGATCATTGGCCGCCTGCTCCTCGGTCACGATGCCCTCCCACAGCACGCGATATCCGCCCTGCCCGTCCGGCTCGGTCACACGCACGGACATGCGGTCGTGATAGGTCGTGGTGACAACGGCGCCGGTCTGCCCGTCCACCGCCATCTGATGGTACTCCTCGCTCACCGCGCTGCGCACAAGGCGCAGGTCCGTCCCCTCCCACCGGTACAGCCAGTAGCGGTGAAGCCCGCCTGCCAGGCCGTCGTCGCAGCTGGCCAGCAGGAGCCCGTCTTCGGGCAGAAGCTCGTAGTTGGGCAGGCCCGTATCCTCGCCCGCGTCCCAGGTCGCGCGCACATACGCGTTCCCGTCCCATACAAAGAACAGGACCCAGGCGTTGCTCGCGCCCCGTGCAGAGAATACCACAAGGTCGTCCACGCCGTCAAAGTTCAAGTCCTGAGCGGTTACAAACGCATCTTCTTCCGTAGAAAGATAATACAGCGCCTGTCCGTTCGGCGCCTCGATGCGGTGGATGTAGCGGTCGCCGTACATGCCATCCCGGCCCACCACCTCGGCCGGCGCGGCCGCCGGCAGCAGCAAGAGAACCAAAAGCAGGGAACAAAGCCGCTTTTTCATATTCATCTATCTCCTTTGCCTCGTTGTCATATTCTCGTGGGACCATGCGATCCATTGCATCAGCTGCCCGTCTATGTCCGCCGGGTCCGCCACCTGTACATGATGCGTATAGCGCCCCGGCGCGGGGTTGGCAACCGCAAACAGCCGCGGGCTCTCAAGCGGCGCGATCAAACCGAAAGCGACCATCAGGCCGCCGCCGCGCCTCCGGGGGCGGGAGGCGAACAGGTATCCCCGCGGATCGGAAAAGGTGATCTGCGTCTTTTGCACTCGCAGGGCGCTGGAAGGCCAGCGCGCCATGACCCGTTCAAAAAGCAGCTCGAACAGGGCCAGCCCCAGCGGTTCGCGGTCAAAAAAGAACAGGATATCATCTGTCACGCGCCCTCCCCCCTTCGAGCAAACGGCCTTTTGCCCCGCCTGTCAAACCGTTAACAATCAGTATACCAAAAATGATGGCCTTTGTCACGAGCGCTTCGCACCGGGCATAAGTTTTACGTTTGCTACACCGAGGGATGATCCGCATGCCTTGTTTGCCAATTCCCACCTGTGGTATAATAAAGGGTACAACAAACCCGGGCGTGCCGGCCGTGCCGCCCCGATGGAGGTCTCATGAGCGACACGCGCAAGCAGACGGTATTGCTGGTGGATGGGTATAGTCTGATTTTTCGGGGTTTTCACGCCCTTCCGCTGCTTACCGCTCCGGACGGAACCTATACCAATGCCGTGCATGGCTTTTTCAGCATGCTGATCAAGGCGCTGGGCGAATACCGCCCGGATGGGCTGTGCGTGATGATGGACATGCACGCTCCCACCTTCCGCCACACCCTCTACGACGGCTACAAGGCCACCCGCAAGCCCATGCCGGAGGAGCTGCGGCCCCAGCTGCCTCTGGTGCGAAAGATGCTGGAGGCCATGCATGTGCGCATCTGCGAGCTGGAGGGCTACGAAGCGGACGATCTGCTGGGAACCGCCGCGCGCCTGGCCAACGAGCGGGGCATTCACGCCTATGTGCTCACGGGCGATCGCGACAGCCTGCAGCTGGTGGGCGGGGAGACGGAAATCATCCTCACCCGCAAGGGCATCACCGAAAGCCTGCTGCTGGACGCGCAGGGCGTATATGATACCTATGGCTTCACCCCGGCGCAGGTACCTGACATGAAGGGCCTCATGGGCGATGCCAGCGACAATATTCCCGGCATTCCAGGTATCGGGGAAAAGACGGCGCTCAAGCTCATCACCCAGTACGGCTCGCTGGACGGCGTGCTGGAGCATGCGGATCAGGTGAAGGGCAAGCTGGGCGAAAAGCTGCGTGCCGGACGCGATCTGGCGCTGCTCAGCCGCGAGCTGGGCACCATCTGCCGCAGCGCGCCCCTGGAGATCGACTTTGACCGCTGCCGCTGGGATGAAATGGCGCTGGGCGAGCCCCTTTTGGAGCAATATGGGCTCAAGACCATCAGCCGCAGCATCGCCGCCCTGCTGGGCGGAGAAACTCCCGCGCCCACGCAGGTGAAGGCGCGCAGCACCGCTGCCAGCCGCCGCGCCGCCGGAAAGGACGCCAAGCCGTCTTCCGCGCCCGCTGTAATGGCCGTGGAGCCGGAGAAGGACCTGCCCTCTCCCCCGCCGCTGGCCGGCGAACAGACGCTGACCACGGAGGAGGAAATCCGCGCGGCCGCGCAGGCGATGCTTGCCCGGAAGCCCGAATGGCTGGCCCTATGCCAGACGGAGGATGAAATCACCCTGCTGGCGCCGGATATGCTTTTGCGGCACATGCCTATTTTGCGCGACCTGACCGGCGCGGGCCTGTACGACGATCAGATTTACCAGGGGCTGAAGGAGCTGTTTTCGCAGGCTCCCTTTGTGGTGCATGGCGCCAAGGCGCTATGGCGGCTTCTGGACCGCTACCGCCTGCCCCTGCCTGTGGTGAAGCATGATACCATGATCGCCGCTTATCTGCTGCATACGGCGCAGAAGGATTATTCCCTGCCCCTGTCGCTGAGCGCCGAGCACGGCGGGGCGGCGTTCCCCTCGCCCACCGCCTACGACGTGTATGCGCTGTTCCTCAGGCAGCAGAAGCGGCTGGAGGTGCGCGGCCTGCAGGCGTTGCTTCGGGATATGGAGCAGCCGCTCACCCGCGTGCTGTTTGATATGGAACGGGTGGGCTTTCTGGTGGATGAGGGCGTGCTCCGTCAGCTGAGCGCCTGGTTCAGCCGCGAAATTGAGGAATGCCGCGCCGCCGTGTACGCCTCCGCAGGCGTGGGAGAGTTCAACCTCAACAGCCCCAAGCAGCTGGGCGAGGTGCTCTTTGACAAGCTGGGCCTGCCCGCCCCACAGAAAAAAAGCCAGAGCGGCTATTCCACCACTGCCGAGGTGCTGGAGGGGCTGGCGCCCTATCACCCCATGATCGAGCCGCTGCTTCGTTACCGCAGGATGGCCAAGCTGCAAAGCACCTATGTCGAAGGCCTGACCAAGCTGCGCGGAAGCGACGGACGCGTGCATACCACCTTTGACCAGACCGCTACCGTCACGGGCCGTATTTCCAGCCTGGAGCCCAATCTGCAGAACATCCCCATCCGCACCGAGGAGGGGCGAGAGATCCGCCGCGCCTTTGTGGCGGGCGAGGGAAACGTGCTGCTGGACGCGGATTACAGCCAGATCGAGCTGCGCGTGCTGGCCCATATGAGCGGCGATTCCGCCATGTGCGACGCATTCCGGCGCGGCCAGGACATTCACACCCGCACGGCCGCGGAGATTCACGGCGTGCCCATGGACCAGGTCACCCCTGAGATGCGCCGTTCCGCAAAGGCCGTGAATTTCGGAATTGTGTACGGGATCAGCGGCTTTGGTCTGGCGCGCAACGCACACATCACCCGGCGGGAGGCCGATGGCTTTATCAGGACATATTTTGAGCGTTACCCCGGCGTGCGCGCCTTCATGGACGCGTGCGTGGAAAAGGGGCGCGCTTTGGGGTATGCCGAAACGCTCTTTGGCCGCCGGCGGGAGCTGTTCGAGCTGGCCAGCCCCAACCGCAACGTGCGCAGCTTCGGCGAGCGCGCCGCCATGAATACGCCTGTCCAGGGCACGGCGGCGGATATCATCAAGCTGGCCATGGTACAGGTGGCGCGGCGGCTCGAGGAAGGCGGTTACCGCGCGCGGCTGATTTTGCAGGTGCACGACGAGCTGGTGGTGGAATGCCCCCTCGCAGAGGCGGACGAAGTCAGCGCCCTGGTGCAAAGCACCATGGAAGGCGTGGTCAGCCTCAAGGTGCCGCTGCTGGCCGAGGTATCGCGCGGCAGCGACTGGGAAAAGGCGCACTGATTCCGGAAGGGGTGCTTTTCCGGATCCAGCATAGATAGAAAGGGGTTCTGCAAATGAAGATCATCGGTCTGACCGGCGGTATCGCCTGCGGAAAGTCCACGATCGCAAGCCTTCTGAAAAGCATGGGCGCGTCTATTGTAGATGCGGACGCCATCAACGCTCAGCTCACCGCGCCGGGAGGCGAAGCGCTGCCGCTGATTCATGAAGCGTTCGGTGACTTTGTGTTCTATCCGGACGGAACGCTCAACCGCCCCGTGCTCAGCTCGATTGTGTTTGGGAACGAGGACGCGCTGCAGCGCCTCAACGCCGCTACGCATCCCCTGATTCAGAAGCACATGCTCGAGCAGATCGAAACCTGCCGGAAAATGGGCGCGCTGGTCGTTGTATTGGATGTGCCCCTGCTTTTTGAAACGGGTCTGAGCAGCCTGGCGGATGTGACCGTGTGCGCCTCCGCACCTGAAGAAAAGCAGATGGAGCGTCTCAAGACCCGCAGCGGCCTGGACCGCGAGCAGGCGCTGCGCCGCATCCACAGCCAGTGGCCCCTTTCGGAAAAGGAGCGCCGCAGCGACATCATCATCCATACCGACAAGCCCATGGAAGAACTTCGCCGCGAGGTGCACGCCCTCTATCTGCAGTGGAGCAACCCGGAATTCTCACTCTGAAAGGAATTGTCATGAACGTTCGTCCCGTCTTTTTCCGCAGCCCGGACGATGACGGCGCGCCGCCGGACTACAGCTATGTGCCTTCCGTCAGCGAAGGCCGGCGCAGGCAGCAGGAGCAGGCGATTCATCAAAAGGACTCGCCCTCTGCCCCCATCGTGCGGCACCGCGCCGCCCCCTACGAACGGGACGTGGTGGATATCTACGGCACGCGGGCCCGAAGAGTGCCCGCGGAGCCGGAGGCGCCCACCCGCCGTACCGTGATGAAAAAGCTTCCCTCCGCAGCGGACGGCCCCGCGCCTGCGCAAAGCATCGCCTATCCCGAAGATTACGCCATCCCCGATAACCCGTTCGACCCGCCTCCGGAAGCGCCCCGGCTGCCCCGGCGCACCCGCAGCGCCCGTCCCGCCTCCCAAACCGCAGAGGGCGCCGGGCGGTCCGAGGCGGACGGAACCTCTCCGGCCGCGCACGCCGGGGCGCCTGCCGCAACCACGGTGAATGCCCCCGGTACGGGCGCGCGCATCGCCATGCCCGCCGATCCTCCCGTCATGGTGGCGGAGGACGGCTCACGCTACGAGCCTCCGGCCCGCCCGGACATGCCCGAATGGCTGCGCGTGGCACAGCAGAACAATTTGCCGCTGCGCCGCCCCGAAGGCCCGCGCGTACAGGCCGCGCCGCTCTCCCAGGAGGCACCCGCGCCTACGGATCTGCTGGGCAGGCCCCTGCGCCGCCGCACGCCCGCGCAGCCCCGCCCCTCCGGCCCGCTTCCCCAGACCATGGCGGATTACGAGCAGGCGGGCTATCCCCGTCAGCTGCTTCAGGAGCAGCTGCAGCTGGAACGCCGGCAGGCCGAGCAGCCCGTGCACCGGCGGCACGGCGCGCAGTATGCCGTGAGCCGGCAACGCGAAGCCGCCAAAAGCGAGAGCGCTCCCCCGCCCGCTTCACGCCGGTCCTATCCGCCGGACCGTGCCCAGTGGGGAAGGCGCGAGGCCCGTTCCTCCGCGCCCATACAGGAGACGTCGCAGCCCGCGCCCCAGGCGGACCGGGCGCAGGCCTATGCCGCCGCCCGGTTTGAGCCCGCGGATACCCATCCGGTGAGGGCTTATGCCGCCCGCCTGGGATACGGCGACCTGGACGTTCCCCTGCCGGACCCCTCCGCCCCCCTCGAGCCGGATCAGGGCTGGCATGTGGAGGCGGAGGAAGAACAGGAACCGCGCTGCGCCCGGATTTCCATCCCGTGGCTGGGCATCGCGGCGTTTGCATGCGTGTTTGCGGCCATCGGGCTGTGGATTGCCCGCATGAGCATGGACCGGCAGACCGAGCAGGTGCTTGCCGCCCGCGCGGCCCAGGAGGAGGCGATCCGGGAGGCCCATCCCCTGCGCTATGAGGAACTTATCGAGGAGAAGGCCGGCAAATACAACCTTTCTCCCGCCTTTGTGGCAGCCATCGTGCTCAACGAGAGTTCCTTCCGGCCCGATGCGGAAAGCAGTGTGGGCGCGCGGGGCCTGATGCAGCTGATGGAGGACACCGCCGGCTGGATCTATGAAAAGATGGGCGGCACCGGAGCGTACAGCTTCGACAGCATGTACGACGCGGAAACCAACGTGGAATATGGCTGCTGGTATCTGAACTTTTTAAGCGAACGCTTTCGGGGCGACCCGGTGCTGGTGGCCGCCAGCTTCCACGCGGGCCAGGGCGAGGTGCAGAACTGGCTCAACGATTCGCGCTACAGCCAGGATGGCCTGACCATTGAGCTGGAGAACATGATCGACGGTCCTACCAAGCAGTACGCCACCCGTGTCCTGAACGACTATGCCGCCTATAAGCGGATTTATTACGAAGCCACGGAGGATGATGCATGAAACGAGTTCTTTGCCTGCTGCTTTGTCTGATGCTTGTGCCCCTGTCCGCCTCCGGCGAAAACGTCGAGGACTCTCTCATTGTGGGCATGATTTCCACCCGCACCACGGAGATTCGTCCCCTCACGCCGCAGGAGCGCGATATCGTGTCCCTGTATGGCGTGGTGTATGAAAGCCTGGTCACGGTGGACGACAACGGCCTGCCTCAGCCCCTGCTGGCCGAAAGCTGGACCGAGAGCGGCGGGGGCCAGACCTGGACCTTCACCCTGCGCGAGGACATCACCTTTTCGGACGGCACGCCGCTCACCGCGCAGGACGTGGTAGCCAGCGGGCAGTATATCCTGAACCTGGCCAAGAACGACCAGGGCCTGGACCGCGGCTTTTACGGCAACATCCGCTATATGGTGTCCTCCTTCACCGCGCAGGATGACCGCACCGTGGTGGTCAAGGCCGCGCGCGATTATTACGGCCTGCTTTACAGCATGACCTTCCCCGTGGTGCCGGCCTCCCAGGTGGAAATGGCCAACCCCGTGGGCACGGGTCCCTATGTCATCAGCAGCTTTGAGCCTGCCAGCTACATGCTTCTCAGCGCCAACCCCGCCTGGTGGCAGACCCAGCCCCAGGTGCAGGAAATCACCGTTACCTTCTATCCCAACAACAAGGACATGATCAACGCCTATGAGTACGGCCGCGTGGATACGGTGTTCACCCGTTCGGTGGCGGCCGCGCAGTACAAGAGCGGCATCAATTCGCTTTCCATTTCCTATTCGACGCGCCAGCTGGAGGTGTTGCTCATCAACCACCGCGAGCGTTCCTTCCCGCTGGACAGCCTCAAGGTGCGCCAGGCCATCCGCTATGCCATCAACGTCGATTCCATCTCGCAAAACGTCTATATGGGCATGACCACCGACGCCGATACCCCCATTCCGTCGGACAGCTGGCTGTACTACGATCAGGAGAGCACCTTCGTCTACAATCCCGACAAGGCGAAAGAGCTTTTAGCCGAGGACGGCTGGGTGGATCTGGATGGCAACGGAATTCTGGACAAGCCCGTGGAGGGCGCGGAGGAGCCCAAGCATCTGGTGCTGGGCCTGTGGGTGTATGAGGACCCGGAAAACGATGTGCGCTTTGAAACCGCCAACATGATCTCAGACATGCTCGCGGAGGTGGGCATCAGCATCCATATTGAGACCGTCAGCTATGACGAGTGCAAGACCGTGCTGGAAAACGGAGGATTTGACCTGGCCCTGTGCTCCTTCCAGATGGATGTGGTGCCGGACGTGGGATTCTTCCTGCGAAAGGGCAACGACCAGAACTATGGCCGCTACAACTCCAGCGAGATGACCTCGCTGATTGACACCCTGCGCACCCAGGAAAACCAGGCGGATTTCGCCTATACCAGCCAGGCCATTCAGCAGCAGTTTGCGGCGGACGTGCCCTTCATCTGCCTGTTCTACCGTACAGGCGCCATCCTGACGCGCAAGATGTTCACCACTGTGCGCTCCATCCGGGAATTTGAATTGCTGCGCGGCATCGAAGCCTTTGGCCGCTGAGGAGGTGAACGCCGTGAGCCGGAAACGTCCGTTAGCCGTGCTGCTGGCGGTGCTGCTGCTGGCCGCGCCCGGTGCCCGGGGTACCTCCTACGAGGACCTGGACGAGGAAGTTCTCGCCGCCCAGGAGAGGGCTACCGCGACGCCTGACCCTGCCGCCACGCCCGTTCCGCCGGAACAGGTATATGCCATTTCGGATGTGGATAATCCTGGCGAGGAGGGGGAAACCCGCATCGAAGAAGGCACACGGCCGGATTTTGTGGAAAAGCTGCTGGAGGTGGCGCGGGGCGAGCTGGGCTATGCCGAGGGGCCTCACAGCTTCACCAAATACGGCCTGTGGAGCGGAGACGCCAACGCGGAATGGTGCGCCGAGTTCATCTGCTGGTGCGTGGACCAGGTGGGTCAGCGCTACGGCACCAACCTGCTCGATGTGGTCTATCCCAACTACAGCGGCCAGAACACCGGGCGAGACTGGTTCATCGAGCGGGGCCGCTTCGTCTACCGCAAGGGCAACTGTCCGGATTGGGGCTACCAGTGGCTGCTGGGCAGCGATCATTTGCTTCAGAAAAACGAATACATCCCCCGCGCGGGCGACCTGGTGTTCTTCAGCTACAACGAGGCCGGGGATACCGAGCATGTGGCCCTGGTGGAATACTGCACCCGGGATGCCGAAGGCAACGTCATCATCCACGTCATTGAGGGCAACAACCCCTCCAGCGTGCAGCGCAACAGTTACTCGCTCAACAACAGCCAGGTGCTGGGCTTTGGCGCGTGCAAGGATGTGGTGGGCACCACCATGCGCTATGGCAACCGGGGCGACAAGGTGCTCTGGCTCCAGCAGGCGCTACATACCCTGGGCTACCTGGAGGAAAAGCACCTCACCGGCGCGTTCGGCGGCAACACACGCCGCGCCGTGATGGACTTCCAGGCCGGCATGGAGGGAAAAACCGTCAATGGCCTGGCGGACCGCGAAACCCAGCAGGCCATCGCCGCCGCGCTGGCAGAAATGGCCTACAATGACCCCAACAGCTGGCTGGTGACCGATTAGAGGCCCCGGCCCAAAGGAGACAGCCATGTCCTTCGCCCATTTGCATCTGCATACCGAATACAGCCTCCTGGACGGGGCCAGCCGCATCAAGCCCCTGGCCAGGCGCCTTAAGGAGCTTGGCTTTACGCATGCCGCCGTGACCGATCACGGCGTGATGTACGGCGCCATCGACTTCTATAACGCCTGTCTGGAGGAGGGGATCACCCCCATCATCGGGTGTGAGATATATATCTGTCCCGACCGCTTTGAAAAGCACGGCGCGGCGCGTGAATACAGCCACATGATTCTGCTGTGCGAAAACCAGACCGGCTATCACAACCTGGTCAAGCTCGTCAGCGCCGGGTTTACGGAGGGCTTCTACTACAAGCCGCGCATCGACTATAACCTGCTCAAGCAGCATACCGAGGGGCTGATCTGCCTGTCGGCGTGCCTCAGCGGTGATTTGCCCAAGCTGCTGTTGCAGGGCCGCACGGAGGACGCGAAAAAGTATGCGCTTGAGATGCAGGCGCTTTTCGGCAAGGGCAATTACTTTGTGGAAATCATGGACCATGGCCTGCCGGAGGAGCGCATGGTGCTCCCCCGCCTCAAGGCGCTGGCGCGGGAGACGGGCATCCCGCTGGTGGCGACCAACGACTGCCACTATCTCTACCGCCAGGACGCGGCCGCCCAGGAGGTGCTCATGTGCATCCAGACGGGCAAGACGCTCCAGGACGAGACGCGCATGCGCATGGAAACCGAGGAACTCTACGTCAAGAGCGAGGCGGAAATGCTTTCGCTCTTTGCCGACTGTCCCCAGGCCGTGCATCAGGCGGGCGAGATCGCCGCGCGCTGTCAGGTGACGTTTGAATTCGGCAAGCTTCACCTGCCCCGCTTTCCCATCGAAACAGGTGAAACGGCGCTGGAAATGCTCACCCGCCTGTGCCGTGAGGGCCTCAAGGCGCGCTATCCCGATCAGGCGAATGACCCCCGGAGTGAGCCGTCCACACGCCTTGCCTATGAGCTGGACATGATTTCCCGCATGGGGTATGTGGACTACTTCCTCATCGTGTGGGACTTTATCGACTACGCCAAGCGCAACGGCATCATGGTCGGCCCCGGCCGCGGCAGCGGCGCGGGCAGCATCGTGGCCTATACGCTGGGCATCACCATGCTGGACCCGCTCAAATACAACCTGCTCTTTGAGCGTTTCCTGAACCCCGAGCGCATGAGCATGCCCGACCTGGACATCGACTTCTGCTATGAACGCCGGCAGGAGGTGATCGATTACGTGGCGCGCAAATATGGCGCGGATCACGTCTCGCAGATCATCACCTTCGGCACCATGAAGGCCAAGGCCGTGGTGCGCGACGTGGGCCGTGTGCTGGGAATGAGCTATGCCTCCGTGGATCAGGTGGCCAAGGCCATTCCCTTCGCGCTGGACATGACGCTGACCAAGGCGCTGGAAATCAGCCCGCAGCTCAAGCAGCTGGCCGAGAGCGACCCGCAGGTGCGGCGCCTTCTGGACATGTCGCTCACGCTGGAGGGCATGCCCCGCCATGCCAGCACCCATGCGGCCGGCGTGCTGATTACCGCCAAACCCGTGACCGAATACGTGCCCCTGCAGCTCAATGACGACGTGATCACCACTCAGTACCCCATGGGTACGCTGGAGCGGCTGGGCCTTTTGAAAATGGACTTTCTGGGCCTGCGCACGCTGACGGTCATCCGCGATACGCTGGATATGATGCACGCGCAGGGGGTGGACATGAAGCCGGAGGACATCCCGCTGGACGACGCGGAGGTCTACCGCATGATCTCCACGGGCGACACCGACGGTGTGTTCCAGCTGGAATCCGGCGGGATGCGGCTGTTTTTGCAGAATATGAAGCCCTCCTGCTTCGAGGATATCATCGCTGCCATCTCCCTCTACCGTCCGGGGCCGATGGAGTCCATCCCCCGCTACATCGCAGGCAAGACGGACCCCTCGACCGTGCATTATGAAACGCCGCTATTGCGCCCCATTCTGGAGGTAACCTACGGCTGCATGGTGTATCAGGAGCAGGTGATGCAGATCGTGCGCGACCTGGCGGGATACAGCCTGGGCCGCAGCGACCTGATGCGCCGCGCCATGGCGAAAAAAAAGCGCGATGTGATGGCCAAGGAGCGCGAATACTTCATCGACGGCATGACGGACGAGGCGGGCAACGTGGTCATCGACGGAGCGGTGCGCCGCGGCGTGCCCCGTGCGGTGGCGGAGAAGATCTTCGACGAGATGAGCGCCTTTGCCAGCTATGCCTTCAACAAAAGCCATGCCGCGGCCTATGCCATGGTGGCAGTGCAGACCGCCTGGCTCAAGCGCCGCTACCCCGTACCGTTTATGGCTGCGACGCTCAACTCCATGATGGATAATGCGGACAAGGTGGCCGGCTATATCCAGTATTGCCGTCAGAACGGCATTCCCGTGCTCAAGCCGGACGTCAACAAAAGCGTATGGCGCTTCAGCGTGGACACCGACGCAAACGGCACTCCCGGCATCCGTTTCGGCCTGGGCGGCATAAAGAATGTGGGGCACGGCGCGGTGGAACTGATCGAAAAGGAACGCGCTCACGGAGCTTTCGCCAGCATCTTCGATTTTGCCGAACGGGTCAGCGGGGAGATGCTTAACAAGCGCACCGTGGAAAGCCTCATCAAGGCGGGCGCATTCGACGGGCTGGGCCTCAACCGTGCGCAGTTGCTCAGCGTATATGAGCGCCTGATGGATGACGCGGCGCAGAAGCGGCGTCAGAATGTGGCGGGGCAGCTGTCGCTGTTCGATATGGTGCCGGGGACGGGCGCGCCCTCGGGCATGATGTACGATGTGCCGCCCATGGAGGAACATCCGCGCAAGGCGCTTTTGAGCATGGAGCGGGAAATGACGGGCGTGTACATCACCGGCCATCCGCTGGACGAGGCGGCGGATCTGCTTCGCTCGGGCTTTACCACCGTAGCCGACGTGCGCGAAATGGCCGAGGGCGAGGAGCACGGCGCAGACTATGACGGCGCGCAGGTCAGCATGGCGGGCATCCTGACCCTGTGCAAGGGCAAGATCACCAAAAAGGGCGCGATGATGGGCATCCTTTCCCTGGAGGATCTGACCGGCCAGCTTGAGGGGCTGGTGTTTCCCAAGGTGTACGAGCGCTACGTACCCCTGCTGAATGTGGATAGCCTGGTGATTCTCGATGGAAAGCTGTCTTTTCGGGAGGAGGAGGAACCCAAACTGCTGGTGGACGCCGTGCGGCCGCTGGACGGGCGCAACGCTGCCCAGCGCATGGCAGAGCCGCTCAAGATGGCTTCGGCTCGGACGGAATCCCGGCGGGACGTGCGCCCGGCGCGGGGGCATGCCCCCGCGGAAGCGCCCGCTCTGAACGACGCACAGCTTGCCAAGCGCGCCGGGCGAAAGCTCTATGTGCTCGCGCCCAGCCGCGCGGAAATGGAGAGCATCAAGGCCGAATGCGCCGCGCACCCCGGCGATGTGCCCGTGTATGTAAAGCTCAAGGATGAAGGCATCACCCTTCTGCTCAACCGGACGTTCTGGTGCGATGGGAAGGCGGAGGCGCTATCCCGGCTTCGCGGGCGTTATGGTGAGGACGGCGTGGTGTTGCGGGAATAAAAATATCGCGTATCGTTTTCAATTTCATCACACATTCGCCACATTTGTCTGGTAAGCTGTGCATGTCATCAGAAGACGGGATGCGAATTACCCCCTCACATCCCGTGGACCGGTGACCTCCGTAGACCGGGCCGGATCAGAGGTAATCCGGCCGGGTATCCAAATTCCTCCTTTTCCCCTTGCCACAGGGGGAAACCCCTGGACGCCCTCCGCTGCAAAACGCGCGGAGGGCGTTTTCATGGCCGGAAAACGCGTTTTTCACCACGCGTGGCAGCTTTCCCAATTTTTTTGTTCAGACCCCTTGACAAGGCAGGGGAAAATGAGTACAATAATCATCGTCGCCTGTGCGGGCTGATGTGACGGGGTGTAGCGCAGTCTGGTAGCGCACGTGCTTTGGGAGCATGGGGCCGGGGGTTCGAATCCCTTCACCCCGACCAGAAACGCGGCACCAACAGCGTGGCTCCTTGGTCAAGTGGTTAAGACACCGCCCTTTCACGGCGGCTACAGGGGTTCGAATCCCCTAGGAGTCACCATTTTTCCTGCAATGGCTATGGGCCTTTAGCTCAGTTGGTTAGAGCGGCCGGCTCATAACCGGTTGGTCCGGGGTTCAAGTCCCTGAAGGCCCACCAGCATTATGGCCCGGTAGTTCAGTTGGTTAGAATGCCAGCCTGTCACGCTGGAGGTCGAGGGTTCGAGCCCCTTCCGGGTCGCCATCTTCTTTGCCGTGGGCTGTGCCGGTGTAGCTCAATTGGCAGAGCAGCTGATTTGTAATCAGCAGGTTGCGGGTTCAAGTCCCATCGCCGGCTCCACTTTCCACCTCTGGAAAGCACATGGGTAGGTTCCCGAGTGGCCAAAGGGAGCAGACTGTAAATCTGCCGTCGCAGACTTCGGTGGTTCGAATCCACCCCTGCCCACCAAAGCCCTTCTCTCCGCCGGAGAAGGCATCATGCGGGAATGGCGGAATTGGCAGACGCGCTAGATTCAGGTTCTAGTGAGGGTTTTCTTCATGCAGGTTCAAGTCCTGTTTCCCGCACCAATTGAAATCATCCGAACGTATTTCCGAGAGGAGTCGCGTTCGGATGATTTTTTCGCTTGTCGTGAAACTCCCTATTTCCCCATTGCTTTGCCTGCGACGACCGCATGGTTGCCAAACAGCAAATATCTGTGCTAAACTGCTTAACAGGCGTAAGGGCAAAAGGAGGTCGGGAGTCTTTCTATGCGAAACAGAAACGGAAACTTTCGACAAAAGCCGCAGATCCCTGTGCTTTGGGAGCAGGAATTTCGCAGGATTCCCACGGCAATCACCATGGTCAACGGGATTCAGAAAATGGCCAGCCGAAAGGGATACAAAGTGAATCTTTACGACCGTTGCACCGGGCTGCTCAGCGATTCACCGGCCGCCTCCACCGTCATTGTGGTCGGCAGCGAATCCAGCAGGACGCCGCGTATTCTGCAAGACCTGAAAAAGGCACAGTGGCGGATCGTCGTGACCAATGTCGACGCGGATCACATTGACGCGCATTATTCCTGTGCGACGTTTTCCCGCAGAATTATCACGGAACAGATGCTGGATCACCTGCTGGATAAGGGCTGTCGCCGCATCGCAATGGTAGGCTTGGGGCAGCGTTCTTTCAACGACATGGTCCACCAGGACGCGATGTCACAATATCTTTTGAAATATCCGTATGCAGAGGGCGCATGCTTTGAATATCAGAACCGGATTGACGAAAGCTTTAACGCCTTTTATGCCATACGTGACGGCTTTGACGCCGTGCTTTGTCCAAACGCCTTTGTAGCCGTCGCTTTCCTGCACTTTTGCGAGGAAAAGGGAATCGTTGTGCCAAACGACCTATTGGTCGCCTGTATGAAGGATCACTTTATCGGACGTTACTGCAATCCGTCGCTGACTTCGCTCGCCGTTGATTTTTTTGCTATTGGCGAGCAATCCGTTATCGTGTGGCAATACTTGCAGGAAGAGGGCAACGAACGCTTTCGTATGCGCATTGCCATCCAGGGACATGTGATCGAGCGTGAAAGCACGGGTACCGCCCTTGGAGATGGGGCACAAAGCCTGGCGAACGACGGGACCCTGGCCGGGGAATACGAAGGCGGTCCTTTTTACACGGATCCGGAGCTTCAGGCGCTGATGTCGCTGGAGCGCTGCCTGCAAAACTGCGATGAGCTGGACCTGCGGATCATCCGGCTTCTTTTGGACGGCAAGCACTATGATGCCATTTCCGAGCAGCTGTATCTTGGAGACAGTTCGCTTCAGTACAGGGTGCGCAAGATTTTTCATTCAGCGCAGACCAAGAGCCGCGATGAATTTATCCGCCTTATGCGAAACAGCTTTACTCGCAACACGCATTTCGGGGAGGAGAAGTGAATGCAGGAATAAAAAGATCAGGAGCCACAGTGCGCCGGCATGACAAGAAGGTTTTCTTCCTTGCGCCAGAGCGCGGCAGCTCCCGGGAAGAAGACACGTGCGGCTCCGCCTGTTTTCTTCACGCCGGCATCCCAATCCTGCGCGGCAGAAGCGCCCTGTTTTGCCATGTCGAAGGCTCCTGTCTCCATTCCGGGCAATGGCCGGTGATGGCTGCATAATAACGCGAAGCGGGGGACCGGGTCTCAAAAGCGAGAACCATGTGCCAATGCCAGCCGGACGCCATAGATCATATCGCTTCCGGATGACGCGCCTACAGCCTCCAGGGCCTGCGCCGCTGCCGGAATGCCGGCGTGATTCTTCCAGAGCGCACGGATCAGCGCCAGCAGCGGTTCTCCAAAATAGCCCCTTTGCGCCAAACGAAGGTAACGGGCGCTTACATCGGTCGTTACAGACAAATCTTCCAGCGGCGGAAGGGACCTCCCTGTGGCGGTATAGATGGCTGCCATGCCCACGCAGGCATCGTCAAAGGAGGGCGTCAATCCGCTGCCAAGCCCCAGAAACGCCTGCCAGCGCCCCTCCAGCAGGGCTTGTTCAGCTCTGTGCCGCAGGGGCGCAGGCAGGCGATCAAAGCCGCTGTGCAGCTGCGTGGTACAGGCCGTCAGCTTCTTGAGGCAGGGCTGTCCCTCCTGCCTGTCAAGCTTTCCGCTGAAGTGGCTGTCGGTTCGGAGACGGACAGCGGTATTCTGCCATGAGAGCAGCTGACCGTCAAGCGTCACCTTCTGCCCTACCTGGAAGGTCGGTAAAAGCTGCGGCGGAAGGCATATGCTGTCCGGCAGGGCAGGCACTTGCGGAGCAGCCAGCACAAGCAGGCGGCGGTCTCCCTCGCTTTGCATCTCCACATTGACCACGCGATGAAAAACCGAATGAACACGTCCCTGACAAGTGCCCGGAAATCCGGGGGTGACCCGAAGCAATCCGTCATACGGGGCCAGGGGCTCACGCAATGGCAATGAATTCCGTTTCCATGTGGTCATGAGGGTATCCTCCCACCGCAACTCTGATTCTGCATACGATTCTATGATACCGTTTCCGCAGCCTTCTGTCGACAGGAATCTCAGCAGAGAATCGCATGAAAATTCCGTCTTGCGGTTTTGCGCGGGAAGGATTACACTAGGGATACTGATCTGCCACATGAGAGGAAGCACGTATGAATCTGTTTGAACGCTTTGAGGAACTGAGCCGGATCATCGATGACATGAACGCGCAGGCAGCAGATGCGCGAGATATTCCTGTCATCCTGCTGCATGACTATGTGCATTACTGCGATGTCCAAACCTTCTTGAAAGCCTGTACTTACTCACTTCGGTTATCTCCGGCGCAGACGGACGGCCTGACGGCATTTTTTTACCGTGATACGCTGGAGAGAAAAAGCGAGCTTGGCGCGCTGGATCTTTATACCTTTACCCGTCAGTTTTTCAAATACATGACCTATCGCATCGGCAATTTGGACACGCCCGATGACTGCGTGGAAAAGCTGGATATGGATATCCTTTCGCCCTATCGCTCGGCGCGGGAAAAACAGTGGCGCGGCGAAGCGCTGACCCCGCAGGAGCGCGAGCTGCTGGACAAAACGGTTCAAAGCGTGCTGGCACGCTGCCACAGCTGAGGCTTATTCCGTTTTATCGAAGGGATTGCCCGGGCCCAGGCTTTCCTGAACCAGAGCCTCAAAGCCGCGCCTTCCCTTCGTGCCCGCATCGGCATAAATCTTGTTGAGGCGATACCGAAGGGTGCTGTTGCTGATAAACAGCGCATCGGAGATCTCCTCATAGCTTTTTTTTGCCATCAGCAGGCGCAGGATCTGCATATCCGTCTCATCCCTCTGACTGATGCATTTTTCCAGGCGGACCAGCCGGGAAATGGCGGGCTGGTGATAAAAACTGTCCTGGTGCGACGGGAAAACGGCGCAAACGCCGGATTGTAAAGGCATATGGGCAGTGCTTTCCCGAATGAGGATCTTGCTGGGCACGGTAATTCTCAGGGCGATGCGCTGCATGGACTGCTCGCTTTTCATCAGATGGCGCCATACGGAAAAGGCCTGCTTGCCGACATATTGCATGTCCATGGTCATGCTGGTGATGGAGGGCCGGTGGTACCGGCCGATCGCCATGTTGCCAAAGGACGCCACAAACAGATCATCCGGGACGGTTATGCCATGCTGTTTGAGATAGTTCACCAGGTAAATGGCAATGGCGTCATTTGGGCATACTACCGCCTCATATTCCCGGGCCACCCGGGCAAAGCTGCGGAAGCTGTCCATCGGTTCCTGTTCCCAGCGCCATACGTCCCTTTCTTGAAAAACCTCGCCCCACGACGCGACAGCGCTCATGGCCGCGTGATAGCGGAAGCTGTCGTTGATGGAGCGCATGCCAAAACCCACCATGGCTATTCTTCTTTTTCCGCAGTTGCACAGATAGTTGATCAGCTGCAAGGTCTCTGCGCGCCGCGACGGCGTGGCGCAGGACACGTCATATCCGAACTGTTCCGAATCCATTCCGGCAAGTACGGCAAAGCGCTCGTTGTCCCGCAGTCGGGAGATCGCCTTTTGGATAAAAGGCAGGCTGGTTCCCGTGACAATGGCGATTTGTGGAAGCGATGAAAATTCCGTTTTGTCAAAATCGGCATCTGAAAACAGCTTCAGATGTATACCGTAACGGGCAGCCGCCATACGGATGCCCTGGATCGTGTTGGCGTACTGGGATGAAGTGGAGGAATTTTCGTCATAAAATACGGGAACATATTGTTCACGCATCGGACTCCGCCCCTTTCCCCGAACGATTCTCAACGATTACCTTATTATATGGAATTCACGAAAAAAATCAAGGCAGAATATGTGGCTGTTCCGGCCTTTTTGTCCACCTTGCCCATGGCCGCCGCCCCGCATCCATCTGCTGCCGCGTACCGAAAAGTGTATGGCAAGTCCAGCTGAAGCTTTTTCGTAACGCAAACAATAGGTAAACGCCTCCGGCCATCTCGTCGAGGGATAGGTCGGAGGCGTTCTGCTTTTGATCGGTATGATTGGCTTTGCGGCGGTCTCCCCGCTGCATCAGCCCTTGATGCCCGTCATGGTGATCGAATCTACAAAGGCTCTCTGGAAGATGATATAAACAATAATCATCGGCACCACGGCTAGTGCGCTGGCCGCCATGAGGAAGCCATAGTCCGTTATGTACTGCCCCTTGCACAGCGCAATAAACATGCTCAGCGTCCGATTCGTTTCGCGGGTGATGATGATCGTCGGCCAAAGCAGATCGTTCCATGCCCACAGAAGCACCATGATGCCCATCGCCGTCAATATGGAGGTGGAAAGCGGCAACAGGATCTGCAAAAAGATACGCGGGATGGAGCAGCCGTCGATCTTCGCGGCCTCCTCCAGCTCCGATGGGAAGCTCAGGAAGTTTTGCCGAATGAAGAACGTGACGTTGATGCTGATAAAGTTGGGCATGATAATGCCGATCAGCTTATCATAGCCGCCAAGCGCACGCACAATGTGGAATTTGGGAATCATGGTCATGTTCTGCGGCACCATCATCATGGACAGCACCACCAAAAACAGCACATTTCTGCCCGGGAACCGAAGCCGCGCAAATGCGAAGGCTGCCATTGAAGCCGTGACAAGCTGCAACACCGTTATGCAAACCGAGGTGATCGCCGTGTTGATATAGGGCGTAACGATATTGCGTTCCCATGCACGGATATAGCCGTCAGCCACCCATTCCTTGGGGAAAAAAGTGGGGGGGATCTGGATCACCTCAATATTGGATTTAAAGGAGCACAAAAGCATCCATATGAAGGGAAACAGCATCACAATGACGCCAAGAATAAGGATTGTGTACATCAGCACGCGTCCGGGCTGTATTCTTCGATGCGGCCTGGCCATGGTCTGAGCGGCAGTCATTTTTACTTCTCCCCCTTCCATCAGTAGTTGACCCAACGCTTCTCACCAATCATCTGAATGGCGGTCACGATGAGGATCACAAAGAACAGGAACACGGCCTTGGCGCAGGCGTAGCCCATCTGCATATCTGCGAAGGCAGATTGATACACGCCAAATACCAGCGTCCTCAAACTGTCTGTAATGGGCCCCACCGCTCCCGAGGTAGCGCTGTCGGCCATCATATACACCATGTCATATTGGTTAAAGGCGGCTATGATGCGCGTGACCAGCAGGAAAAATATCGTGGGGGTAAGCAGCGGCACCGTGATTTTGAAAAACTGCTGCAGGCCGGAAGCGCCGTCAATTCGCGCCGCCTCATAGTATGTCTGGGATATGCCCTGCAACCCGGACAGCAGAATCACGATACAGTAGCCCATGCCCGACCATACGGAAATCATGCACATGCTGAGCATGGTGAGGTTCGGGTCCGTCATCCATGCGGGACGTATGCCAAACAGCGCGTCCAGGATAATATCGACAATTCCATACTGCGAGTTCAGCAGCCAGCGCCAGATCATCACCACTACGGTGGCCATCGTCACGTTTGGCAGGAAGTAGATGACTCGAAAGAAGCCGACCGCTCTGATTTTGGAATTCATCATCGCGGCAAAAATCACGGCCACGATCAGGGTAAGGGGCACCGAGCCCAGCACATAGACAAACGTGTTGCTTACCTCCATGCCGAACTTGGTATCCCTGGTAAACATTTTGATGTAGTTGTTTATGCCGATCCACTGCGCTGTACCGATTCCCTTCCATCGGGTGAAAGAATAGTAGAACGTTTCGACAATCGGCACGATAAAGAACAAAATGATGCCCACCAGCAGCGGCAGCAGGAACAAAAACGCCGTGAGCACTTCCTTGCCGTTGTAGCGCTGGCGGTAACGCAATTCGCGCTCGGAAATTGCGGGGCTATTCATCGGGAGGACCTCCTTTTTGTTGCATCTGCAAGCGGCGTATGTTTTTGCAGCCGCGTCAGGCACCCGCCGAGCTGACAACCGGTGCCGCGGCGCAGGCAAAGGCTGCCGCGAGCTGCCGAAATATGCAAACGCAAGGATGCACAAAAGGTCGTCCTTGCGAAAAAGGCTGCCGGGGCGGGACTCGATCGCTGCCCCGGCAGCCTCGGTTGGAACACTTTACGCCCTAAGTGGAAAGGAATCAGCGATTACTCCGAAAGAGCGTAGTTCACAGCCTCCTCGGCGGCAGCGCAGAACTCCTCGGCGTTGGCAAAGTCGCCGTTGCGCAGACGGGCCAGCACATCCTGATACGCGGTGCGGGCCAGGGTAGCGTTGACGCTGGACAGGTAGCTGCGGCCATAGGACAGCGCATTCATGAAGGCGCCGACATTCACGTTGGGGTACACGCTCTCCCAGGCGGAGGCACAGGTCAGGTTGGCGGGGATAACGACCTCGATCTGCTTCACCTGGGCATCATAGGTGGCCAGGTACTTCAGGAAGTCGACCGTCTCCTCCATATGCTCGTTGGAGGTGGTGGTGGAGTAGCCGATGCCGTGGTTGGCGCTGAACTTGCCGGCCGCGCCGGAAGGCAGCTCAACGATGCCCAGGTTGTCGCCCAGCGCGCTGGCGTACTGGGAAATCATCCAGGAGCCGTTGATGGTCATGGCGGCGATGCCGGAGGTGAAGGCCGCGGTATCGGACACTTCGGCAAGCTGGGGACCCGTGTAGGCGTAGCCGTTAGCGGAGAGATCCATCAGCATCTGGATGACCTCGGCGCTCTCAGGGGTGTTGATGGCGGCAGCGGTGCCGTCCTCGCTGTAGATCTGGCCGCCGTTGCTCCAGATGAAGTTGTACCACACGCGGTCGGAGGTGGAGCTGGTCCAGCCCACGATGCCGTCGCTGGTCATCTTCTTGGCGGTCTCGCAGAAGTCATCGATCGTCCAGGAATCGTCGGGGTAGGGCACGCCGGCCTGATCGAAGAGGGCCTTGTTGTAGAACACGGCGTAGGAATCCGTATCCTTTGCCACGGCGTACACCTTGCCGTCCACCGTGTAGGCGTTAACGATGCCGGAGGCCAGGTCGGACTGATCGATGCCATAGGGGGTCAGGTCAGCCACGATGCCCAGCGGGATATACTCAGCCGCCAGGTTGTAGTTCATGAAGAAGATCTCGGGGGCGTCGGACGTGCCGATGGTCGCCTGAATCCGCTGGTTGAGGCCGGAAACGTCGGCCTGGCAGCTGATTTCGATGGTGACGTTAGGATGGGACGCCTCATATTCATCGGCCATGGCGCGCATGGCGGGCTGCTGCGCGTCGTCCCACATCCACAGACGCAGGGTGACAGCTTCTTCTGCAGCCGCAAAGCTGGTAAGAGACAGGGCCATCACCAGCACCATGATCCAGGTAATCATTTTCTTCATTCAGATATACCTCCTTATTCATTTTGTTTTCGGAATGAAGCTACTTTGTAGTATATTCATTGCAAAAGTGAACCGCAATGATTTGTCTTTTGATTTATGGCATCGAAATATATATTTAGGAATATTAGCGCCCAGTTTATACAGTTTTTTGTCGAACCCTGCACCCCCCGTACGCTTCCGGGACATTGAAAAGGCATGCGGAGGATGGACCTCCCGCATGCCTCAGGCTCACTCCAGGGGCAGAATCTGCTTGCCATTGAGATAGGCTTTCTTTTGGTGGTAATCAACGACGATCTGATCGCCGTTTTCATAGGTCACGCGGCGCACGCCGTCCGGCAGGATTTCATGGCGTTCCATCGTAAGCGTTTGCAGATGGCGAATCCCCTCGTACCAGCGGTACACCCGCGCAATCCATTCTGCACTGCTCTGACGGTCCTCGGGCGTGTGACAGTGATAATCGTTCTCGCCCATCCAGTTGACGTCTTTGTTGGGATCCGGCGTCACAAATTTGGAATCGTAATAGAACGTGGGCCGTCCGCCGTACTCCACAACCTTCAGCAGGTCGTCATTGGTAGGGTTGACGGTTTTGCTATAGGGATTGCTGAGGACGTAGCCATGATAGACGAGTTGCCAGAGCGGCACAACGTCATCCGCCAGGGGGCAGTCCCCCAGCCCGAAGGAAACGTACAGGCCAAAGTCCAGTTCCGGCGCGGTAAAGTCGAAGCCGCCCTCCGAGCTGATGCCGCCAAACTGCTGTCGTGCAAAGCGCAAAATGCGATTCCACAGGGCCGCGCACTGCCTGCGTGTGACAGGATGGCCGGGCGCATGACAGGCGCGGGGGAAGACCGTGGAGATCACGTCGATGTAGTGGGTGCCTTCAAAACCCAGCGCCCTGACCTTCGGCAGCAGCTCCATCGCCTGACGGAGACCGCACAGCGGGCACACCTGGTACATGTCGCCGCCGCTCCAGGGCTGATTGTTCTTGACGGGCGCACCCGCCTCATCACAAAGGATGTCGGTTTCTGCCCAGCAGTCGGCGATGGAATAGGCATCGGTGGAATTGGTGTGGCAGACCATCGCGTATCCCATGGCGCGCGCCTTCGCAGTCAGCCGTTTGAGCGCCTCCTCCCCGCCGAGGCGCTCCTCGACAGGGAAGGGCTGGGGCCAGCGGCCGTCATGCCCGCTCTTGTTCCAGCCGACCAGACAGATCTCCGCCTTGTCGATGCCATGCGCTTGAAAGACGTCCAGCAGTTCGGATACATCGTCAAACGTAGACGCCACATGCATTTCCGGCTCGGTTTCGGGCGTCTGCTCGCGCACCGGAGGCGGGACGGGCTTCCACCCCTGACGGATACGCACATAGATGCTCTCCGCCGTGTAGCGCGCCTGCGGACGCTCCTTGGCACGAATGTCATAGCGGCGCAGCTCTCCCCGCCGTTCGCGCCATTCTCGATAGGCCCGGGCGGCTTCGTTGTAGTCCGCCTTCTCGTCCAGCAGCCGGAATTCAATGGTGATGGGCTCATAGGGCATATTGCCATTTAGATCGAAGCAGGCATAGCAGGAGTATACGCCGTCCTTTACGCCAACGGCCAGCCGATATTCGTACGTCATCGAAGACACGATGGCCACGAAACTTCCCCGGCTTTGAATGCAGCTCCATATCGGCATGGCAAAGCGGTCCAAAACCATTTCGGTGTCCTCACGCTCGCGGAAGCGGCACAGAATGGTGTCTCCTACGCTTCCCTCCCCGTGCGGAATGATGTAATAGCCGTCCTGGCCGGCCTTGTTCTGCCCCATCTCCGGAGCAAATTCAACGGTGCGGATATCCGTCCAATCCGCCTGCTCCGGGAAGGATGCGATCAGCGTGCCGCAATCCTCCATGCAATCCAGCTGCACGCGGTCCACACGGCCATCCATGCGAATCACGCGCGCATACATCCTGTCCTGATACCACTGTTTCATCCGGTTAGCTCTCCTTTCTGAACGCCGGCCTTTCACCGGGATATCTCATGCTTTGTTCAGCGCGGCGTCGGGCTCGTAGACGCCGTACTTCATCGTAAGGCACACGCGCAGCCCGCCTCCCTCAATGGCGCTGAGCGATACGCCGCTTCGCCCGCCAAACTGCACCTGCAGGCGGCGGTTGACGTTTGCCAGGCCGATATGGCGGATGCGCAAATATCGCTGCTTTTTCATTTCAAGATTCATCTGACGGATGCGTTTGGGGCTGATACCATAGCCGTTGTCCTCCACGCTGATGCACAGGTAGCCCTCCTCCGTTTTCCGGGCCGCGATCCGAATGCGGAACGCACGCTCCTTTGTGATCTGAAAGGCGTGCTGCACGCAGTTTTCGATCACCGGCTGCAAAATCAGCTTGCATACGCGCGCGTTGTACAGCTCGTCCGGTATGTCCCATTCCACATTGAATACGATGTTCTTGCGCATTTGCTGGATCTCGATATAGCGCAGCGTGCATTCCACCTCCTCGCGAAGGGAGGTGTACAAGTCCGAGGAATCCAGCGCATATTTCAGGATCTCGCACAGGTCGCCGATCATGGCCGATTCTTTGCTGTCCGCACCCATCCGGCTTACGCTGGACCAGTAGATGGAGTCCAGCGTGTTGAGGAGAAAATGAGAGTTGATCTGCACATGGCCATACAGGGCGTCCAGCTCGGCCTTCAATTCCCGCTTGGACTCCACCAGTCCCTGCAGCTCCTCCAAATCCACGTCGTTATTCAAAATCCGCTGCAACAGAATCTCGCTGCCGGTGCTTTCTTGGGGGTCCTCCGCCGCTCTTTGCTCGCCCTGACGGCTTCTGAGCGCATCAAACATCTTGCGCAAACCCCTGCTGTACTTGCGGTAACGCAGGATGGAATAAAGGTTGATGCCCGCCACCGCCACGCAGCTGACCAGCAGCGCGGCCGTTATGGACCTGACCACGCCGTCCAGCGCCTGACTGAGCTGCCGGTCCTGTATGCATACGATGCTAAGCGTCCCGGGACAGACCTCCTCGGCGCGGTAATAGAACGCCTCATTCTGACCATTGCGAACCACGCCGGTGGGGCTGTCCGTCTCCCACGCCTGCAACACCTTTTCCACGATCTCCGTCTCCTCCTGCTGGGGCAGTTCAAAATTGCCTGCCGTCAGGCCGTCCTCACGCCGTGTATCGTACAGGCAGACGAACCCCGCTCCGGACATTTGTGCCGTGAAGGCGCTGAGCATATTTGACAGATCGTAATTGAGTACCCAATAGCCCGTGATCGTCTCGCCCGGGAGGAAGCTTTCCGAGCGAATGCGCCGGTAAACGGTCAGTACCAACGTGTTGTTCAGGTAAGAAAGGGGGATGGTGCGCCATTCGACCTTCACATCCTGCTCCATTTCGCGGCAAACATCCATCCATTCGGCGTCGGTAACCTCGGCCTTGATCGTGGGATTGCCGTTGATCAGCACATACGGCGCGTCCGGATCTTCCAGCATCCAGTAGCAGGAGCGCAGGCTGGTGCTGTAGGTGATCCCCATTTTAATGTTGCTGCACAGGTTTGAAATCGCCAGCAAGATATTGGCGGCGTTGCATCCTGCGTCCCGGCTGGTTTCTGCGACCATGTCGGGATCGTCATAAAAGGCCGCCTTCAGCTTGGCCAGGTACAGCGTGTCGGGGGTGAGATAGGGATTTTTCATGAACAGACTGTTTCTTACATGCTCGCTCTGTGTCTCCAGCATGCCCTGCCATACGTCCGACACCGAGGACGCCAGACGGTTGGAGCTCTGGTATGCCAGATAGACCGCCTCAAAAGCCAATATGGCCAGCATCGCGGCCATGACGATCATCTGCTTTTTCAGCGTGCCGCCAGCGCCTTTCTTTCCTGGCCTGCGAACCGTGCCCCGCCTCACTTTTTTTCCTCCGTGGAGTCAAAGTTTCGCCGCACCTGAGAAGGGGAGACGCCGAACTGTTTTTTGAAGCTGCGCGAAAAGCTGATGGCGTTCGTATATCCCACCTTTTGCGCCACCTCCGCTACATTCAGGTAGCTGTCTGTCTTAAGAATTTCCAGTCCGGCGTTCAACCGCACTTCGGTGATATAGTCAAACAGCTTCTGACCCGTCTTTTCCTTGAAATAGTACGACAGGTAGGTGGTGTTCATCTGCATGAACTCCGCGAGCTGCCGCAGCGTCACACCGGCGTAGTGATCCTTCACATAGCGGCGTATCCGGTCTATCTTCACATCGGCGATGCTGTGGCTGTTCGCCTCGCCGGAGTGCGCGCTATCGGCAGGCAGATGAACGCCTCGCTCGCGCTCAATCGTCTCGCGAATCGCGGCGATGGTCTTTTGCATCTCCCGGAATGTGACCGGCTTGATGCAGTAGCGAAAAACGCCGTACTCCAGCGCCTTCTGCGCATAGTCAAAGTCTTTGAAGCCGCTGATGAAAACCAGTTTTTCCTTTCTGTGTGCCTGCTGCATCTGCCGCGCCAGCTCGATTCCGTTCATGCGGGCCATTTTGATGTCGCAAAGGATCAGATCGACCGTATGCGTCTTCAGCCACGCCAACGCACTTTCCCCATCCTGAAAGGAACCCACCAGCGTAAAGCCGGACTGTTCCCATGGAAAGTCCTTGGCGATGTTGTTGACGGCATCCACATCGTCGTCGACCACAATCAGTCGGTACATCGCACCTCATCTCCTTTTCTGGCACAGCGGATTGCCATGTGCGGCATTCCTGCTACGCAAAGCCGCCTCCCCCCTGCTTTTCAAGGGCTTTCGCTTCAGCCCACAGTCTGAAAACCATCTCCTCGCTTTTCTGCGTCCCTTGGTACCGGATTCCTGGCCTGCTTCCGGCAGAAAGCCGGCGCACCGAAAAAGACGGTTACCCCGGCCCCGCTTTCTCAGGAAAAGGAGAGCCAGAAACTTCCTTCCCACACCTCTCCGGGCGAGAGCGTAACACAGCCGTCGCGGTCTTCCAGCCGGAGACATCCATGGTTACCGGGCTGCAGGCCGGTGCACGGCTCCAGACAAAGCAGCGGCGCTTCATGATCATGCGGCGTCCACATGGCAAGATAGGAAAACGATCCGCGCCGGATGCGCACGCGCCGTCCATGTTTGCGGCTGCCGAATTCTATCCACGCGGAGCGCAGGCCCGTAACGCTGCGTGTATAATTGGTAAACAGAGCATGGTTGAGCAGGCGTTCCCTTCCTTGCACGAAGGGCTGCCGCCAGCCAAAGGGATTGAAAGATTCCAGCTCCTCTTCCTTTTCAAAGCGAAGACTGTAATCCTGCGGGTCATCGCCGGGCAGGAGGGGCCAGTTATAGGCGGTATGGCACCCCAGGCAGAAGGGCATGGGGATGCTGCCACGGTTCTCCACCTTGTAGTTCACCGCAAGGGTATCGCCCTGCACAGCATAGCCGACTGTCAGGGCAAAGTCAAATGGATAGGATTGGCGCGTACGCTCATCTGCTTCCAGCTGAAAGACCACCCGGTCTGAAGCACAGCTTGCGCACCGGAAATTGCGGTCCATGACGATCCCATTGAGCTGCATGCCATAAGGCCGGTCGCCCACATAATAGGTATCGCTGAGGAAGCGCCCCACAATGGGAAACAATGTGGGAGAGGTGCGCGCGTAGCTGTCCACATCGCCCTGCCAGAGGTATTCCAGTCCTTCCATCTCAACGCCCTTGAGTTCCGCACCCAGCGCATTTGCATGCACGGTCAGCCTGTCCGAACGAATGATAACATCCTTCATAAAAGCAAGTTCCTTTCTGTCAACAGCGTCCTGTTTTTCCTTTATGGGCCGGCGCGCAGGACGGCAGCTCTTTTACAGGTCATGGTGCAGACGCACACCCTGCGCCTGCAGAGCCGCCTGCAGCTCATCCATGGAGAGCCGCGCCGCTGCAACGTCCTCCCGCGCCATCAGCGCTGCGGCCGTCCCGGCTGCCTGTCCCGTAAGCGCACATACCGGAATCACGCGCGTCACATCCCAGGCCCAGCCGTCCGCAGAGACCATCCGTCCCGCTGCGAGCAGGTTGTCAACGGCCTCGCTGTACAGGCAGCCCCACGGAATCTCATACCAGTCGCCGGGCTTTTCAAAGTCGCACGCAAGGCCGACGGTCGTATCACAGCGCCGCTTGCAGTCCGCCTCCGTGAGGGTGCAGGCGCCCTTGATGCGCCGTGTTTTGCGGGCCTGAGGCATGGAGGGGAGAGAAGTGACCTCAAAATGCCGTCGATCCTTCGTCTTTACCTTTTCCAGCAGCGCGGCGCGCCCATCCAGCAGGAAGGACGTTATCTGCTCGTTTGTCAGGCAGGGGGTAAAGGGCTCGCCCTCCCGCTGGCCCCTGCCATGCAGGTCGGCTCCGATGGATATCCAGCGGCGCTGCTGAAGCGCCTTTTTCTTTTCCGAAGTATCCGTTACATGGGCCAAGAAGCTGAAGTAGTTCTGTCCCTCGGCGCACGGGGCGCCCGCACGGAAAAACATGTCCGAATCGCCGCTGGCGTCCACCACGGTCTTCGCGGGAAAGTATTGACGCCCCGACTTGCTTTCACAGCAGATTCCAGTGCAGCGGCTTCCTTCCATGATGGGACGCGCGGCCAGAATATCCAGGCGGATGCGCACGCCTTCCTTTTTCAGCAATTCATCCAGCGCCAGTTGAAAAATCGTGGGTGAAAAAAAGGTCGCATATCGGCCGCCTATGGGATGCTGCTTTTCAGGGCTGATCAGGCTGCGATCCACCGGGCGGGCCTCGTCCTTCCAGATCCGGGGAAGCGTGTCGTCTCCATAACGGATGGACAGCCTGAGCAGTTCCTCTGCTAGCCCCGTCATAAGCTGTTCGCCGTGCCCGTCGCAAAGCGGCTCATACCAGCTGATGAGTCCGTTCGTGGCCAGCCCTCCCAGCAGCGAGCCTTTTTCCAGCAGCAGGACGTCCGCCCCGCTGCGCGCGGCCGCCACCGCTGCCGCAACCCCGGCAATGCCGCCGCCCACTACAATGACCTCCGCACCGTTTTCTACGGAGGTTTCCAGCTTTTCGATCAGCTTGTCCATATTGCCGTTCCTTTCCGCGCAGGCTTTACGGCCGCATGGAAGAGGCTTTTCCCTTCCTCTCATGCGCCCAGCACGCGCATGCAGCCCCGCGCGACCATAATCTCCTCGTTGGTTTCAAATGCCCATATCGCCACGCCGCTATCCGGGGTACTGATACGGCCCTCATACCCGCTTCTGTTGCGCCGGGGGTCCAGCCTTGCGTTCACAAAGCTCAGCCTGCCGGCTATGCGCTGCCTGAGCGAAGCGTCGTTGAGGCCGATGCCGCCGGTGAAGCAAATGGCGTCCAGTCCGCCCAGGTAAGCGGTATACATGCCAATATAGCCTACGATCTCATCCGCAAAGGCTCCTATGGCCAGTTGCGCACGTTCATTGCCCCGCGCCGCTGCCTCCTCCACCTTGCGCATATCGTTGCTGACGCCGCTTAATCCCAGCAGACCGCTCTGCCCGGAAAGCGCCTTCATGGCCGCCTCTACGCCGCCCGTCTGGTGGATAATGACCGGCAGGCAAAAGACATCCAAATCACCTACGCGGTTGTTGTGAAACAGCCCGCTTTGCGGCGTGGCTCCCATGGAGGTGGCTATGCTCCTGCCGTCCCGAATGGCACACAATGAGCTGGAACCGCCCAGATGCACGCTCACAAGGCGCCTGGCCTCCGGCGCTTCCCGCTCCATCTTCCAGGCAATGTAGCTGTGGCTGGAGCCATGAAAGCCGTAGCGCCGCATGCCAAGCTGCTCCACCCACTCATAGGGAATGCCGTACACGGTCCGTTCCAAGGGTATCGTGGCGTGAAAGGCGGTTTCAAAGCAGGCGATTTGCGTCAGTGCGGGGTAGCGCTCCTGCACGCGGCGCATCATTTCAAGGTAGACCGGATTATGCGCGGGAGCCAGCGCGCACATGCGCTCCATCTCCGCCATCAGCGTGTCATCCACCATCCGGGACCCGGATATGCTGCCTCCATGCACCGCCTTGTAGCCAACGGCATCCAGTGAGGCCATGTCCACGGGGACGCCCATGCGACTGAGCACGGCCATGCACCATTCCAGCGCGTCGATGTGCGTTTGACACCGGCAGCGCTCTTTCTCCTCGCTGCCGTTTGCCCGGATGCGGTAAGCCCCCTCCGTGCCAATGCTTTCCACGCCGCCAGAGGCCAAAAGGGTCTCTTCCCCGCCCATGTTGTAAAGCTTGAATTTAAAGCTGGTGGAGCCCAGGTTGAGCACCAGAATCTTGCGCACCACACACGCCTCCTTTTAGGAATGGAAAACCCACAGCGCCTTTTCAAAATGATCCGGCGCTGCGGCTTTTGATGATTAATTCCTGTATTTGGCTGCGAAGGCTTTCATGGCCTTCTGGAAACACTCCATGGGTACGCGCGCCATGCCTGCGCCAATCAACCCGCCCTCGTGGTTGAACATGCCGCCGTGAATGGCGGGGCATACGCCCGTTTTGAGTACCAGCCGGATATCGATGCCCACAGGCAGCGGATCAAAGTCCAGGTTGGGGATGGGATAGTTGGGATTCTTTGCGATGGAGATGCGCTCCATCTCGCGCGTCTGCCCAATGCAGTCCTGCAGGCTCATGCCGCGCAGGCTGCATACGATGGGGCTGGCCGCCGCCGCAAAGCCGCCCAGGCCGGCCGTTTCCACCACGCAGCTGTCTCCCAGCCATGGGAGCTGATCCTTTTCCGTGTACTGGGTGGAGGTATAGCGGCCCTTCATCATGGGCGCGGGCGCGGTGAACCACTGCCCGGGCAGCGACGCGATCTTGATGCCGAACTCCACACCGTTGCCCGCCAGTGCGGTGACCATGGTGGAATACTCCGTGCCGTCCGCCGCAATAGCCGCGGCCCGGGAAGCCCCCTGCCCATAGCAGTGGAAAAAGCGGGGCGTTTCCACGATGTATTTGACCGTGCGCATGATCTGTTCCTTGGGCAGGTCCATCTCGAACAGCCTAGGCAGAACCTGCTTGTCAAACAGCAAATCAGCCGCCGTCTGCCGGGTGTGGTTTTCATCGCCCATCTGCATGCTCTCGGCCAGGATGGGCTTGATGGCGATGCCGCCCTCCTTGGCCAGCATTTCACGCAGAGGCGGGAAAAGAACCTCGCGCATGTAGCGCAGGTTTTCGGCAATCTCGGGGCTGTAGAGGCCCCAGCCGCAAAAGCCGCCCTGGAAGGGCCCTTCCGCCGGGAAGGTGGCCGCCGTGGTGTGGTTGCGCCGGTCATCAATAACGTTCATTGCCACGGACTTGGTAATGATGCCCGTTCCTGCCCCGACGGTGTTGTGGTTGAGCGCGGAGTCGATGCGTATTTCGCCGGAACGGATGATCTCCACGGCCTCCTTCTCGTCCTTGGCCCATCCCTCAAACAGCATGGCGCTCACCATGCCGCGCTTGTGCAGCATGACCATGTCATCATAATCCACAGGCGGGCCGGAATGGAGGATCATATGATCCTCCAGCCCTTCCACGCACTCACCGGCGGGACGGATATCTACCCAATAGGGATCGCTGTCTATGATGCACGCCACGGCCTGTTGGTTGGCCTGCGCAATTCTTTCTCTGATGTCCATCTCCGACTACCTCCTTTGGCATTGTCTTCCCGGCCGTATGCGACGCTTTAGAGAAACTCGTCCAGCAGTTCCTCGATCTCCTCGGGCTGCTTATAGGGCGGGGTCCACTCGATTTGCGTGCAATCGCAGTTTTGCGCTTCCAGCGCCTTATAAAACAGCAGGATGCCAAGGTTGGCCACTCTCGGCTTTTGCTTGTAGATGCCTTCCATTATTCACGCCTCCCCAATTGACGGCAGATCATGGCGCACAAGCGCGCGCTTTCATAGTTGCTGTCCGCTACCACCGCGCCAGCCTCTCTGAGCATCCTGGCAATGTCTTCCTTGCCCTGCGGGTCTCCTTCGCCGCCGCATACGGCACAGACGTAGATCACATCGGGCCGCGACCTCATCAGCGGAACATAGCAGGAGGCAGGGTCGGGCGCCACGCCCGGCCCCAGAATGATGTCCATCGCCACGAGCGCCACCTCCGGGTCGGCCAGCTCCTGCCGCAGGCGCTCCACCCGCTGGGTGGGGTCAAACACCGTGTGCGGCGCTTCGGCAGTAAAATCCAAATCGCCCATATCCAGCAGGGTGTGACCCTCGCTGCGCTTGTGCGTCTGGAGGCGAGCGGCATACTTCGTGTTATCCCGGTTGGTATGCAGCGCGATTTCCGGAGCGACGGCGCGAAACGTCATCAGTGTTTCCTCCGCGAAGGTGCCCCCCGTATAGAGGCCGCGGAAATACTTTTGCTCACGGGAAAGTGAGGCCGCCTTTTCGCGGGCGATGGCCGCAGCCTCCTCTTCCGTCCAGCCGATGCTGGGCTCGCGCCCTGTCACGAGGCGCACGCAGGCCTTGGCAGCCTCCTGGAGGCTGTAGGTTCCTGTTACCCTGTGGCCCTGATAAAGCGTTTCGTCCGCGCCCAGGAACACGGCTACGACCGGCTTGGTCAGCTGATCCGCCTCCAGAAGCACCTCCTCCATCACTTCCCGGTCCGCCAGCATGGACACCAGGCAGATGAGCTTCGTATCCTCGTCCTTTTCCAGCCGCTTCATATCGGCCTTCATGGATACGCCGCCCACCTCCTTTTTCAGGTCGCGGCCACCCGTGCCCAAAATGCACGTGACGCCGCTGCCCATCTGCTCAATCAGGCACGCTACCTCCTGCGATCCGGAGCCGGACGCACCAATTACGCCCACCGGCCCGGGCCTGACGATGCTGCCCGCTGCCAGCGCCACACCGCCCAGCAGGCCCACGCCCGCATCCGGCCCCATGACCAGCCTGCCATGATCCCGGCCATATTCCTTGAGGGCGCGCTCCTGCTCCAGCGTTACGTCCGCCGTGAACATGAAGATGTCCATTCCCCTGTCAATGGCCCTGCGAGCTTCCTGGACGGCATATTCGCCGGGCAAGGAAATCTGCAAAACGTCATAGCGGCCCACAGGCAACTCGTCCACGCTGCGGTATACGCGCCGGCTATGCCCGCCGCCGGAGGCCAGCCGCTCCTGCGCGGCTGCAAAGGCCGCTTCCAGTGCCTCCGGTCCTTCCGCATCCAGGGCGATCATCAGGTCGTTCTTGGTAACGCCCGCGGGCACGGGATAGTCCAACCCGGTCAGCAAATCCACGTTCTGGCTCGTGCCCATGCCGCTTTCCGCCCCCGTTACGCCGGGCAGTTCAGTCAGTTCCACCGCCACGCCCATCAGCGTGACCGAGTCGACATAACGGTTCTTAATCACATAGACCTTTTTCACGATTCAAGGTCCTCCTTCCAAACGTAAGGCCGTGCGTTTTCATCCATGCGTGCCATGACGCGATACGTGTGCTTGGCCTCCTGCGGATAGTCGCTGCGGGCGTGGCAGCCCAGCGAATCCGTGCGGGTCAGCGCGCTGAGCGCCGTAAGATACGCCGCAATCATATCGTTTTTCAGCCGGAACAGCTCGAACGACTCCTGTGCATCCACCCCGCGCAGCGCGCTCACGGCTTCCAGACCATCGGAAAACACGTTTATGGCCTTTTGGAGCCCCTGTGCGTCGCGCACGGCGTTTACGCCGTCCCACAGGGCTTCGCGCATCCCGCGGCGCAGCGCCGCGATTTTCGATGAACAGCTCTCCTCCGCCAGCTGCGGAGCGGACTCGGGCGCGGCGTTGCACGGCCCGGCGCTCCGAGCAAAGGCCGCTGCCGCCCTTCCCGCTCTGCGCCCAAACACCAGGGTCTCCAGCCCGGCGTTTCCGCCTATGCGGTTTGCGCCGTGCAGGCCCCCCATCACCTCACCGCAGGCAAACAGACCCTGCACGGTGCTATGCCCCTGCGCATCCACACGCACGCCGCCCAACGCCGTATGCGGCGCGGGCGCAAGCTCGATCCATTCCTTTGTGATATCTATGCCCACATTGCGATAGCGCTGGACATACATTTGATAGCCAGATGCCAGCCGGGCCGGATCGACACCGGTAATATCCATGTAGACGCCGCCGTGCTCCGTGCCCTTGCCGCGCGCGATCTCCGCTACGATGCGGCGGCTCATCACATCCTTGCTGACGCGGTCGCCCTCCGGGCCATATCGCAGCATGAAGCGTTCGCCGTCGCGGTTTCGCAGCACCGCGCCCTCAAAGAGCAGCGTGGTAATTACGCTGGTACCCACCAGCTCACGGGGCCATACCGCCGCGCTGGGCTCAAACTGGATGAACTCCATATCGCAAAGCTCCGCGCCGGCCTCGTAGGCCATGGCCACACCGTCGCCGCCGGAATCTCGCTTGTTCGTGGAAACGGGATAGATGCCGCAATAGCCGCCGCATGCCAGCACCACCGCATTCGCCCGGAGGTTCAGCCACCGCTTTCCCGCTGCGTCATACGCCAGCGCGCCGCACACACGGCTGCCATCCTTCAGCAGCTTCAGCGCACGCGTGGCGGACAGCTCTGTCACACTGCCCTGCAGCGTCTCTTT
>OGXI01000319.1_pt1 | contig 42992 bp, 40 predicted proteins | sample 1576221 | NCBI WGS metagenome assembly OGXI01 (sample SAMEA3541523, study PRJEB24748) | human gut metagenome | biome: human gut; feature: human-associated habitat; material: faeces | place: China | collected 2012
TGCTGTCAACCCCAAATTGAAAATTTCTCCACGATGCAGACCAAAAATGATTTTGCGACAACTTTTTTTCGAGCCAAAACAAAACTTTCTCTTTACTTGCACAGCCTTTTGTTGTATAATAAAAACAGCAAGAAACAAACCCGACGGACGAGAACAGAGGAGTGTTGAACGATGTCGTTTCCGGAGCTGTTACGGCAATGCCGCAAGCAAAAGCATATGAGCCAGGCGGAACTTGCGTCACTTTTGGGCGTTACCCAGCAGGCAGTGGGCAAATGGGAGAGCGGGAAAAGCTCCCCGGACCCTGCCACGGTGGCCAAGCTTGCCGAGATCCTGGATACCACCGCAGACTACCTGCTGGGCCTGTTCGATCCCGCCAGCGAAGGCCAGACCGAGGAGCGCTTCTTCGGCAGCTATGTGTACAGCCTGATCCCGGTCATCGGCACGGTCAAGGCCGGTTACGGCGCGCTGGCCTATGAGGAGGACTACGGCAAGGAATATGCCCGCGTCAAAGACCCCTCCAGCTACTTCTATCTTGTGGTGCGCGGCGACAGTATGGAGCCCCGCATCCACGATGGCGATCTGGCTCTGGTGCACCGGCAGGATACGCTGGAAAACGGCGACCTGGGCGTCCTGATCTACGGCGACGAGGGCGAAGGCACCCTCAAGCGGTATCTGCAGCGGGGCAACTGCGTCGTGCTGCAGCCCTTCAACCCGGCTTACAAGGAGCTGGTCATCAAGGGCGAAGACCTGAACCGCCTGCACATCGCAGGCCGCGTGGTCGAGACCAAGGCCAAGTGGTAACCAATTTGCTCTGAAAAGGCTGCTGCAAGGATGCGGCAGCCTTTTTTGATAAACGAACGGAGGTGCGGCATGGAACAGTCGCTGATGGAAAAGCTGACCATTCTGGCAGACAGCGCGAAATACGACGTGGCCTGCACGTCCAGCGGAGCGTCCCGCGCGGCAAAGGCGGGCAGCATGGGCAGCTGCTACGCGCCGGGCTGCTGCCATGCCTTTACGGCGGACGGCCGCTGCGTCAGCCTGCTCAAGGTGCTGATGACCAACTGCTGTGCCTTCGATTGCAGCTACTGCGTCAACCGCAGGTCCAACGATGCGCCCCGCGCTACCTTTTCGCCGTGGGAGCTGGCCGAGCTGACCATCGAGTTCTACCGCCGCAACTACATCGAGGGGCTGTTCCTGTCCAGCGCGGTGCTGGTCAGCCCGGACTACACCACCGAGCGGATGCTCAAGACCCTGCGCCTGCTGCGGAACGAATACCATTTCGGCGGGTACATCCACGCCAAGGCCATCCCCGGCACCAGCCCGGAACTGCTGGCACTGATTTTGGCGATGAACTGCTTGTGATAAAAGGGATTGCTGATATTGGGCTCCATTCCGGGCATCATGGAAGCCACTTCCACTGCGACTGCCTGACGATACGAAACCGGTAGAGCGTTGAACCATTCGACGATGTTTTCAAGTGGCGTTTTCATGGAAACCTGTCCTTATGGAAATATCACAAGCGTGATGGTGAATAAATGCCGAATCCGATTAACCTGAACAGACGACATGATAGCCGAAAATACCGGCATATAAAAAGCACTTCAGGTCATGAATCGTTCCGTTCAGTGCCGAAGTGCTTTTTTTCTGTCTGACGCAGCCCGTATGAGCTGTTTTATACCGGACGGGTGAACTTCAGGATACGGTTATAGCTTTCAACGGCATTGCTGTAACGCTTCATCATCAGATTGAAAGATTTCGCCGTTTTCTTTTCTTTCATGAACCTGTATACCTTGATCGTGCCTTCCAGATGGCTGATGATGCTGTCCAGGTCATTGTTGCCTTCCCGTTTCGGATAATCGGCTTCAAGCGATTTCTTCAGGTTTTTCAGGGAAAGCTCAAGACTGGCAACGATCTTGTCACCTGCCACGTATTTGGCATTGTCGGCCACACTGTTTTCCGGATCGTTAAAGAGGGTCACCAGATCCTGTCCATAAAGCAGACTCTGTTCGGCATAATACGGAACCATATTCCTTTGCGACTTGAAAACATCCATTCTGCGCAGGGTTTCCGCCCTTTGTTTTTTGATGAGAATCGCACCGATGTCATTCATGGCATCGATCAGCTTCGTATAATCCGCTTTCAGAATCGGCAGGACAACCCGGCCACCATCCAGATTGTCGCGACGATATACCTGATCCCGGAAGTAAGGCAGGCTGCTGCGTTCGTCTTTCAAGAGCTTTTCCCCTGCTGTTACGGCAGCCGTCACCGCCGCATTCAATTCAGGAGATGCCTGCGCATTGACCGCCAATCCCTTTTTGAAGGAAGTTATCCCTTTTTCAAGCCCGGCGACGACCGGGAAGGAAATCGTATCGGCCGGTTTGGCCTTCATTGTATGGTTCGTCAGGGTATTCCAGGATGGCCACAGGCTCCAGTTACCGACCATGATGCTGTTATAACCGGAAATGTAATCGTTCAGCTTGCCGGTTTCAGGATCGTTACTGTCCTTGACGAGTTTCAAGGCGCCGGTATTCGACTCGAGAACCGCACCTTCCGCTTCATTGTTCAGACGGTACTGATTGACGGCTTCAACAACCGTCGGGATGAGGACGACACAGCCGGAGAGGCTCAATGTGAATGCGGCGAGAGCGAAGAGACGGACAAAAGCGGGAATTCTCATTTTTCGATTCCGGAAAAGGACAATGGCAAGACGAAAATATTTTCCTATTATTCCAGATATCGGTGAAAATTTTGACAGCCTTCTTCAAAGAAACCTTCTTTTATACCCGAATGGCGACAAACGGACATGAAATTCCCGCAATTGCGTCACTGGATCAGCATTGAAACCCGATTGTTGGCCTTGATCGCTTCGTTATATTTTTTATTCAGGGCAGACAAATCTGACAGCGTCCTGTTTTGCCTGAGGTCACGATAGCTTCCGGCCATACTCGTTAAAACCCGGTAAACGGCAGGATAATTTTCCAGCCCTTCCACCTCCTCTGATCTGGCATTGACATAAGCCCTGCGCTGCGCTGCCAGTGACTCTTCCAGACTGGAAAGAACAAGATCGCCCTTGTCGTACGTTTCACTGTCATTGATGGCATTTTTCGAAGCGATAAACAATGCCAAAAGATCCTGTGCTTCAGCAAGACTTCGTTCCGTATAAAAGCCCAATGAATTGCCTGCCTTTTTGAACCATGCCATCCGTTTTTCCGATTCACTCTTCCTGTATTTGAACAAAAGCGTTTCCATCCGATCCATTGCGGCAAACAGGGCTTCATAACCGGACGGTAATGGTGAAGTTCCGTCCGTTGCACGATCAGGGCTATCATTTTCCTTTTGATTGCCTTCTATCGGCTCCTGTCCGGCCCTTTTTGCCATCAGGCTATTTCCCGCATCGATGACATCCAGAACGTTCCTGTCCAGTTCCGGCATATCGCCACCATGTATGGCATACCCCTGCCTGAACAATTCAAGCGCATATTCGAGTCTGCCGCCGGAGATGTACAGAATTTCCTCATTGTTTCGCGTGTTTTCAAGCCGGGCGACAAATCCCTCATAAGAAGGCCTGAGGCTTGTCTGTCCACTCATCATGACTTTATATGCCTGTGAATACAAATCGAGCTTTGCGGCGGAAACGGCATCCGGTCTGGCCGACGCACTATTTGCGGCTGCGTCTGCAGGTTTTTCATTGGCTTTTTTGCCTGTCTGGTCGCATCCGGTGATACCCACCGTAACCAACAGCATGACCGGCAAAATAATTGATCTGAATTTCATGGAATACCCCGGCATATAAAAATACCTGCCACGCTTCATAAGCGTTTCACGACTGGCCGATACAAGCCTTTTTTCTGTCAGGCCTGCCGAACCTCATCTTTACGAAACGACCGGATGATGCCCTTTTCAGCGTGAGTTTAAGACCGGGAAAAAGGGCAAATATGATAAAAATCATCAATATGGATTTAAATCCGGCAATACTGCACGCCTATGACAAAAACCGTGATAAAAACAGTTTCAGGATGCCGTTTTCCGAATTAAAACACTGCCTCCGACACAAAGATTACACATGAATAAAACTGTTTATCAATTTGATACTAAATATGTTTTTTAAACATATCCAATTAAAACAACAAGCTGTCACTCCGCCAAAAATAAAACTCTCATGCCTGCCAATATCGACAGACATGAGAGTTGAGCAGGACCGTGCCTGTAGCTTGCGAGGTTTTATAAATAAAAAATATCACTACCCCTTATTCGGGTTCCGGATTTGCCATTCACGGTTCCGGCTTCTGCCGGGGATACCAGTTAATCGCTTGTCCGGCTGGATGTTTCGGGTGACAGACGGAATCGCCGCCACACCCGCTGCAACTTCCGCCGCATGACACCGATTGTCCGCTGCGCCATTTCCGGATCATCCGGAAAATAATGCTTCCGACAATGGCCAGCAGTGCCAGACTGATGAGAATGGTGGCAATCATATTATGCTCCTTGCGTATTCGAGACCGTCATGGACAGGCGTTTCTTTTCACGGGATGACCGGAAAAGCAGGTACAGTGCCGCCAGAACCAGTGCAATGGCAACCCCTGTCCAGAAACCGAAAACCCCGTTGAATATCCAGTTACCGAGCTGGTACATGCACAATGCCGTGCACCATGCAAAGCCGGTCTGGTAGGCGATGGCAAAGAAAGTCCATTTCGCGCTGTTCATTTCGCGGCGGATGGCACCGATGGCTGCAAAACAAGGGGCGCAAAGCAGGTTGAAAACAAGGAAAGACCAGGCTGCCAGAAGGCTGAAATGGGTGGCAAGGGTGCCCCATATTTCCTGTCCGTCTTCGGCCACTTCCGCAAAACCGAAGAGAATTCCGAATGTACCGACGACGTTTTCCTTGGCGACCAGGCCCGTGATCGTAGCGACTGACGCTTTCCAGTCCCCCCAGCCCAGCGGCGAAAAGATCCACGAAATGGCATTTCCCAGCCAGGCAATCAGACCGTCGTTCATGTCTTCAACCGCTCCGAAATGGCCATCTGTAAAACCGTATTTGGAAACAAACCAGACAAAAATGGTGGACAGCAGGATGATGGTGCCCGCCTTGCGGATGAATAAAGAGCCACGTTCCCACATGCTGCGGACAATATTGCCGATAGTCGGCCAGCGATAAGGAGGAAGCTCCATGACGAAAGGCGCAGGATCACCGGCAAAAAGTCGCGTCTTTTTCAGGATAATGCCGGAAATAATGATGGCGGCGATTCCCGTGAAATAAGCTGCCGGTGCAACCCACCATGCCCCGGCGAACAAGGCTCCCGAAAAAAGGGCGATGATCGGCAGTTTCGCACTGCATGGAATGAACGTCGTGGTGATGATGGTCATTTTCCGGTCGCGTTCGTTTTCGATCGTGCGAGAGGACATGATTCCCGGAACGCCACAGCCAGTTCCGATCAGGATTGAAATGAAGGATTTTCCTGAAAGGCCGAACCGGTGAAACACCCGATCCAGTATGAAAGCGATCCGGGCCATGTAACCGCAATATTCCATAAATGCGAGAAAAGCAAAAAGGATAAGGATTTGCGGAACGAACCCGAGAACGGCACCGGTACCGGCAATAATCCCGTCCAGTATCAGATTCTGGAGCCATTCGGCACAATCCACGGCAACAAGCCCTGCCTTGACAGCATCCGGAACGATTTTTCCGAACAATTCGTCATTCGTCCAGTCCGTTACAAAACCGCCCAGTGATGTGACGGAAACATAGTAGACGAAGGACATGATGGCGGCGAAAATCGGCAAGCCCAGAAAACGGTTGGTGACAATCGCGTCGATCCTGTCCGAAACGGAAAGATGGTTGCTGATATGACGGCAGCATTTTTCCATGAGGCCGCTGATCCAGTTGTAACGTTCTGTGGCAATGATGCTTTCGCAGTCATTGTCCATTTCCTCTTCACAGTTCCTTATATCCTGTTCCAGATGGGCACGCCATTCATCCGACAGGTTCAACCGTTTTGCCGTTTCGCCGTCGCGCTCGAAAAGCCTGATGGCAAATCCGCGCTGGACATGTTCAGGCAAATCGTGAAGGACGGCTTCCTCAATATGGGCCAGTGCATGTTCCACACTTCCCGAAAAGCGATGTCTCGGGACCGGAACGGCATCCGGATCCTGTGCGGAGGCCAGCGCTTTTTCGACCGCTTCTGCCACTCCTGTTTCTTTGAGCGCCGAGATACCTGTCACCTCGCAGCCCAGTTCTTTTTCCAGCAAGTCGGTGTCGATGAGATCGCCGCTTTTTGCGAGGACATCCATCATATTGATGGCAACGACAACGGGAATGCCCAGTTCCAGCAGTTGCGTGGTGAGATACAGGTTCCGTTCCAGATTCGTCCCATCCACGATATTCAGGATAACGTCCGGTTTTTCATCCAGAAGATAATTTCGTGCGATGATTTCTTCCAGCGAGTAAGGCGACAGCGAATAAATACCCGGCAAATCGGTCACCGTCACGTCCGGACGGTTTTTCAGCCGTCCTTCCTTCTTTTCCACCGTCACGCCCGGCCAGTTGCCGACTGACTGGCGTGCGCCCGTCAGGGCATTGAACAGGGTGGTCTTGCCCGCATTCGGGTTTCCGGCAAGTGCAATACGGATTGTCATAATAAATTCCAGAATTCAGTTCATTGGCCGACAGCACTTTTTTGCGTTCTGTCCGCCTGTTTTTTATTCGATTTCAATCAGTTCCGCATCGGCTTTCCTGAAGGAAAGCTCCGAGTTCCGGACACGAACTTCTACGGGATCGCCCAATGGAGCGACTTTCATGACAGACAGGGCTGTCCCTTTCGTCATCCCCATATCCAGCATGCGGCGTCTGGTTGCGCCTTCCCCGTGTATTTTGCGAATGATGGCGACTTCACCAATACACGCATCTTTTAATGTTTTCATTGCCTGATCTCCCTGATCATGATGTTTTCCGTCATTTCCTTGCCCAGCGCCACACGTGAATGTCGGATGTTCACGATGACGCTGCCATTCATTTCAGTGATTACCGTTATCGGCTCGCCGACACAAAATCCGAGGTTTTCAAGATAATGCCTCGTTTCCTCGCGTCCGCCGATTCTGCCGATGATGCAGGTACATCCCTTCCCTGCCATTCCCAAAGGCATCATGTGCATCCCCCTTTCATTTAACCGGATAAGGGACCGGCAATGACCATCCTGGTTGTCATTGCCGGTTTTCTCCCATATCAGAAGTTGTGAGTCATACCGAACTGGACACCCGTAATGGATGTGTTTTCGGTTCCCATATCGTTGTTCAGGCTGGCCACATAGCCGTTGTCGCTGTCCAGATACGAAACGACCGCATAAAGCGACGTCCGTTTCGACAGGTCGTAGGTGTAGCCAAGTGCGTACTTGTTGGCGTTTCCGTGAACAGTCCCGTCCACGGTAGCGCGGTTATAAGAGGCATTGACCGTACCGGCACCCACCTTGTACTGAAGGCCTAGAAGCCATGTTTTCTGTGTGACCGGCGAATCGATGTCATCCAGATTCAGGACGGAAAGATCCTTCAGATTACTTTTCTGGTAACCGAGCGAGAGACGGACAGGATCGAAATCCCATGCCCCGCCCAGATTCCAGACATATGAACGGTCCGAATCGGCCTGCCGGCTGAAATTGCCCGTCAGAAAAAGCGGACCGTTCTCATACCTGAGCGAAACGCCGAAACCGTCGTTGAAAATATCCCGGCTAATCGTACGGTCATGATCGTCCGCCCCGAGCGTATACGTCAGCCCGAAGCGAACGCCGGAGAATAGAGGACTGTCGTAGCGGATCGTATTGGAAAGCTGTTCGGATCGCAGCAAACTGTACTTTGCCAGCGAAGAACCGGTCGTTCCCTGCAAGAAAGGATCAATGTCCGTATAATATTCAACGGACATTTCATTAACCCGGCCCAAACGGAAAGCCCCCCAGTTCCCTTCAAGCCCGACATTGGCGGCACCTGTCCAGTCGATAGTCTGTCTCCGATTGCCTAACGCTCTTGAAATGGAATCATCAAGGCTGTATGTATCCTTGTTTGTCCCATCCGGTAACTGAAACTGTCTCTCGAGCTGGAAAGTGGCCCTTAACCCACTTCCCAGCTCTTCCGTACCCCTGAATCCGATGACGTTCGCGTTGTTTTCATCCATCCGCACATCGCTTCCCGATTCCTTGATGAATCCCGTATCGACAGTCCCGTAAATCGTGACATTAGTCTGCGCATGAGCGATGCCCAGCGCAAACCCCATGCCTGCAAAAACAATGAGTTTTCGTTTCATTGGTAATCCCTGAATGAATTGTTAAAGATCGATATGCCTGCAGGCGGGAAATATTATATGGCTGTAAATGTCATATGTAAATAATAATCATTCTCATTCAATAAATTCTTCTGTCTGGTTTTTCAACATGAGAAAAACGGGCACCGCCAGAAAAACGGTTAAAAAAAAGAGATTTAATGATGAGATTTCCGTCACTTGAAAAAACGTGAACCGGCATTCGACATTTCTGAACAAGCCCGTCTATCTTGCTGATAAATAACAATATCCCCTTGAAGATTACCGATACGATCCTGAATATGAATCACTCAACTCTGGAAAGGATCCGGATCATGAAAATCAAATTCCTGAAGTCTTCCGTGCTGACGGGTGTTTTGGGTATGTTGGGCATATTCTGTGTGTCGATCCCGACACAGGCAGTCAACGTAAACGGCGTCATCAACGCGACGATTACCCTGGCAGGCGCCTGTTCAATCAACGGAAGTGCGCCGGTAGCCGGTGCAACCTGGGGAACGCTTGATTTCGGTTCGCAATCGACCCTTTTCACGACGGCGACGGCACAGGTCAACGGCTCCGGCTCATCCCCGATTTCGCTGCAGTGCGCCACCACGACCCCTCCTACACTGACGATCATCAGCGGAACCAATGACCCCAATGCCGGGTCTGGCCATTTGCATGCCATGGCAAACGGTTCCAAATACGTTTCTTACGACATATATACCGATGCCGGCCACAGCAGCAAAATCACCAACGGCACTGCGTTCTTTACCAGCGCCAACAATGGAACAGCAGAATCCGTCAATATCTATGGACAGGCATCGGGAGGCTCCGGATTGACGCCCGGAAACTATACCGACACCCTGACCGTCCAGCTGACTTACTGACCAAACCGGTGCCAGGATGGGAAGGGTCCGTGATTTTTCAGCGATATGCCTTGCCGCATGCCTGTTACCGTTACCGGCACTGGGAGACTGCACACTGAGTTCCTCCCCTTCCGGATGTCCGTTTCAGGTACAGGCGATCATCCAGAACGGCTGTCTGGTATCGGGCAGTACAGGCACGCCTGTATTCGGCACGCTGAATTTCGGCACGCAATCCACACTCTCGACCCAGACGGTCAATGCCTCGCTCGTTGCTAACGCTTCTTACCAATTGAATTGCACTCCCAATATGAGTCTCACGATGTCTCTCGATGGAGGCCAGAATTACAGCGGCGGCAGGCGGCTTGCCCGAACGGGTGGCGGGACACTGCTTTACCAATTGTATTCCGACGCGGCGTATCAGAACGCCATCGGGCTGAATCAGGCCGTAACGATCGCGAGCGTCGGGACAGGCAACAATATTACCCTGCCGATATACGGCAGGTTGACCCTGCCGGGCAACGCCAGGCCGGGAACCTATACCGATACAGTCGTGGTCACGCTGTCATGGTAAAGCCTTTTTATTTTTAACCGGGATACAAATTGAAAATCATCCCGTTTTTTCAGGATAGACGACCATGATGCGACTGACAGACCTTGACGGTAAACAGAACCGTGTTGCCCGGCTCCTGATGCTTGTGGCTGCTTATTTCCTGACCGGGCTGTTGCCCGCTGCGGCGGCCATATTGATCTGGCCGACCAATGTTTTTATCGACAGCAAGGAAAAAGCGGCCGCGATGTGGCTGGAAAACCGCGGTAATACCCTGCAAACCTACCAGATGCGGGTGTATTCATGGTCGCACACCGGTGGCAAGGAAGAGCTGACCGAACAGAACGACATCGTCGGCAGCCCTCCCATCATGCAAATCGAACCCGGCAAACGGCAACTGGTCCGGCTGATACGGACCACTCCTGCTCCGCCGGGTAAAGAGCTGACCTACCGTGTCATTCTCGATGAGATTCCCTCTGTCGAGCCTGAAGCGCAGAAGGTAACGAATGGCGTCAAATTCCGTATGCGCTATTCCATTCCCGTTTTTGTTTTCGGCGAAGGACTTTCCAGCCAGTCCATGCAGGGTAACGGGAAAACCGATGCGGACAAGGCCATTGTCGATAACTCCCTGTCCTGGCGCATCAAAAACGACCAGAAACAGAAAACACTCGAAGTCAGCAACAAGGGGCCGATACACGTCCACCTGAGAAACCTGACGTTTGCGAAGCCGGACGGAATGAAAACCGATCCGGGAGGAGCTGCCGGTTATATCCTGCCGGGCAAAACGATGAGCTGGCCTGTCACGGCCAAAATGGGTTCCGGCAGCACGCTGCTGGGCATTATCAACGGCAAACAATTAGTCAGAATAAATGCCGCCAATGTCGAAGAAGCCGATTAAAAGGAGACAGTGCCAGTCAACATTAAAACCGGAAACCCGATATTGCGCAGTATCTGACGACGTTTCAGGCAAAACCGTTACTCGTACCCTCCTGTCCATCCTGATATCCCATCTTTTACTGATGGGCTTGCCGGCCGCTTTGACTTCAAATGCCCATGCCGAAAACCGGGCTGCCCTTTCTGCCACGACAAAAGAACGGGACATGAACCTGTATCGGGAACTGGTCGCCAATGAACGGCCGACCGGCCATGTCGCCCCTGTCCATTACAGGAACAGGCAGTACTGGGTCAATACACGTGATCTGGCTGCTGCAGGGATTCCATCTTCTCCCTGGCAACATCAGTTGACCGCCTCCGGTGACACTGACATTGCCCTTGACGATGCAAAAGGCATCAAAGTCCATTACGACAGTCCTGCCCAGCAATTACGAATCAATGTTCCCGTAAACAGTCTCCCGGAACAGACACTGGACCTGAGGGAAAAGCGGCCTTTTTACCCGCCACAGTCCGGTCTCGGCATGCTGGTCAATTACGATATCTATGTCCAGAAAAACCAGCAGACTGGAAGCAATACCAACGCATGGAGCGAACTGCGGCTTTTCAGCCCTTACGGCACACTCGCCAACACCGGCATATACCGGCATAATTTTTCAGACAACCTCTCTGAAAGCCAAAGCGGCTATATCCGTTACGACACCCGCTGGCATTATTCAGACGAAGTCCGCATCCTGACGTATGAAGCCGGCGATCTCGTGACCCGGGGACTTTCGTGGAACAATCCCGTCCGGATCGGCGGTTTCCAGATATCGAAAAACTTCAGTGTCCGGCCCGATATCATAACCTACCCCCTGCCACAGTTTTCCGGATCGGCAGCCGTTCCCTCAACGCTAGACCTGTATCTCGATGGAAACCGCGCACAAAGCAACCAGTTGAACCCCGGGCCTTTTTCCGTCACGACGACTCCGTTCGTCAACGGAGCAGGCGAAGCGGTCGTGGTGACGACCGATGCCCTTGGACGACAGGTATCGACCACACTGCCCTTCTACGTCACAGGCGAGCTGCTGAAAAAAGGACTCACGGATTATGCTGCCAGTTTCGGGGTCTTGCGGCAACGGTATGGCATTGCCAGTTTCGATTACGGCAAACTGGCTTATAGCGGTAGCCTGAGATATGGGCTGACGGATGCCCTGACCGTCGGGTCGCACGTCGAAGGCGGGAAATCCCTGACAGTCGGCGGATTGGGTGCAACCGTACGGCTTGGGATGTTCGGCGTGGCGAATGCCTCGTACAGCGCCAGTTCCGGCAACAGGATGAGTGGCCGGCAAATGACGGGCGGTTATCAATATACCAACCGGCATTTCAATGCTGCGGCCCAATGGGTCCGATACAGCCCAAACTGGCGTGACCTTTCTACCATCGGAATCTGGCAGCGGCCTTACCAGCAAAGCGTACAGATCACGGCCGGCATTCCCATTGGGCATTTCGGCAGCCTGAGCGGAGGCATTTTTTCAATCAAAAACAATGACGGCAATACGACCCGTCTGACCAACCTGACATGGAGCATTACTCCGGGCAACTTCGGTACATTTTATCTTTCCGCCAACAAATCCAGTAACGACGGCGACTGGTCCGGTTTCATCCAGTGGATTCTGCCATTCGGAAAACAAAACAGGGATACCATTTCCACTACGACGACGCGCAATCAGCAGGGAGACTATTCCCAGCGATTCGATTACAGCCGGACGGTTCCGACTGACGGTGGCCTCGGGTGGAATCTGGGCTACAGTTTCGATTCATCCGGCCCCAACTACCGGCAGGCCGACCTGACCTGGCGAAACGACAGGATGCAGATGCGTGGCGGATTTTATGGCCCCGACAACAACAATACGACATGGGGAGAAATGAGCGGTGCCCTTGTCATGATGGACAAGTCTGTCTTTGCCACAAACATGGTGCAGGATTCGTTCGTTCTCGTCTCGACTGACGGGGTACCTGCCATTCCGGTACGTTACGAAAACAACCTGATCGGCACGACCGACCCTGACGGCCATCTGATGGTGCCGTCTGTACCGGGATATTACGCAGCGAAATACGAAATCGATCCCCTGAACCTTCCGCTGGACATGCAGGTTCCCGAAGTCGAAAAACGCGTCGCCGTCAAATCCGGCAACGGCTATCTCATGCGCTTTCCGGTGAAACAGACCTTGCCTGTCGGAATCCGGCTCGTCGACAGCCAGAACAAACCATTGCCCGCCGGTTCTGTCGCGCGACTCGCTTCCGGAAAAATTTCGCCAGTCGGTCTGGATGGCTTTGCATGGTTCGACGACGCCGATCCGGAAAATCGCGTCTCCGTTTCGCTGCCGGATGGCAAGCCGTGCCATACCACATTTTCCGTGGACAGGAAAAAAGCCAACGGGACTATCTCGACAGTCTGGCCACTGGAATGCATAAAGGAATGATCATATGACGTGTCAGATACCATCCATCTGCCTTGAAACCATGAAAAAACCATGCCTGTGGCTGGTCGCACTTCTCTGTTTTCTGCTTCCGGTCATGGCAAGCGCCGCACCGGGCTGTCAGGCTTCAACCGGAACGGGTACGGCTTCTTTTGGCTCCCAGACGTCCATCAAGATCAACAGCAGCACGCAAAACACATCGATCGCCAATGCAGGCGTGGCCTGCGGTGGTTCATTATTGACTGTTCTGGGCGCTCCGGGCTACATCAATGCCGTCGTCTCCACGACCAACGGTTCCAAACTCAAGAATGCCGCGGGTGACACCATTCCCTACCAGATTTTTGCCGACCAGACTTACACTTACCAGATCACACCGGGAACGGCGCTCAACTATTACAACTCCACCCTGTTGAACCTTTTGGGTCTCACCGGCAGCAACAACGCTCCCCTGCCGATGTACTTCAGGACGGTTACCGGAGCCTTGAATCTCAGCCTATACCGATACGGTAACGGTCAACTGGAGCTGGAGCATCTGCACACTCGTCAGCGTCGGCAACCTTTGTATCGGCCCCGTCAACACCGGCTCGACCTCAAGCGTCGTCAATCTCAGCCTGACGATCGGCAATGACTGCACCATCAACGCCCCCAACATCAGCTTTGGCACCGCCCCTCTTGTCAGTGCCTTTTCGCCTGTCACGCAAACCATCAGCGTCCAGTGTACCAAAGGCACATCTTATACCGTCGGTCTCTCAGACGGCAGCAATGCATCCAGCGGCCAGCGACGCATGGCCAACGGCGGCAATTACATCAACTATGAAATTTATCAGGGAGCGAGTGGCACCACACGCTGGGGATCGACGGCAGGACAGACCCGGGCTTCAGGAAGCGCCGACGTCAATCCGGGTGCCGGAACCGGCACTTCAACACAGGGATTCGTTTACAACTCGAAAGTATTGACAGGCCAGACAACCCCGCCTGCCGGAACCTATACCGATACCGTCGTGATCAGTGTGGGCTTTTAAATTCAAACCGGCTCCATCCGTGGATCGGGAAATAAAAAAGGTGACGATAACGTCACCTTTTTGAAAACGGGATATCCTTAAAGGATGAACAGGCGGAAAATCAGTCTTTCAGCAATTCATCCAGCTCGCCGCTTTCGACCAGATCGATCAGCTCAGGCAATGCGCCGATATGATCGTATCCGATAAAAATCTGTGGCAAAACATGGCGTTCGGAACGAGCCCACATTTCAACGGCCAGTTTCATGTCGGTATCGACAGGAATCTTGGTATATTCAATGCCCTTGGCATCGAAAATCCCGACAGCCAGATCGCAAGCGGGGTGGCCATCGACACAGTAAATCTCTACTTTTTTGTTCATCTTGATCCTTCAGTTCGTTAAGGTGAAAAGGACAGGAAACTGTCATGCATCGGTCGCAATGGCAGTATTATATACTGACTTGCAAATTCGATATCCGCTTCATGACGTCCGGATGATTTCCGACAGGAAAACTGTCGATTCAACAAAAAATATTTTCCTCCATGCACATCAGATAACACACAAAAATCACGGATAGACAGTTTACATGCCTCTTGATTTATGGAAAAACCTGAAGTTAACTCAAAAACACGAACTATTTATTCCATAGAACATGATGGATAATCAAATTATCCAACGAATGTCTTCTAACGAGCTCATTATGAAGGATAGTTGATCCTTCCTGATTAAAATTTTCTGAAAAATTGTATTTTCGGGACAATAAAAAACACATCTCACTTGAAACCAATTTTTAAAAAATAAGCCAAAATCCCAAACAAGCCTCACAAACATTTATTAATAAAAAATCTCTTTACTGCTTTAAGAATAATGACATTTTATCCATTTTTCGGTTCATGGATTTATTGCTATCTGTTTTACACTATCTTCTCCAGTTTGCCCCGTTATAATTTTTTTGAGAACACAAATCAAGTTATAAATTACGTTGCTTCAGGCCATGAATTTATATTATTAACCGAAAAAAAAGGATATAGTTTATCCTGACTCTCGATTTTCAATTTATCTATCATCTTTTATTGATTACAAACTATTCAAGGAGAAAAAATGAAGATGGGCAAAGTGGCGCTAATTATATTACTGACATCCATTCTTGCTGCGTGTGGCGGGAAAAGCGGTCAAAACTCTTCTTCAAATATCAAAGGTGAAAATTTTATTAAAAACCTGACAGTCGATGATGCAGGTGCATCACTCGTTTTGGGCAAATCCGCTCTTTTGAGCAAGGAAGAGGTTTTAAAAACCTTGAATCTTGTTGGTCCGGTCTCATCCTTAAAGATATCGAAAGATTATTTTGCCAATGAAGTTTCCGCAGATATGCAATATAAAAATCATAATGTCCTTGTCTTTGGAAATGTAAATGACATTGCCAAGGACATCACAGGGAATCCATATCTTTTATTATCAGGATCAGGCATGTTTCAGGGAGTTCACGCGCAATTTGACAACAATTCCGAAAATACGCTTGCAAAAATCAAAAAAGGCGAAAAGGTGGCTCTCGTATGCCAGATAAATAATTACATTATGAAAAACGTAATGTTGAATAATTGTGAATTTCTCACCCCTTTCCTCATCAAAAACAAAGACACTTTATACACAGCCGTACAAAATAATATTAAAACCAACTGGATGATTATTGAATCGGCCAATTATATTGATGGTGATAACATTTGTTTGACTAATGATACCAAAGCATGTCTGGCCAATATTCGAATACCTGAAAATGGAAATGCAGTCATGTCTATACTTGCCGATGCAGAAAAGAAAATGCTATCCAACAGAACCATATTAGAAAAAAAATGGCGTGGGGATTCGCGTTTATCCGAACAGGATATAGCTTCTCGCCTCAAGCAATTTGATGAAATGGCATTACAAAACACAAAGTAAAGAACCATAAAAAAGCCTGTGAAAGCAGGCTTTTTTAACCAGTTCCATATAAATTCCTTTTGTGGGGAATTTATTATTTTTGTCCCATTTTCACCAATCGTAGAAGTTCATATCCCACCCCAGCAAGCCCGTTGAACCATCCCACTTCGGTCAATTCCGCTTTCGTGTTCAAAATATAGTGCCCGAACCGTTTTTTTCTGGCGGCCACCCATGACATCCTGTTGACTGCCTCGTCGATCAGGTCGGGACGGTCCAGCCTTATGCCTGCGCTGACCAGAAAATGCACCCGGCTCATATTGCCACAGCAAAGGGTATCACTGGTCTGCATATCGAAACGTTTCACGCTTTCAATGGCAAAACCGATATTGTCCAGCATCCATTCATCGATTTCTCTGGAGATGCCAGTCATGTCAAGACTGGCCAGTCCAATACCGGCGCCCCCTGTGCAAAAACCGCACATCCCGTCAAAGGCGGAATCGTCGGACAAACGCAAATCCGGCCAGCCCTTCCCTTCACGATGCCATTGCCGCTCAAATGCCATTGCCGAAAGCGCCGCATCCAGATATTTTCTTTCATGGGTACGATCGAAGACCTTTTTCAATGCCAGTGCGCAACCGCTTTGTCCATGCCCGAACCCGAGCAATGGACGACTGTTTTGATCGCATTGCCATACATGGAAACCATCCACCGTTTTTGCCAGAGCCAGCAATTTTTCGGCAACCTCTGTCATCAGCGTGGCTCGGGCGCCGATCCGGTCCAGTGCCATAATATAACCGGCCAGACCACTCATATAATCGGGTTCTGGCGACAGCTCCAATCCCGCTTCCGCCAGTACATTGGCTTTCACAAGCCATTGCGGTTCATTGAGATACTGGGCAAGAAGCGCAGAGGCCATCAAGAGGCCACCAAGCCCATTCGTTACACCCCCATGCTGTTTTCCCTTTAGCCTGCCAGCATCCTGAAAACATTTTTCCAGCCATTTCCGTGCGTAATCCCGGTATTTTTGTTGCCCGGTCGATTGATAAAGCGCTCCGGCAAAAACCGACAGGCCTGAAAAACCATTATAAAAAGAGTTATCCATCAGTTTCTGGCTGATGGCTTCATCAGATGCATCTGAAGCGGCGATTTCACTGACGAACCAAGTCTGTTCCCCATTTATCCGGATGGCACTGTCCAGAATATCCTGAAAAATTCTCTCTGCCTCTTCAAGCATCTCTGCGACCGTCAACCGCCTGACTTTATCTTCAGACGAAAAAACAAACGCATTCGACGGCCGTTTTTCCTCACTAATCCATACTGCGGCAAGCGAACGTTTCAGCAGGTGCAACTGGAGAGACAAACCGCTTTCTGACATTCCGCGAAAACATTCCCGGGCATTTTCCAATGCGCTTTTTTCAAAATAGCCGTCATAAAGTTCATTCGTTCCGGAACAAATGGATAGCTTATTCGTGCTTGTATAAAAATAAGGTACATCGCCTTTGACCAGCGAAAGGAACTCCGCTTCATATACGGCATAAAGTTTCTGAAGGACAGCATCATCCGGGCAGCAACTGAACGCCGAAAAACTCTTTTCGATTTCAAAGCCTTGTGACATCCCGTCTTTCAGGGCATCCGGATAACGGATCTGCTTCAGCAAATCGACATATAGCTGAGTCGGACGAACAAGAAAACGGCAATCACAACCGGAAAAGACATTCAGTTTTTCAATAATTGAATCCTGCTGTTTCAACATGGCACGGTAAGTCTGTTCAAACCCTTCTTTCAAACCAGAGCAGATATCTTCATCGTCTATTTCCTGTCGGTCAGCAAAAAAAGGCACATTCATCCCGTCGGAATGCGTGACGGCAATGCCACCCTTGTCCCCATTGAAACCATCGAAGCGGGCGAATAGTAGCCCGCTATCCAGAATGGAATTTCCTGTGCCCTTTTTATCTATTTCATCTTCATCCTGTGTGGCAAAACGCTTGACAACAGGGGTCACTACCGTTTCCAGATCGACGATAACCGGATATTCACCGTGTGCAATGACATTTTCGGCATGCAAATCACTTGCACCAAGCAATGTGACAACACAGAGCAGCTGACCGGCACGATGGTAGTACCGTCTGGCGGCTTCTTTTGAAGGCAGAGGATCATGTGACATGAATTCCTTGAAGCAGTAGTCTTCTGCGCAGACCAGTTTCGGCAATTTCACCGGCCATATCGCCCCGATTTCAGCCAGATAATCCGTAAACGCTTCAAATGCCTTGTCCAGTCGGCCGTTGCCAGGCTTGTAAACCACCTTCACCCGATTGGCAAACATGGCGATCACGACCGAACGACCTCCGTTATGGGAGTCGCCCTGCGAAAGGCCGAGACGGGAGATTTCTCCTGAACATCCGAACGTTTCCCGCAGTTTATCGCTATCCTGCAACATCCGGGAGAGGCATTCTTTTAGATGTCCGACATACCCGTCAATATAATCAATTGTCATTTTGCCGAGCACCGGACACTCGTGAAACGCCCCGGCGAGTCCTCCATCAAGCATTTGCGAACTGAAAGCGTCGTAATATTTTTTCAGAGCGGGAAAAGGCAATGGCAATATGCCGGGCGCCATATCGTTCAATGCATCGAGCGAAAAGAAATCGTATATCTGAAGAATGTGACGCGTTCCGTTCGTGACGATATCCTGACAGGCTGCCTCTTCAAGAAACGCGTCTCCGTTTTTTGTTTTCAGGCCAAAAACAGGTTTAAGCCTGTTTTCAAGATAAACGATAACGGGGGCAATAAAAGAAAAGAAATCTTCCGGTAAGTCATCCCCACCAAAAGGATTGTACTGAATGCGGGAAAGAATACGCTGGCGCGTTGTCGGCATCAGAGCGTTGATCTTTTCGATCTCGCGAACCCAGCGCGCAATCCTTTGAGTACCAGAATCATCCCGTTCAGCTAAAGCAGTGGCGCCGGCAAAAAGAGACAATCTTCTATGAAATGATTGAACATCGCCATCGAAAGATATTCGACACCAGTCGTCAAACCATTCCTTCAACTGTTCCGGACAACCGGCATTCCCCTGTTCCAGAAGATTCCTGCTCTTGCCGGACAGTTCGAACGCCATGTCATCCGTCATTTTCATCAACAGAAAATTATTCAAATCCAGCCGGACAAATCCATCAGAAACCGCATGCGCCCTGACTCATTTTTTCATAGGTCGGGCAACCGCCGCCGGTCATACCGGTTGCCAGCGAACCGATCATACCTACGACAGACCATGCTTTCTTGTTTCCCTTGCCACCAGCCGACTTGCTTAGTTGCTTGCCGCTCACCCCGCCCGACTTGTGGCTGGCGATATATTTTTCAATATCCTCTTTCGTAATCGAATATCCGTCAGCTTTAGCCTGTTCAAGAACAGCGTCCAGATTGTCGAATTTGGCATACTTTTCGGCAAATTTTTCATCTTCCGACATTTTTTTGATAATCGCGTCGATACTCATACTGTCCTCCTGTAAAAATTGAAAGAAATACACCTGAAAAAATCAACCACACAGTTTTGCACCTGCCAGAAACTGCCCGCTTTTCCGGAATAAAAACTGCCGCCAGAACTGCTGTCCTTTGAATGCGAGGTACTTCTCCTGAATTTTCCGCATCTCCATATTCTTTTCAAATACGGTATAAGCCACCTTGCTGCATTGTTCGCCTCTCGCAAAAGCCGAAATGGACGACGCCAGACACATGAAAAACACACCACTCCCCACGTAATCCGAGGCCGTTGCCAGAAACTGGACAATTGCCGTTTTCCCGCCATCATCGGATACGACGATACTGTAGGCAAGCGGTTCGCTTCCTTTCAGAACGATAAAACTGTAATCGACCAGAATATCGTGCGAAGCGAAAAACGGATTCATGTCATCCGGAAATCGGCCATCAAGGTTTTTTTCCAGACTAGACATAACGGTTTTTCCTGCCTCGGCCATACTCACGACCCGAAGTCCCTTTTTTTCCAAACGGCGAATAAGACCTGACCCTTTGGCAGCCATGAAATCTTCCCACTGCCTGACAGTCGTACCGTTCCTGTCGATAACGACTGTATCGGACGAGTCGACATGTTCAAAACCGAGTTTTTCAAGAAAGCGCATCAGACCCAAATCAGCTTCATCGACAAGCGTCACATGGCATTCAAGGTTTCTTCCCGGTGCCAATTCAACACAGGCATTTATCAATGCGGTTGCGATGCCCATCCTGAGACTATCCTCATTTATCCGGATGTATTCAAGCAGAAGCTTTTCATCCTGCTGTGAATCGGCAATCAGCAAGCCACATGGAACACCATCCATTTCCGCACCTAGCAGGATCTTCCCTTCCCCGCGGCAGACCTCCTGTGCAAGCGATACACTTGCCGGAAAAATGGAAAGATACCGGCCAAGGTAGGTAATAAGATTCAGTCTCTTTATGTCTGGCATTACTATTTTGTCAATTCCCTACAAATGAGATCATGAAGACGGTAAAAACTGTTTTTTAAATGAAATATAGTGACAGATTAAGGTTGAGGACGCTATTAGGCAAGAGAAAAAGGCAATTCATTATAAATGTTGCGAAACTGGCTTATTCGACGGGCGACATTTTTCCGCTTTTCTACCAAAAAATAAATGAAAATTGCCAAAAAGGAGGTTACAAAAAGATTTTATAACCAACAAACATACTATTAATGTAAAGCGCACATTTAACGGTGCGCTTTACAAAATATGATATATACATGTTGACGTCTGTTCAGTTTTTAACAGACCTGATGATCTTTTATTTCCTTCTCATGACTGCATACCTTTTCCACATGTTTGCCACATACAACTGACCGGATCAGCACTGCTTGCCACGATACCAATACTCGATTGTGTTTTCGGATTACTGGCTTTAACTGTCCAGGTCGACAATCCCGTAATCTGGCTCGCATAAGCGGTTATACAAACTGTGTAATCCTCAGTAGAGTATGGCTGCAACAAATTAATAACACCACGCCCAGTATTATCAGTTGCGGCAAACCCGCCCTGTTCCAGCCAGCCATCCGACCATTTCCGATACCAGTTCGTGCCGTCGTTATACGTTTCGTTCACATGTTTGTGGGTTGCGACCTCATTGGCCAGCTCTGTGATGTCGATCAGGCCGGGGTTCGTCGCGGCATCGAAGGCCTTGATGCAGGGTAGCAATGTGAGAGCCGGAGGCTGGACGGTAGTGGACGCGCCGTAGATGGGATTGGAACCAGCTGCGTTTAATGTGGATTTTCTTAATATACACTGTGCGCCGCCGACTGACTCCATCGGATATCCAAGAAAAATGGCGGTATCCTCAAATGGGAGTAAAGGTTGATTTCTCACAGAACTGCTTTGCGGCATATCCCCTGTAATATTCGGCAGCCCCGCCTCAAACTTCTGTCCTACGGTTACACTCCCCTGCGCAAACCGATCCATCAAATCAGGCAGATTGAATGTCGTCTCTCCATCGCCTTCCCCAAATGTCGTCCCGATCGTTTCAAACAGTTCCGGATACGTTTGTCGTCCCACTGCCGCGCCATCGGCTTTCAGGTAGCCTGCGGGTGGGGTTGGCATGGCGAAGTATTCGATGGTGCCGACGGGTACGCCAGACGGTGGTGTGATGCCTTTGGCGGGGTTTTGCAAGACCCATTTGTCCAGTGCACCGTCGTATTGCATTTCGAGCCAGTGCCCGGCTCCGGCGATGTCTGCGGCTACCAGTGGCAAGTTGTTTCCCTTGACGACGGGTTTCTCTCCGGTTTCATCGGCATTGAAGCTCGGGCTGGTTCCGGTATTTTTTTCCTTTGCGCGCACGTGCACCAAGAGACCGTTTTCAAGTTCTTTTACTGTCGGGGTGAAGTGCGCTGTCAGTGCATCTGCCGATCCGTCGGCTTCGGCGATCAGAAGGGAGGAAACCGAGCTGATCGCGGTTTCGATTTGCCGGCAGAGGGTATTGATGTCGCCGTTGTCAAGGAGGGCTTCTCCGGTTTTGGCGGCGGCGAACCGGGCAACGGCTGCAGCTATGGACGATCCCTGTCGTATGGCCTTGTTGATTTCGGATGACCGGGCCATGCCTTTTTTGAAGCCTTCTTTCAGAAAACCTGATTTTTCGTATTCCAGCTGGTTTATAACGTTCGCTCCCTCGCCAACGGCGAAGGGTTTGAAATCGTTTTGTGGAGTGGTTTTTGCGATGCCTGAAGATGATGTATTCACGATAATTTCCCATAAGCTCCCGTCACTATGCGTGAAGGTGAGTTGTCAGTTAATCAAATACAACGGACTTGTTGGCGCGCCGGTAAAGATACTAACAGGCAATTTTTCTTCGGTCAGCTGGTACAACAAAATTAAAAAAAATGTCGTTTTCAGGACATCCTGTTGTAGTGGCTGTTGTAGTGCTTGTGTTCTTGCGATAGTCGGGTACAACAGGAAAAGCAGACAATTTCTCCTCTTTAAATTCAGGGACTGATGTATGGCAAAAGCTTTTTTTACAGAAATGCTACGCTCAAATGCCAAACAGAAAATGAGAAAGCACGAAAATGACACCTCATCGCGACCCCTTTCCCCATTACCCCGGTACCGACCGGTTGACTGCCGAAGGACGCAGCGAACTTCCCGATTCGGCATTCGGAATCCCCGGCAAACGCGCATTCCCTATGCCGGATGCCGAACATGTCCGGGATGCCGAATCCCGTTTTCACCTCGCTTCGGATGAAGACAAGCCTGAACTGGCTCGCCGGATTCTGGCGAAAGCACAGGAATTCGGCGTGAACGTCCAAAGCCCGAACGTGCTGGAATGGGCTAATAAATAGTGAAACGCTTTCAGGACAGTCATGAAACGGATTGGAAACAGGCTCATTTTCAATAAACAAACTGTGTCTTTCTAGCCTTATATTTCATCATTCGACAGGAGAACATCATGGATTTTGAATTTGCAGTGCTCGAATTTCCGGAAACAAAAGTTGCCGGAATCAAAATTGAAACGGATATGAAAAATGCGCAAAAAGATTGTGCTGCGCTTTGGGAATCATTCGGCCCACGGGTTTATGGAGAGCTGTCTGTCAACAATTCCATCCCGGAAAGGCCTTCTACATATGGTGTCTGCAAAATGATCGATAATGACAGGTTTGCTTACTGGGCGGCTGTGGAAATCGATTCGACAGACAAGATTCCATCTGATCTGGAAATTATCTCCATTCCACTGGCCATGTATGCGACCTGCCAGGTACCCGGTATCAAAAAACTGGGAGAAGCCTATAAAGCCATTTATGAAGAATGGCCACCAACGCAAATCGATTATGCCATTGACGGGAAGGGAATCAGTTTCGAGCATTACCCTTATCTGTGGAAAGAAGGAGACCTTTTTGAAATTTACGTCCCCGTCACCATGAAAGAGCCGAACTGATATTTATCCTGTTCGCATTTTGACAGTACAGGATTTTTCAGTCGAAAAGGATGCTTTTTAAAGCATCCTTTTTTCATTTGCTCACCATCAGGCGTGTTAACCGGTTTAACCGGCATATTTCCGTTCTGTGGAAATATCCTTTTCGCCTGCCTCGTACGTTGAACGCAAAGCATCAATCCATCCTGAATTCCAGACGGATCAGCTTGTACTAACACTGAAAGAAAATAATTATTCCCCTGAATTACTGAAAATGAGAATCGGATACCATTTTCAGCACTTTATCCTTCACATCATTTCAATATTTGTTGTATCATTGAAATATGAAAACAGAAAACGCCTCTTCCCTTTTTGAAGCCTTGTCTTCAGACATCCGTCTGGAGATATTCCGCCTGCTCGTCAAACACGCTCCGGATGGCCTTGTTGCGGGCGATATTGCCAATCAATTGAACATTCCGGCCAATAACCTGTCTTTTCACCTGAAAAACCTGACCCATAGTGGAATGGTCAGTATGGAAAAGGAAGGCCGGTTTTTACGTTATCGCGCCAGTATCCCCTTGATGCTCGATTTGATCGCTTACCTGACTGAAGAATGCTGTCAGGGAAATACAGGCAAATGCCGGAGTTATCGTGAACAAAGTTGCGTTCCCCCGGAATGGCTTCCCCCACTTCCGTCCGAAAAATCGGATACCTGATTTCTCAGGTCAGCTATTTAACATTAAGGATTACTCAAATGAGCAAACAGGATAAAAACGAACAGGAAATCCGGGAAACCGTCCGTACCGGTTACCGTGCCATTGCCATCGGTCAGGCCAGCCCCTGTTGTTGCAGCGACCGCAGCGGTCCTGCCGATCCCGCCCGTCTGGCGGCAGCCATTGGATACGATGAAGACGACCTTGCCAATCTGCCGGATGGCGCCAACATGGGCCTGTCCTGCGGCAATCCGGTTGCCATCGCTGCCCTGAAGGAAGGACAGGTTGTGCTGGATCTCGGCAGCGGCGGCGGATTCGACGTCTTTCAGGCGGGTGAAAAAGTGAAAGCGGCCGGACATGTGATCGGTGTCGACATGACGCCCGAGATGCTGGCGAAAGCACGCCATAATATCCGGCAATACCACGAACGTACCGGGCTGGATAACGTCGAATTCCGTCTTGGTGAAATAGAGCATCTTCCTGTCGCGGACAATACGGTTAACGTGGTTCTTTCAAACTGCGTCATCAACCTGTCTCCTGACAAACCGCAGGTCTGGAAGGAAATTCACCGCGTTTTGAAATCCGGTGGCAAACTGTCCGTCTCGGATCTGGCTATCTTGAAACCGCTTCCCGAAAATGTACGCAGTATGGCCGCCGCACTGGTCGGTTGTGTTGCCGGGGCTGTTCTGGTGGATGAAACCCGTCAAATGCTGGAAAAAACCGGTTTTACGGATATCGTCCTGACTCCCAAACAAGGATATATCCGCCAAATGCAGGACTGGAACGATCCCCTTTACCGGGAAATTGCCGAATCCCTTCCCGCAGGAGAAAAACTCGAAAACTACGTCGTCAGCCTGAGTATTGAAGCTAGAAAACCTTGAGGTCGAAAATGACGGCACATAGAGGAGGGCTCTCCTTTTTCGATCGTTACCTTACCCTGTGGATATTCGCAGCCATGCTATGCGGGATTACCCTTGGCGCAATATTCACAGGCCTGCCCTCTTTCATTGACAGCCTTTCTGTCGGAACGACGAATATTCCTATTGCAATCGGCCTCATCGTCATGATGTATCCGCCACTTGCAAAAGTGAGATATGAAAAACTGAAAGAAGTCTTTGCAGACAAGAAGATTCTTGTCCTGTCACTTATTCAGAACTGGCTTATCGGTCCGGCGCTGATGTTTTTTCTGGCGATTTTTTTCCTGCACGATTATCCGGGTTACATGACAGGCCTTATTCTGATTGGTCTGGCCAGATGCATTGCCATGGTATTGGTCTGGAATCAGCTTGCCTGCGGTGACAATGATTACGTTGCCGGTCTGGTTGCCTTCAATTCGATTTTCCAGATCCTGTTTTTCAGCCTGTTTGCCTGGTTTTACCTCACCTTCCTCCCCCCTTTTTTCGGATTGGAAGGCAATATCATCAATGTAGATTTCCTGACGATAGCACGGGCCGTATTGATCTATCTTGGCATTCCATTCATAGCCGGATTCTTCACTCGCCTGTTGCTCAGGAGGATGAAAGGAAACGACTGGTATGAAACAAAATTCATACCGCGCATCAGCCCTTTTACCCTTGTAGCCCTGCTTTTCACGATTGTGGCGATGTTCAGCCTGAAAGGAAACGATGTCCTCAAACTCCCGATGGATGCCTTGCTGATTGCCGTTCCCCTGCTGATTTACTTCGTCGTTATGTTTCTGGTCAGTTATGCACTGGGTAAATGGGCACGGCAGGATTATGCGAAAACCACCGCCATGTCATTCACGGCAGCAAGCAATAACTTTGAACTGGCCATCGCTGTCGCCATTTCAGCTTTCGGCCTCGCTTCACCACAGGCATTTGCGACCGTCATCGGACCACTGGTGGAAGTCCCTGTCCTGATCGCTTTGGTGAACGTTGCCTTGTGGATTGGCAGACACTATTTCGCCCGTCAGAACACCTTCGAAAAATAATGCGAGCAGACAAGGGCCTTATTTTTTCGGCAAAACGGCATTCGCCCAATCCGCTCTCGGGTCTTCAAAATCCACGTGATAGACACCCTCGATAAACTTCGACTGCAATAGTTCATACTGCCCCTGCAGTTCAGCATCATCCAGTTTTCCAAGGTCATGAAGATAGTAAACGGCCCTGATTTTGGCCTGAAGCATCAGCTTGGTGCAATCGAAGCACGGACGCAGTGTCGAGAAAATGACGCTATCCTCTATTGCATTCCCGAACCGGGCAGCCGATATCAGGGCATTCTGTTCGGCATGGACACAAATGCATTCGTCATATCCCCTCTTGCCTTCGCGCCTGTATTCTTCACGCTTGCCACACCGGACGCACCCGCCATCCATGCAATTGGTAAAGCCTTCCGGTGTACCGTTGTAGCCTGTCGAAATGATGCGGTTATCCCTGACGATGACAGCGCCGACCTTGCGTCCCTTGCAATTGGCATTCTCGCGCACCGCTATGGCAATGTTCATGTAATAGTTCTGACGTTTGATGTCTAGCATGTCTGGCAGTCTTGATCTGGTTGGAACAGGTAACCCGATGGGAACGTTAACACCTTGAATCATGCCTTATCAAGGTGTTAACGCCAATTTATTCAAAAAATCAGTTATTCATGTTTGAATGTCGCAAAAAATTTAACGGCAAAAAATAAAACCTGCAAGAAAACTTGCAGGTTTCAGGTTCTTCAGAAGATTTTCATCCATTCTCAATTATTGCTGATTGCCTTTGTCGGATTACCTTCATGGTAATTGATGGCGATTTTCTGGATTTTTTCGCTTTCCGGTATTTCTTTCAACAAGCTTACCGTTAGCAATCCATCCTTGAGGTTTGCATTTTTTACCTTTACATACTCAGGCAAGGAAAAACTCAGGTTGAAATTCGAACGCATCAATCCACGATACAAATACGTATGGCCTTTATTCTGCTTATCTTCTCTTTGCTTGCCTGAAATACTCAGCTGTCCGCCTTGCGACAGGACTTCTATATCGTCGATACTCCATCCGGGAAGACCGACAACGATATCCAGATGAGTCTCATCCATTCTTACGATATCGTAGGAAGGCAATGTAGAAAGCGGCTCATCACCGGTCAGTTTGCTAAACAGATTGTCAATCCGGTTAAGTCGATCGGAAAACAAACTGTCTGAAAATGTTGGCATTAAGGAAAGTGTACGAGTAATCATTTTAACGAACTCCTGTAATAGCTTAAGTTAATTAATGAATGACAACTCTTCTTGCTGTCATTTTACATATAGGAATTCGCAAAAAAATTTCAAGAGAATCGATGCAAAAATTTTTTGTATGAAACCCCTGGCCTTCAGATGGAATATCCTGCGCAACCCCTCACGAATACTCACCCTTTCTAAAGAAACAGGTACAAGAAATTTATAAAAAATGTTATCGTATTTTCCAGCTGGAAGCTGGCTTTGCCATATTTTCTCCGGCATTCCAAAGACAGGCAACAGATGTCCTCGCGATATCAATTTCAATTAGCAAATTGAATTCTCATACACATCATCAACTTATGAAAAAAACCATTACCCTCAACTTGCTTGCGTTCTCAGTGATTTTCATGACCGCATGTACTTCACCCGCCAAAGATAACAGGATGGCCGCAATGGCCAATCCATCGAGCCAGTATTGTGTGAGTGTTGGCGGCCAGTCTTTCTCCAAAAAGGATGCTGGTGGGAACGAGGTGGGATATTGCAGGTTGCCTGACGGGCAAGTGGTGGATGCATGGGATTTCTTCAGGAAGAATAACCCGCCGCGTAACAACACGCCTGCCCGGTAATTTTTTATTGAAAAACCATCTCTCACTGATTAAAGAACAGGCAATCCTTTTATGGAACACTGCCTGACAAACAGCCCATGTGTGAAAAAGAAAAAGGCCCACATTTTCATGTGGGCCTTTTGAAATCTGGCTCCTCGACCTGGGCTCGAACCAGGGACCTGCGGATTAACAGTCCGTCGCTCTACCGACTGAGCTATCGAGGAATTAAGAAAAAGATTATAAGCAATCGAGACCGTCTTGTCAAACTTTTTTCAGCATTTTCTCTCTGAAAACGGTACATCCACTGCTGCAAATCAATCACGATATTATAGAAACTTTCCCTCTGAAAAGGAAGCGTTTTTACTGTTTGGCAACGGGTTTTTCAGTGGCAACTGTCGTTTTTTGATCGTCCGTCTTTTCGGCCGTTGTTTCTGCCGGTTTTGCTTCCGTTTTCACCTCATTGGGCACTTCGTTTTTATCGTTCAACAGCTGGATGAAGACTTCGCCTTTTTTGATCATGGACAGTTCGGAACGCGCACGTTCTTCAATCGCTTCCGTCCCCTCTTTCAGGCTTTGCACTTCGGACGCCAGTTTGGCGTTTTTGGCTTTCTGTTCCTCGTTCTTTTCCTGAACGGTTTCAAGCTGCCTGTGCAAGTCGAAAACGCGCAGCCATCCTCCTTTTCCCAGCCAGAGCGGGTACTGGATGACGAGCAGCAAAATTGCCAGCGTAATGGTTATCGCGCGCATGGAACGTACCTGATCCGAAAAAGGACTGGTTTCAGTCAAAAATGTGGCCGGTGAATCTCTTTCGATTATACCGGCCTTTGTTTGTCTCTCTTTATTTCAGATTATAAAAAGCGCTTCTGCCTGGATAGCTTGCCACTTCGCCGAGATCTTCCTCGATTCTCAGCAACTGGTTGTATTTGGCGATCCGGTCCGAACGGGACATGGAACCGGTCTTGATCTGCAAGGCATTGGTACCGACGGCAATGTCGGCAATGGTCGAATCTTCGGTTTCACCGGAACGGTGGGAAACGACGGCGGTATAACCGGCGCGTTTGGCCATTTCGATGGCCGCGAAGGTTTCGGTCAGGGTACCGATCTGGTTGATCTTGATCAGGATGGAATTGGCAATGCCCTTCTGGATACCTTCCCGCAAAATCCGGGTATTGGTGACGAACAGGTCGTCGCCGACCAGCTGGACGCGTTTGCCCAGTTTTTCGGTCAGGTAAGCCCAGCCTGCCCAGTCGTCTTCAGACATGGCGTCTTCGATCGAGATGATCGGGTATTTGTCGCACCATGTTTCCAGCAAATGGGTGAACTCTTCGGCAGTGAGTACAAGGCCTTCTCCGCTGAGATCGTATTTTCCGTCCTTGTAGAATTCGCTGGCAGCGCAATCCAGACCGATGCAAACGTCTTCGCCCGGTACATAACCGGCTTTTTCAATCGCCGTGATGATCAGCTGAATGGCTTCTTCATGGTTGGCGACCGATGGGGCGAAACCGCCTTCATCGCCGACGGAAGTCGTCAGGCCTTTTTCCTGAAGGATTTTTTTCAGGGTATGGAAAATTTCGGCACCGCACTGGACGGCAGCGGAAAAACTGCGCACGCCAAGCGGGATGATCATGAATTCCTGAATGTTCAGGTTATTGTCGGCATGCGCGCCGCCATTGATGATGTTCATCATCGGAACGGGCAACTGCATGATGCCGGAACCGCCGAAATAACGGTAAAGCGGCAGGCCTGCTTCCTCGGCGGCTGCCTTGGCGACGGCCATGGAAACAGCCAGTGTGGCGTTCGCTCCCAGACGGGCCTTGTTTTCGGTGCCGTCCAGATCGATCAGGGTACGGTCCAGAAAAGCCTGTTCGCTGGCATCCAGCCCGATAATCGCTTCGGCGATTTCGGTGTTGATGTGTTCGATGGCTTTCAAAACGCCTTTGCCAAGGTAACGGTCTGGATCGCCGTCACGCAATTCGATCGCTTCACGCGATCCGGTGGATGCTCCGGAAGGGACAGCGGCACGACCCATGACACCGGATTCCAGAAGCACGTCGCATTCGACGGTTGGATTTCCGCGGGAATCGAGAATTTCACGTCCGATGAGGTCAACGATAGCGCTCATAGATTTCTCCCAGCAATTAACTTTTATTATTCAAGATTGAAACCCGACATATTACCCTGCCTGACGACTTTGTCCAGCGTCACGAGTTGAGCTAACAGCTCTTTCATGCGATGCAAGGGCACTGCATTCGGTCCGTCTGACATGGCGCAAGCCGGATTCGGGTGCGTTTCCATGAAAAGGCCGGCAACACCGACGGCAATCGCAGCCCGTGCCAGCACAGGAACGAATTCACGCTGACCACCGGATGCATCGCCGAGTCCACCCGGCAACTGCACTGAATGGGTCGCGTCGAAAACGACGGGACAGCCGGTTTTGCGCATGATCGCAAGGGAACGCATGTCGGAAACGAGGTTGTTGTATCCGAAAGAAGCGCCCCGTTCGCAAACGGTGAAATTGTCTTCGGGAACGCCAGCTTCTTTCGCGGCTTCTTTCGCTTTTTTGACGACGTTCATCATGTCGTCCGGCGCCATGAATTGCCCTTTTTTGATATTGACGGGCTTTCCGGAACGGGCGCAGGCCTGAATGAAGTCGGTCTGGCGGCATAAAAATGCCGGCGTTTGCAGCATGTCAACGACTGCCGATACCGGCCCTACTTCCACTTCGGTATGGACGTCGGTCAGAACAGGAACGTTGAATTGTTTTCTGACATCAGCCAGTATTTCCAGTCCCTTTTCCATGCCAAGACCACGGAAAGAGGAAGACGAGGAACGGTTGGCCTTGTCGTAAGATGATTTGTAGATGAACGGGATGCCCAGTTCAGACGTCATTTCTTTCAGTGCACCTGCCGTGTCGATTGCCATCTGGTGCGACTCGATCACGCAGGGGCCTGCGATCAAAAAGAATGGACGGTCAAGTCCGATTTCAAAGCCGCAACATTTCATGCATTGTTTCCTTTGGCCCGGGCTTCCTTGTTGGCAAGCGCAGCATTGATGAAAGCCGTGAAAAGCGGATGGCCGTCGCGTGGCGTCGACTTGAATTCCGGATGGTACTGGACACCCATATACCACGGATGGGCATGCTCACCGGTTTTCGGCAATTCCATAATTTCACAGAGTTTTTCTGTCGGAGTCAGCGCCGAAATGACAAGCCCTGCTTTTTTCAGCTCGTCCAGATACAGGTTGTTGGCTTCGTAGCGGTGACGATGGCGTTCAGTAACGACGTTGCCGTAGATTTCAGCTGCCAGCGTGCCCGGTTCGATGGAACAGGTTTGGGCACCCAGACGCATGGTACCGCCCAGATCGGATTTTTCGGTGCGCTGTTCAAGCTGGCCGCTGCGGTTCTGCCATTCGGTGATCAGGGCAATGACCGGATTTTCGGTATCCGGATCGAATTCGGTCGAATTGGCGTTTTTCAGTCCGGCGACATGACGGGCGAATTCGATCAGGGCGACCTGCATGCCCAGACAGATGCCGAGATAAGGCACCTTGTGTTCTCGTGCATATTGGGCGGTGGCGATCTTGCCTTCCACACCGCGCTTGCCGAAACCGCCAGGAACCAGAATGGCATCGTATTTCGCAAGCTGGTCTGTTCCTGTCGTTTCCATTTCTTCGGAATCGAGGAAATCGATATTGACCTTGCAATTGGTATGAATGCCCGCATGCCGGATCGCTTCGATCAGCGACTTGTAGGATTCGGTCAGGTCGACGTATTTGCCGACCATGCAGATCGAGACTTCTTTTTCCGGATGGTCGATGGCATAAACGAGCTTGCTCCAGATAGACAGGTCGGCTTTCGGAGGAGACAGTTTCAGCTTGTTGCAGACGATGGTATCCAGTCCCTGATCGTGCAGCATTTGCGGGATCTTGTAGATGGTATCGACATCCCAGACAGAGATAACGGCGTCTTCCCGAACATTTGAAAAGAGGGAAATCTTGGCGCGTTCATCGTCCGGAATGGCCCGGTCGGCACGGCACAGCAGCGCATCGGGATAAATACCGATTTCGCGCAGTTTCTGTACGCTATGCTGGGTCGGCTTGGTTTTCAGTTCTCCGGCCGAGGCGATATAAGGAACCAGCGTCAGATGAACGAATACGGTTGAATTTTCAGGAGCGCGCAGGCTCAGCTGACGGGCCGCTTCAAGGAACGGCAGCGATTCGATATCGCCGACAGTACCGCCGATTTCAACCAGGGCGACATCGTAGCCTTCCGCGCCACGATGGATGAAATTCTGGATTTCATTCGTGATGTGGGGGATGACCTGAACGGTTTTGCCCAGATATTCGCCACGACGTTCCTTGCGGATGACGGATTCGTAAATCTGTCCGGTGGTGAAGTTGTTCACCTTGTGCATCCGGGTGGAGATGAAACGTTCGTAGTGACCCAGATCGAGGTCGGTTTCCGCGCCGTCATCGGTCACGAAAACTTCACCGTGCTGGAATGGACTCATGGTTCCCGGATCCACATTGATGTATGGGTCCAGTTTGATCATGGTAACTTTAAGGCCCCGGGACTCGAGGATGGCGGCAAGAGACGCAGCGGCAATCCCCTTGCCAAGGGATGATACGACACCGCCCGTAACAAATACAAACTTGGTCATTGCAGAAGGTGCTCAAAGGCACAAGCAGGAAATCCAAATTATAACGTAAAAAATGAACTGGAAATATAACTAAATTTATAAACAAATGATTCGAAGTATTTATGAGACAGATTTCATAAGTCCTCTGTCATTTTCTTTTTTCGCAAACGGTTTTTTATACAAAAACCTTATTCATTTCTCCAGTACCGGACATCTTTTTTCCGATACAGTTCGATACTGATTTGCCCGCCAAAGAGGATACCGACTGCCCCGTCCGTATCGGTTCTGAACGTTTTGATCCCGAGAAGGTCATAGCGGCTTTCTGCCCGGTAGTCGGGATGGCGATATGGGTTCAGATAACCTACCTGATAGATTGCATAATCAGGCTTGACGGCAAACAGAAAAGGCCATGTCGAGGAAGAATTGCTGCCATGATGCGGCGCTATCAATATGTCGGATTTCAGCTTTTCACCCAGGCGGCTGACCAGTTTTTCTTCTTCCTTTTTCCCAATGTCACCTGTCAAAAGCATGGAATACCTTGAAGTACTGACTTTAAGGACGCAGCTTAACTCGTTGGTTTTATTGTTTTCACCAAGATAATCATCACTAGATGGATGAAGCATTTCAAAACGGACGCCTTCCCACTCCCATTCTTGTCCGGCTATGCAGGGTCGATTATCGGAAAGCGTTTGTGCCAGTGTCGAATCCGGTGCGATTGATGAGTAAATGGTTTTGACAGGCAGTTTTCTCGTCAGGGTCAACAGTCCGCCGGAATGGTCGCTGTCGGCGTGTGATACCACAATGCTATCGAGCGAGTCGATTCCACGCATCTTCAGATACGGGATGACGACACGATCGCCCGCGTCCGAGTCGGTCGAATAGACAGGCCCGGTATCGAAAAGCAGGCGATGTTTTTGTGTTTCGATCAGGATCGAACTGCCCTGCCCGACATCGAAAACCGTCATTTTCGCTTCGCCATAATCCGGATGGTCTGGCGTCAGGAGCAAAAGCGGGAGCCAGCACAAGACGCCGAGATAACGATGCGGCCAGCCTTTCGGCGCAAGCATCCAGAGCGTTCCTGCCATCGCAAACAAAATAAGGTAAAACGATGGAGCCGGTGCCGTCCAGACGGCAAAGGAAAATGAACTCAGCCATTCAAGAAATATGGCCAGTAACCTTGTCAGGAAGTGGGCAACCGTCAGAACATACGCATTCACCGGTTCGGGCAAAATACTGCCGATCAGTGCCAATGGTGTGACGACTGTACTGACCAACGGGATGGCAACCGCGTTGGCGATCGGGCCGATGACTGAAATACGCCCGAAAAAGAGCATCGTCAGAGGAACAAGGCCGATGGTAACCGCCCATTGTGTTGCCGCAGCCGTCGACAGGGAATGTCTGAACCGGTTCAGGCGTGAAGGATTTTCATCCATTTTTCCTGTCCTTCCGCTCGTGGCATACAGGATCATGCCGACTGCGCCGAACGACAGCCAGAAACCCGGTTGCAGGAGTGCCCACGGATCGAAAAGGCAGATAATTCCGGCAGCAACAAGCAAGGTATGTGAAAACCGTGTCAGCCGTCCTGTCCATAGGGCGATGGCCACGATAATGATCATGCAAAGCGTCCGTCTGGCCGGAACGCCAAAACCTGCCAGGGCGACATAGGCCAGCGCCATGAGAACCCCGGCAATCGCGGCCACTTTCTGGGCAGGCAGGATCAAGGGCCATTGTTTTCCGGTGAAAAACGAGCGCCGCCAGAGCGAGCCGATGAACAGGGCAAACAGGCTGGAGATCATGGTGATGTGCAAGCCGGATATGGCAACCAGATGGGAGATACCTGTCCGGTTGAAGATTTCCCAGTCAGATTGGGAAATCGCTTTCTGGTCACCGATCACAAGAGCGACCATGACTCCGGCATATTCACAATTTGGCAGGGCACGGTATATCCGTTCGCGCAAGACGCTTCTCACCCGGTTGACCCAGTTCATCGGCGTTGATACGAAAGAATCGGTCAGGACATTTTTATCCGGCAAACGCGGATCGTTATTGACGTAACCGGTAGCCCTGATTCCCTGCTCGAAGAGCCAGAGTTCATAATCGAAACCGTCCGGATTGGCATTCCCGTGAGGACGTTTCAACCTGACATTCAATTGCCAGCGCTGGCCCGGGCTGATATCCGGCACTTTTGGAAGACTCGTGCGATGGTATTTCAAACCCCATGTCAGCATGAGGTTTTCAGGTATCGTTACGCTTTGGCTGCCTGCTGAGGCTTTTTCGACGCTGAATTGAAAACGGGTTCCTTCCTCAAAAGGCTGAGGCAGGCCATCAACCGTTCCGGTTATGACCAGATCACGGTTTTCCAGTGTATCCGGTAACGTCCGGGAGAGACCATACAGCGCAAAAACGGAAGACCAGAGGACTCCGAATGCAAGACCGGCGGTGAATCTCAAAGCGGGTTTTATTACTGTAAAACGGAGGGTAACTACAGGAATGAACGACAGGAGAGACAGGATGACCGAGGCGGCGGTCAGGCCGTAAAGCACGGTGTTATTTGGAAGTGTTGCCTGTTGATGGAGCCATGCTATGCCGAAAATGAAGCCGACAATCGCGCCCAGCATTTATCCTTTAGAAAGATGAAAGACGAGCCGGGGAATCGCCTGCATGGCATTTCGGCTCGTAAAATCAGCCAGGTTTTCAACAGAAACGCCGCGCAATCCGGCGATGACTTCTCCGATACGCGGCAATTCAAGCGGACTGTTCTCTTTTTTCTGAAGCCATGAAGGCGGCAAATCCGGGGAATCCGTTTCGATGACGATGACTTCTTCCGGCAGTTCAGACACCAGTTTGCGCAATTGCTGTGCCCGCTCATAAGTCGATGTTCCGCAAAAACTGAGCATGAATCCCAGATCGGTAAAGGCTTTCGCTTGCTGGAAACTGCCATTGAAAGCATGGGCAATGCCAAGCCTGATGTTATGACGGCGCAGGTATTTCAGCACCATATCAACCGAACGGCGTGTATGCAATAAAACCGGCAAATCGAATTCCTTTGCCATCTTCAACTGTTCCGACAAAAAATATTCCTGTTTTTCTTTCAGTGGCGACTGGTTCAGTTCGGGAACGTAAAAATCCAGCCCGATTTCACCGATAGCGACCAGTTTCGGATCGGAGATATTTTTTTCGAGGAAGCGTTTCAGTCCGGCCAGATCGTCTTCGTGGCTGTCGGCGACATACATGGGATGGATGCCCACTGCATAAGAACAGTTGTCGCAGGCATGCGCAAGACGGCTTACCCGTTCAAAACCGGAACGGTCAACCGAGGGAATGACGATTTGACGGATATTCATTTTCGCCGCTTCGGCAGCGATCGTTTCTTCGCGCCCCGCGAACTCTTCCGCTTCAAGATGACAGTGCGTATCGATCCACATGACTTGCAGATATGAAAACCAAAATATCAGCCTAATGTAGCTTATTCCTGAACTTTTTGCAGGCTTTTTTCGGACATACGATAAATGCGGTCGCAACGCCCGGCCAGTTCCATATCATGCGTGACGATAACGAACGCTGTCTTGAGTGTCGTGGACAGATCAAGCATCATGTCGAAAATCTGCTGCGCCGTCGAGCCGTCCAGATTGCCGGTCGGCTCGTCTGCCAGCACACAGGCCGGATGCGTCACCAGCGCCCGGGCCAGCGCAACCCGCTGCCTTTCACCGCCAGACAATTCGCCGGGCACATGGCTTACCCGTTCAGCCAGACCGACACGGGTCAGAATTTCCATTGCCGCCTCATGCGCCCTTTCCCGCTTTTCACGACGGATCATCAGGGGCATCGCCACATTGTCCAGAGCGGAAAATTCCGGCAGAAGATGATGAAACTGGTAAACGAAACCAAGAACACGGTTACGCAAGTTTCCGCGTTCCGATTCGGAAAGCGTATCGAATTGTTTTCCCTGTAATGTTACGGAACCCGTGCTTGGTGTATCCAGCCCTCCCAGCAAATGCAGGAAAGTCGATTTTCCCGAACCGGACGCCCCGACAATGGCAACGCGCTCCCCTTCCCTGACCTCGAAATCGACGTCTTTCAACACCTCGACGGCATAATCACCCTGCCGGAATGTCTTGGAGAGGCCATTGCACGATAAAACGATCTCACTCATAACGCAAAGCCTCCGCAGGATTGACCTTGGCAGCGCTCCAGCTTGGGTACAAGGTCGCCAAAAATGACAGGATAATGGATGCTCCGCCGATCGTCAGCACATCAGCCCAGTGCAAATCGGATGGCAGGGAACTGATCAGGTAAATGCTTTTCGGGAGAAACTGGATACCGAAAAGCCGCTCGATAAAGGGAACGATGACATCGATATTGACGGAAATGAGCACACCGACGCCAACACCGGCAAGTGTCCCTGCAATTCCGGCAAGCGCTCCCTGAATCATGAAAATCTTCATGATCGAACGGGGAGACGCCCCGAGTGTGCGCAAAATGGCGATATCAGCCTGTTTTTCCGTCACCGTCATGACCAGTGTCGAAACCAGATTGAACGCGGCAACGGCAATGATCAGCATCAGGATCAAAAACATCATTTTCTTTTCCGTCTTGACGGCGGCAAACCAGTTACGGTTCTGTTTTGACCAGTCACGAACGATGACATCGTCATTCTGGAGCATCATGGAAAGTTGCTGCGCCACTTCCGGAGCTTCCTGCATATCCCTGATTTGAACGCGCAATCCGCTTGGCGCATCTGTCCTGAACAGGCGCATCGCGTCATTCATGTTGATGAAAGCGAAAGTCGAATCGAACTCGAAATGCCCTGCCTCGAAAATGCCACCGACTGTAAACTGCTTGAGTCGCGGAAGCACGCCTGCCGGGGTTACCTGCCCTTGTGGAATGATAACGGTCAGCTTGTCACCGGGACCGATACGCAGGTTTCTGGCAAGCTCGCTCCCGATGGCGATATTGAACGAATCCGGTTCCAGATTGCCCAGCTTGCCAGCCTTGAACTGGCGCGCGATATCCGAAACGCCCGCTTCTTCCTTCGGATCGATGCCGCGAACAATCACGCCACGAACCATATCGTTGCGGGTGACCATCGCCTGTCCGACCACATAAGGGGCTGCGCCGGTGACTTCCGGATTTTTCTTCACCTCGGCCGCCGTTTTCTGCCAGTCCGGCAATGACCCGTACATATCCTGAATCTCGATATGCGGGATTACCGACAGCATGCGGTCACGCACTTCTTTCTGAAATCCGTTCATCACCGACATGACGATAATCAGCGCGGCGACACCTAACGCGATACCACTCATTGATATCAGGGAAATAAACGAAATGAAGCGGTTTCGGCCGCTACGTTTGCCCGAACGGATATAGCGCAGGCCGACCAGCCATTCAAACGGCAAATTGGAAAAAATGTTCAAGTGAGACTCCCAAGAAGATGGCACAGTTTGCCACATATTGGCATTGTCCGTCACTGCCTGATTGCGATTCATTTGCCCTTGCGCATATGCCTGTTGCCAAAATGGCGGCCTGAAAACTTTTGACGTGAAAGCAGAAAAAAGCCGTAAAAGTATTGCCATGGGTCAATCAACAATGAGAAAATACAAGGCTTTAAGTACGGATGTGTCCGTTTTTATTTTTTCATTTGCACATCCGTTTGTGATAAATTGAATTCATGACCCGTATCACCACTCGCCCTTATTCCCGGGAATCCTTCAGCCAGTTATGCCGGACAGGAATCCATCCCGTTCTGGCCCGCATATTCGCTGCACGCGGTATTACACAGACAGAAGAACTGTCAACAGGCCTGTCGGGTATGATTTCGCCTGGACAACTGGCCCATATCGGGGATGCAGCCGGTTTTCTGGCCGATGCCATTGCAGCGGGCAGAAAAATAACCGTCATCGCCGATTACGATTGTGACGGCGCAACAGCCTGTGCCGTTGCCTTGCGCGGCCTTCGCCTTCTGGGCGCGAACGTCGACTATATGGTTCCCAATCGTTTCGACAACGGTTACGGTTTGACCCCGGAAATCGTCAGACAGGCAAAAGAGCACCATCAAACCGATATCATCCTGACTGTCGATAACGGTATCGCCAGCATCAAAGGCATTGAAGAAGCGCTCGCATCGGGGATGCAGGTACTGGTCACTGACCACCATTTGCCCGGTGACGAGCTTCCCCAAAACTGTATCGTCGTCAATCCGAACCAGCCCGACTGTTCTTTCCCGAGCAAAAATCTGGCCGGTGTGGGTGTCATGTTTTACGTACTGCTGGCCTTGCGTGCCGAAATGCGTCGTCGCAGGATATTCGATGAAAAAACCCAGCCGCATCTGGATCAGCTGCTCGATCTCGTCGCCCTCGGCACTTTTGCCGATGTCGTCAAACTCGATGCCAACAACCGGATTCTGGTTGCGCAGGGCCTCCGGCGCATCCGGGCCGGTAACATGCAGCCCGGCATGGCAGCCCTCTTTCAGGTATCAGGCCGGGATTTCCGTAAAGCCTCCCCTTTCGACCTGGGTTTTACACTCGGGCCACGGCTGAATGCCGCCGGACGGTTGTCCGATATGTCGCTAGGTATCGAATGCCTGATTACGGATGACCGGGGAAAAGCGCTCGAAATGGCAGACGAACTGAACCGGATCAACGTCGAACGGCGCGAAATCGAAGCCGACATGCGAATCGAGGCACGCGAACAAATCTCGAAAATCCATCCGGAAGACCGCGCGACGATCAGTATCCTCTCAGAAGACTGGCATCAGGGGATCATCGGCATTCTGGCGTCCCGGATCAAGGAAAAATATTTCAGGCCAGCGATGGCATTCGCCCGGGACAAGGACGGGAAAATCCGGGGTTCAGGCCGTTCCATTCCGGAATTTCACCTGCGCGACGCGCTGGATCTGGTCGCAAAACGACATCCCGGCCTGATCGTCCAATTCGGTGGCCATGCCATGGCCGCTGGCCTGACATTGCAGCCTGACGGTTTCGACGTGTTCACCCAGGCGTTTGAAAACGTGGCAAAAGAATGGTTGACCCAGACACAACTGGAAAGAATCATCGAAACCGACGGTTCACTGGACGACGACTGTTTCACTCTCGATTTCATTGGCCTGCTGGATACGCAAGTCTGGGGACACGGTTTTCCTGTCCCGGTTTTCTGCGACGAATTCACCGTTATCAACCAGCGCGTCCTGAAAGAAAAGCACTTGCGTCTGCAACTCGAAAGAAACGGCAGGAATTACACCGCCATCCAGTTCGGCAACAATGCCACACTCCCGCGCCGCGCCCGTCTGGCTTATCGGCTGGACGCCAATGAATTCAACGGCAGAACAAGTGTCCAGCTGATTGTGGAGCATTCGGAAAGGGTGTAATACTCCTGTGCGCTTTCGATCAAACCCGGTTTTACCTTGTTACCTTTCTTTGACTATATAGACTAATCACTCAAACAATTTTGCTGTATTAACGGATATTGCCTTTGCTATTTCCTGTTCGCTTAATTTCCGTTCAAGATCAAGACGCGCCTTTTCTGCAAAATCGAAATGAGGTGACGCCGACAAGTAAAGCGCATATGCGGCAATCAGGTCTTTTTTTACTTCCAAGCCATTCTCGTAGCAAAAACCGAGCAGGGTTTGTGCCTCGTAATTACCCTGTAATGCCGCTTTTTTTGTCAAGGCAACGCCTTCCTTTATATTTGGCTTCACTTCATTTCCTGCAATGTATAAAGCGCCAAGAAATGCTTGTGCTTTAGCACTGTCTTTTTCTGCTGCTTTTTTTAACCAGTAAAAACCTTTTTTTTCGTTCTTGGCGACATATTTACCTTTAAAATAAATCATACCAATATAAGCCTGTGCTTCTGTGAAACCCTGATTGGCAGCTTTTATGAACCAGTAAACCGCTTTGTCTGTATTCTTGTTAATGCCTGCTCCGATATAGAAGGTTTTCCCCAAATTGAACTGTGCTCTTGCAAGCCCCTGCTTTGCCGCTTTTTCCAGCCATTTGACAGACAATGCGGGATTTTTCCTGACTCCGGTTCCATACCTGTAAGCGATGCCAAGTCTGTTTTGAGCATCAGCATGTCCCTGTTCAGCCGCTTTTCTGTACCAAAAAACAGCATTCTCCGGATTTTTTTCAGCGCCCCAGCCTTCTTCATATGCAATGCCAAGGTTATACTGAGATTGGGGAATCCCCTGTTCTGCTGCCTTTTTCCACCAGTACACAGCCTTGGCGTAATCTTTTTTTATTCCCTCACCTTCGTAATACGTAACACCAAGATTATGCTGTGCTTGTGCATAGTCTTGTTCTGCTGATTTTTTGTACCACGACACTGCTTCAGAAAAATCTTTTTTTATCCCTCTGCCGTAATAATAAGCCACCCCAAGATTGTACTGTCCCAATTCGTCGCCCTGCAGGGCACTTTTTCTGTACCAGAAAACAGCCTCCTGATAATCACGATCAACACCATTCCCATCATTGTATAAAGCACCCAGATTGTTCTGAGATTCAGGAAAACCCAATTCGGCTGCCTTCTTCCACCAGCGAACAGCTTCATGAGGATTTTTATCCACACCGATACCATCGTAATAAGCTGTCCCTAAATTATGATATGCCCATACGTTATTCTGAACAGCAGCTCTCTTCCAATAGGCAATGGCTTTCGGATAATTCTCAGCAATGCACTGACCTTTACGATGAAGATTTCCCAGCATAACGAGTGCCTTGGCATGATTCTGCTCTGCTGCTTTCATCCACCATAACATGGCAACACAATTATCCTGCTGCACGCCTCTGCCATCATAAACCAGCATGCCAAAAAGATATTGTGCCTCCGCATTACCAGACTTCGCGGCTTTTCGGCACCATGAAACGGTTTCTTCATCGCCCTTTTCATCATTTTCCGTCTTATATCTTTCGTTACATTGGATGACCGCCTTTTCCTCATCAAGGATAATTTTATTTGCGTTTTCTTCTGAAACTGCAGGCTGCTGCGAATCAGCAATGACGGACGACATCGACAGGCACATCATTATGAGCACGACGATACAGAAACAGAATTTCAGAGAAAGCTTGGGCATTTAAACCTATCAAAGTGAAATAGCCTCATTCGAAAAGTTTTTCGATGTTGATGGATCGGGCTTTTACAATTTCATCTTTGCTTAGCTTTTTTTCAAGATTTTGCCGTTCTTCCATAGCAACTTCCGTATAAGGAGATGAGTGTAAATAAAGTGCATAAGCCAATACCTTGTTTTGCTTTACGCCAATCCCATTTTCATAACAGGAAGCAAGCATGCTTTGAGCCGGATAATTACCCTGTCTCGCTGCTTTTTTTATCCACGAAACGCCTTCTGGAATATTTTTTTCTACACCCTTTCCAATAAGATATGCAATACCAAGTGTCGCCTGAGCCCTTGCATTACCATATGCGGAGGCTTTTTTTGTCCAGAAAATTCCTTCTGCCAGATTATTTTTGAAATTCCTGTCCGTAACATATATATAGCCAAGACTAGCCTGAGCTATAAGAAGATTTTGTTTTGCTGCTTTTTTCAACCATGAAACCGCTTTCTGAGGATTTTTTTTGACGCCCTCTCCATGATAGTAAGCCATCCCCAGATTGTATTGCGCCATGCCAAGCTCTTGTTTAGCAGCTTTGGCGAACCATTGCACCGCTTCCGGATAATTTTTTCTGACGCCAATACCCTCGTAATAAACGGTTCCAAGATTATGCTGCGCCTGACCGTAACCCCCTTCAGCAGCCTTGCGCAACCACAAAATCCCTCGTTTCGGATTCTTGCCAACGCCTGCTCCAGTTATATATAACATTCCAAGATTGTATTGGGCTAATACAAATCCCTGATTTGCCGCTCTCTCATACCACTGGACAGCCGAATCAAAATCCTGTTTGATGCCCAAACCATTTTGGTAGATTACGCCCAAGTTGTATTGAGCCTGTGCAAATCCCTGTTCTGCTGCCTTTTTGTACCATTCAATAGCTGCTTTCCTGTCTACCTCCAGACCATCGCCATCGAAATACGCTCGTCCCAGATTGTACTGCGCTTCAGGCAGTCCTATTTCAGCAGCTTGTCTGAAATAGGAATTGGCTTTTTTACGATCTTTTTCGACACGACTGCCTTTTGCATATTCCACGCCCAGATTATAGAGCTTGATAGCCGTTTCTCTCTTTGCCTCTTCCCCCGACCGTTCAATTTCCGGAAACGATTCATTGATTTTCGTTTCAGCAAAAGAGACTGAAGCTGTAATAGAACAAAATAAACAAATGAAGAAGAACAGTTTTCTACGCATAACAGATCGGTCTGAAAAGAGAGGGGATAAAATCACACCAAATACAAAAAATCTTCAGAATTAAAAAATTACCATAAGGAAATATTTTAACACCGACTGTTTAAAGTGTTTCAACTATTTAATATCAGTTATCTTTTTTTAACATGGTTGAGCGTATACGGAAAGAAACCGTTTAGACTGTTCAATACACTGTCAATGCGGATAAAAAAAGGCTGAAAAGTAATCTTTTCA
>OGXI01000326.1_pt1 | contig 42498 bp, 27 predicted proteins | sample 1576221 | NCBI WGS metagenome assembly OGXI01 (sample SAMEA3541523, study PRJEB24748) | human gut metagenome | biome: human gut; feature: human-associated habitat; material: faeces | place: China | collected 2012
CGCTGGCTATCGCCGGCTCGCTGGCCAAGAAGGGTAAGGTCGCCGAGAGCGCCGGTACCCTGTCTACCACCAACGGCATGTTCGTATTCCTGCTCGTGTTCATCGTTCTGCTGATCGGTGCCCTGAGCTTCTTCCCGGCCCTGGCGCTTGGCCCCGTTGCCGAGTTCTTCCAGATGATTGCGTAAAGGAGGGCGCAGATTTATGACTATGCAAAAAGACATGATGGGCCGCGCGGTCCGCGACTCGTTTGCCAAGCTGGACCCTCGCGTCCAGATTCAAAACCCGGTCATGTTCCTGGTGTGGCTTTCAGCCGTCATGACCTCCGTCCTGGTCGTCGCTTCCATCTTCGGTGTGCGGGACGCGGGTGTGCCCACCTACTATGTGGTCGCCATCGCGGTCATCCTGTGGCTCACCGACCTGTTCTCGAACTTCGCCGAGGCGCTTGCCGAGGGCCGCGGTAAGGCTCAGGCTGATTCTCTGCGTGCGGCCAAGAAGGATGTCGAGGCCCATCGCATCGAGTCCGTTGAGGACAAGGAGCACTTCACCGTCGTTCCCGGCACCGAGCTCACGCGCGGCGACCTGGTGATCGTACGCGCCGGCGAGCAGATTCCCGGCGACGGCGACGTCATCGAGGGCGCTGCCTCCGTTGACGAGTCCGCCATCACCGGCGAGTCCGCCCCCGTGGTCCGCGAGGCCGGCGGCGACCGCTCTGCCGTTACCGGCGGTACCACGGTGCTGTCCGACTGGATCATCGTCAAGATCTCCAGTGAGCCCGGCCAGAGCTTCCTGGACAAGATGATCGCGATGGTCGAGGGTGCCGCGCGCAAGAAGACCCCTAACGAGATCGCTCTGGAGATCTTCCTGGTGGCCCTTTCCATCGTCTTTATTCTGGTCACGCTGGCCCTGTATTGTTACTCCTGCTTCTCGGTCGGTCTTAACGACATGGTCAACCCCACGGCCGTGACCACGCTCGTGGCGCTGCTCGTGTGCCTGGCTCCCACTACCATCGGCGCCCTTCTGTCCGCCATCGGCATCGCCGGCATGAGCCGTCTGAACGAGGCCAACGTGCTGGCCATGTCCGGCCGCGCCATCGAGGCCGCCGGCGACGTCGACATCCTCATGCTCGACAAGACCGGCACCATCACCCTGGGTAACCGCCAAGCCGCCGAGTTCATCCCGGTCGACGGCGTCGATCCCGCGGAGCTGGCCGATGCCGCCCAGCTTTCCTCGCTGGCCGACGAGACCCCCGAGGGCCGTTCCATCGTCGTGCTCGCCAAGGAGCAGTTCGGTCTGCGCGGCCGCACGCTCGAGGATAAGGGCATGGAGTTCATCCCGTTCACCGCGGCAACGCGTATGTCCGGCGTGAACTACGAGGGCAATGAGATCCGCAAGGGCGCTGCCGATTCCGTGCGCACCTATCTGGAGGCAGCCGGCGGCGTGTTCTCCCAGGAGTGCGAAGAGGCCGTCGAACGCATCGCCAAGGCCGGCGGCACCCCGCTGGTCGTGACCAAGAACTGCCGCGTGCTGGGCGTTGTGTACCTCAAGGACATCATCAAGTCCGGCGTTAAGGAGAAGTTCGCCGACCTGCGCAAGATGGGCATCAAGACCATCATGGTGACGGGCGACAATCCGCTCACCGCCGCGGCAATCGCCGCCGAGGCCGGCGTTGACGACTTCCTGGCCGAGGCCACCCCTGAAGGCAAACTCGAGAAGATCCGCGAGTTCCAGCGTGAGGGTCACCTGGTCGCCATGACCGGCGACGGCACCAACGACGCGCCCGCTCTGGCCCAGGCCGACGTCGCCGTGGCCATGAACACGGGCACCCAGGCTGCCAAGGAGGCCGGCAACATGGTCGACCTCGACTCCAGCCCCACCAAGCTCATCGAGGTCGTGCGTATTGGCAAGCAGCTGCTCATGACCCGCGGCTCGCTCACGACCTTCTCGGTGGCCAACGACGTGGCGAAGTACTTCGCTATCATCCCGGCCCTGTTCTCGCCGATCTATTCGGGACTGGGCGCCCTCAACATCCTGAGCCTCACCAACCCGTTGACGGCCGTGCTGTCCGCCATCATCTACAACGCGCTGGTCATCGTCGCGCTAATTCCGGCGGCTCTCAAGGGCGTCAAGTACCGCGAGGTTCCATCCGGCCAGCTGTTGACCCATAACCTGCTGGTGTGGGGTCTGGGCGGCATCGTGGCGCCGTTCGTATTCATCAAGATTATCGACATGCTGCTGGCCTTGTTCGGCATTGGCATGATGTAGACGGAGGTTTGTATGTTCAAAGGTATCGCATCGCGCGCACTTGGCGTGTTCGCGCTGTTTACCATCGTCTGCGGCCTGGGATACACGCTCGTGGTGACCGGCGTCGTGCAGCTTGCGTTTCCGTACCAGGCGAACGGATCGCTTATTACGGTCGACGGCAAGGTTGTGGGTTCCGAGCTCATCGGCCAGAACTTCGATGACGAAGCCCACATGTGGGGTCGTATCCAGAACGTGTCAATTGTCGAAGGCGAAGACGGCGAGCTCATGGCGTATGGTGCCCCGTCCAACCTGTCCCCGGCGAGTGAGAAGTATCGGCAGCTTGTGGATGCGCGCGTGAAGAAGATTCGCGCCGCCAACTCCGATGCCGATATGGACGCTGTGCCCGTCGACCTGGTGACGTGTTCGGGGTCCGGCCTCGACCCGGAGATCTCTCCGGATGCCGCCGAGTACCAGGTCCCGCGCCTTGCCAAGGCCACGGGCAAGAGCGAAGACGAGGTGCGCGAGATCATCGCCCAGTGCACCAAGGGCCGTTTCCTCGGCGTGTTCGGCGAGCCCACGGTTAACGTGCTCAAGGTGAACCTTATGCTGGACGGCGCGCTGTAAGTGAGGGAGTGGCGGATGAGGGCATGACTGACTATCTGAGCCCTCAATTCCACCCCGCCCATCGGTTGCGGTGAAATACGGACTGTTTTGGCTGTCAAAAGTCTCATCTACTCCGTATTCCACCGCAACTTTTTTGTGAGGGTCGGGATTGAAGGTGGGGAGTGCGAGCGAGTGCGAATGCGGCGGATACTGATACGATAAGTACGTTAGTAACTGCCGCCGAGCGGCTCAAACGAAAGGAAGCCTGCATGGAGTCTTCTGCCTATCCAATGCTCTTTAGCCCGATCAAGGTCGGTACGACCGAGGTCAAGAACCGCGTCTTTATGCCGCCAGTGTCAACCAACCTGGCCGATCATGGCTATGTGACCGACGACTTGGTCGATCATTACCGCGCCCGCGCCAAGGGCGGCGTGGGCCTCATCATCACCGAGGTCGTGACGGTCGAGCCCACCTATACCTATCTGCCGGGTGACATGTGCTGCTACGACGACACGTTTATCCCCGGCTGGGAAAAGCTCGCCGCGGCCGTCCACGAGTACGGCTGCAAGATCATGCCGCAGCTCTTCCACCCCGCCTACATGGCCTTTAACATTCCAGGCACGCCGCGCCTGATCGCCCCGTCCTTTGTGGGCCCGTCCTATGCCCGCGAGGCACCGCGTCCCATCACGGTTGACGAGATCCACGAGCTCACGCATCAGTTCGGCGACGCTGCCGTGCGTATGCAGAAGGCCGGCGTCGATGGCGTCGAGGTCCATGCGGCGCACGCCCACGGTATGCTCGGCGGCTTTTTGACTCCGCTCTACAACAAGCGTACCGACGAGTACGGCGGCTCGCTCGACGCCCGCATGCGCTTCCTGCTCGAGGTCATCGCCGAGATTCGCGAGCGCTGCGGCAAGGACTTCATTATCGACGTCCGTATCTCGGGCGACGAGTACACCGATGGCGGCCTGACCCTCAACGACATGATCTACGTCTCGCGTCGCCTGGAGAAGGCCGGCGTCGACATGATTCATGTGTCGGGCGGCACCACCATCAAGCGTGGCTCCGCAATTCCCGCCGCCGGTACGCAGCAGGCCTCGCATGCCGCCTGCTCGCGCGAGATTAAGAAGCACGTCAACATTCCCGTTGCCACGGTCGGCCGCATCAACGAGGCCTGGATCGCCGAGGAGCTGATCGAGGACGGCGCCGCCGACATCTGCATGATGGGCCGCGCCAATCTGTGCGATGCCGAGTTCTGCAATAAGGCGGCTGCCGGCAACGCCGACGAGATCCGTCCCTGCATCGGCTGCCTGCGCTGCCTGAACGGCATCATGTTTGGCAAGCGCATCTCCTGCACCGTCAACCCGGACGTCGAGCGCGACGAGGCCGGCTACGAGCCTGCCGCCGAGGCCAAGAACGTGCTCGTCGTGGGCGCCGGTCCCGCTGGCATGGAGGCGGCCTACATTGCCGCCAAGCGCGGCCATAACGTGGTGCTCGTGGATAAGCAGGACGAACCGGGCGGCGAGATGCGCATCGCGGCCGTTCCGCCGGCAAAGCAGGAGCTCACTCGTGTGATCAAGTACCAGTACCGTCGCCTGGCCGAGGCCGGCGTCACGTGCGTATTTGGCACTGAGCTTACTGCCGAGGACATTCAGCGTGACTACGCCGGCTACGAGGTCGTCCTAGCTTATGGCGCCGAGCCCATCGCTCCGGCCTTCATGCAGGGCTTTAAGCAGGTTATGACGGCTGACGACCTGTTGGGCGGCAAGGCTTTTCCGGGCAAGAAGATCGTCATCGTGGGCGGCGGCACCGTCGGCTGCGAGACGGCCGATTACCTGGCCCCGTTGGTCGACGACCTGTCGCCGGCCAATCGCGATGTCACCGTCATCGAGATGACCAAGACGCTCGCCGCCAACGAGGGCGGTGCCGGCCGCGCGGTGCTCATCACGCGCATGCTCTCCAAGGGTGTCCACGTGCTGACTGAGGCCAAGGTGACCGAGATTACCGAGGATGCTATCAGCTACGAGAAGGACGGCGAGGTCCACACCATCACCGGTGCCGATACGCTGGTGCTTGCCATGGGCTATCGTCCCAATACCAAGCTGGCAGACGACCTGGCTGCAGCCGGTGTTGCCACCCACGTGCTGGGCGATGCCAACAAGTGCGGTAACATTCGCGACGCCATCGGCGATGGCTACAAGGTTGCCTGTGAGCTCTAGTTAACCCTTTGTTGCGTGGGGGCCAGGTTACTTTGCGCTAAGTTGATGCATGTAAACCTGACCCCATTGCACCATTTGATAAAACGCAAGCGCTCGCTGCCTGCGTTTTATCAAAGAAAGATTATTGTCGAGCCTTAAATGCCTTTTGTTTGTGTGCCTTCCGCAATCATATTGCGGTTGTAGACCAGGTGCAGATACATCGCATCGTGAGCGGCGGTGGGGTTGCGCGTCTCAATGGCGTCGGCCACACCGTGGTGCGTGCGGATGGTCTCCTCGACGAACTTTTTTGCCCGTTACGTCGATAAAGAGGGGAACGGATGCCTTGAGCACACCCATCAGACGGGTAACGGCGAGGTTGCCGCCATCCCAGGGCGGCTTCATGGGGTAGCGCCCGTACGCATCGAATTTTTCCTCTCATAGATGTGCGGCACAAAGAGCCCCGAGTTCATACGAGCTCGGGGCTCTTTTCGTTTGGATTTCAGACGTATTGACAGACGAAAACAGTCTGCGTCCGGTATTGAGCCATACGAAAGCGAAATTATGCGTCTTAATTCCGTACGCAAATCAAGACGAAAACAGTTTGCGTCTTATATAAATCAGTACGCAAACGGTTTTCGTCTTATAATACGGTTATGAATGGTACGAAACGAGGGGGTTGTGCATATGGTTGTTAGAGAGAGCCCTACAGTCGAATACAAGGAAAGCGTTACGCCGACGTTTCTTAAAACGGTGAGCGCCTATGCAAACTATGGGACGGGCAAGATTGAGTTTGGCGTTGATGACGAGGGCGTGGTTGTCGGCCTTGCAGATCCGGTCGCAGAGTGTCTCCGCATCGAGAACATGATTAATGACAGCTTGGACCCCGCTCCCCGTTACACGCTCGAGCCCGATGAGAAACACGGGACCGTAATCCTTACGGTTTATGAGGGACAGGACAAACCCTATCGAAGCAAGGGAAAGGCCTACAGGCGAAACGATTCGGCAACGGTGGAGGTCGACCGGTTTGAGTATGGCAGGCTGACGCTCGAAGGCAGCAACGTAACGTTCGACGCGCTCACGTCGGCTCGCCAGGACTTGAGCTTTCATACGCTCGAGCATAAGTGTGTTGAACACCTCGGCATTTCCGAGCTAACGTCGGATATCTTGCGTACGCTCCGCTTGCTCGGCAAGGATGGCTATACCAATGCCGCGGCGATTTTAGCGGATAAGAATGATTTTCCAGGCATCGACTGCGTCCGTTTTGGCGATACCGAGGATGTGATCTTGGATCGCGAGGCGGCGACAAATGTATCCGCAATTGAGCAGGCGGACAGGGCGGTGGCTATGTTTGCACGCTACTACCGTTATGAGCGTATCGAAGGGATGGAGCGCGTCCAAACCGATCGAATTCCTCTTGAGGCATTCCGCGAAGCTGTTGCAAACGCTTTAGTGCATCGGACGTGGGACGTTCGAGCGAACGTTCAAATTGCCCTGTACGATGATCGCGTCGTTGTGACCTCCCCCGGATCGCTGCCCGCCGGTTTGACGACGGAACAATACCTGTATGGGCAGATATCCGTGCTCAGAAACCCCATCGTTGCAGAGGCCTTCTTAAAGCTGGATTACATCGAGAAATTTGGTACGGGAATTGCGCGCATTAGACGTGCCTATCGCGATTCGATCAATCAACCAATTTTTGATGTTCGCGGCGGCATGGTGGCCGTCACATTGCCCGTTACCGATGCCTTTGAAGGGTCCGAGGAAGAGGTCCAGGTTCTCAAGGCCTTGTCGGGCGGGCGAATTATGTCGCGAAGCGAGATTGAAAAACAGACGGGGCTGAGCCGCATGCGGACGTTGGCGGCACTCGAATCTCTGCTTGAACGGAATGCAATCGTAAGGCAGGGAACCGGGCGGGCCACGAAATACGAGCGCTCATAGTCCAAAAGAGCCATGGTACAAGACGGACCCCAAGCCAGCGTTGGCTTGGGGTCCGTTATATCCCGGATGGTAATGGGCCGATTATTGTCAAGTTATAGCAAAGTACAGCGACGTACAGCAAAGTATAGTGAGATATAGCAAGCCGTATAGCGCGCCTTGATTTTCAACCCTTGATTATCAACCGTCCGTATTTCACAGCAACTTATAACAGGCTCGGGGTGCCAATTTGGGGTGCAGTAGTGCTGCGCCACGAAAAGGGCCTATCTACTACGTTTAAGCCGCAGGGGTCAACCATAGTCGGTTTTTTCGAAAATCGACAAGCTGTCTACCTGCGGTTTTGTTTTCACGGTTTTCGGTATGGCCGAGGCTATCCGTGTTAACGTAATAGATGGGCCACTTTTGTGGCAAGGGGGGCCGATCTGCGGGCCAGGGTAGCTAAAAGAGCCCCGTCCCAAAAAGACTGATTGGGAGCTGGGGCGTGTCGATGCGATAGTATTACGTGGTGAAATTCGACAAACCGTGAGCTTCATCCGAGGGCTTTATGGAACAACACCAGCATAATCAGAGCCTGCAAGATCAGGCATACAACGCATTGCGCTCCAAGATCATCTATGCCGAGCTCAAGCCCGGCACGCGCCTTTCGGCGATTGGTCTGGAAAAGGAGACGGGAATCGGGCGCACGCCCATTCGCGAGTCTTTTGTGCGCTTGCGTGAGCAGGAGCTGGTGGAAACGCGTCCCAAAAGCGGCACCTATGTCTCAAAAATCAGCATGGAGCGCGCCGAGAACGCCTGTTTCTTGCGCGAGAAACTCGAGAGAAGCGTGCTCATTAAATGCTGCTCTGCCGTCACGCCCGAGCAAAAGCAGCGGCTCGAGCGGATTCTTGCCGAGTCCGAGTCGCTCGACCATAGCGAAACGCGTCGCTTTTTCGATCTGGACAACCTGTTCCATGAGACGTGTTTTGAGATTGCCGGCCGCCACATGTTGTGGGATTGGATGAAGAGCGTCAACACACATTTTGAGCGATACAACTGGTTGCGTATGGTGTCGCAGGATCTGGATTGGGAGCCGATTCGTCGGCAGCATCGCCGAATTCTCGAGGCCATTAAGAAGGGCGATACCGACGCGGCGAGCTACCTGGCAGAGACGCACCTGCATCTGATGCCCGAGGAACAGGGCCCGGTTATCGCCTTGCATCCCGACTACTTTGAGCTGTCGAAAGACTCGTCAATCTAGCCCATCGCCGCATCTGCTCGAGACACAAAAACGATGCTGCTCACCTACAGCGTTTTGCAACCGAGATTTTTAAAAAATGCCTAAAATGGCTCAGATTGCTGACAATTGGGAAACGGGGTGCGCTATGGCGCAGATGAGGATTAAGGACATTGCCGCCGAGGCGGGCGTGAGCCCGGCCACGGTCTCGCGCTATCTCAATAACCGCCCCGGGCAGATGACCGAGGAGACCCGCGCCCGCATCGCGGCGGTTATCGAGCGCACCGGCTATCGCCCACGTGCCGCCGCACGCAATCTGCGCAGCTCGCGCGCCAACCTCATCGGCGTAATCTTGGCCGACATCGCCAACCCGTTCTCCAGCGCCATGCTCGAAGGGCTTTCCGCCAGCGCCGCCGCGCGCGGCTGCTCGCTCATGACGGCCATTAGCGGCAACGACCCCGCCAAGGAAGCGGAGTCGCTCACCAGACTTATCGATGCCGGCGTGGACGGCCTGGTCGTCAACACCTGCGGAGGCAATGACGAGGCGATCGCCGCGGCAGCGGGACGCCTACCCGTTGTGCTGCTCGACCGCGATGTTGCCGATGGCGGCATCGATCTGGTGACATCTAACAACCGTGAGCTGGTCGCCGGCCTGGTAGACGCCTTGGCTGCTGCGGGCAGCGAGCGTCTGTGCCTGCTTACCGAGGCAAGCGATGACAGCCCCGTGCGTCGTGAGCGCGCTGAGGCGTTTGCCGACGAGCTCTCGCGCCGCGGCCTGGCCGGCGAGGTCGTCACCTTGGCGGACGGTGGTGCCGAGGGTGTCAGTCGCCTGGACGAGACCATCCGCGGCTATGCGGGTAAAAAGCTCGGCCTCATTGCCGTCAACGGCCTGGTCTTCCTGCGCCTGACCGAGGCACTGGCGCAGCTGGGTCCCTCGCTGCCGGCGGGCCTTAAGATCGCAACGTTTGACGATTACCCCTGGAACCACGTGCTCTTTGGCGGTGTGACCACGGCCGCGCAAGACACCCACACCATCGCCGAGCGCGTAATCGAGCGTCTGTCCGAGCGCATCGACGTCGTTACCACTACGGTGGGCGACGCCGCAAAGCTCGCCCCCAAGCGCATCGAGATCCCCGGTCACATCGAACACCGCGCTTCGACCTCGCGCTAGTCTGTGTGATATTATATAGACAATGTCATACAGGAGGTATCCATGGCTGCGTCTGTGCTGAGTGTTCGAGTGGACTCGTCAATTAAAGATTCATTTGCCGAGCTGTGCGAAGAACTCGGCATGACTTCGTCCGTTGCGGTCAATATGTTCATGAGGCAGATGTTGCGCGAGCGCTCGCTGCCGTTTGTGCCTTCACTCGGTAAAAGCTCTGCGAGCGAAAGCGCCGCAGCGGGCATTTTGGATACCGCTCAGATTGAGTCCGCCGTCCGCGAGGCAGCCAGCCCGATTCCCGCCATCAAAACCGTGATCCTATTTGGATCGTATGCCCGTGGCGAGGCGCGTGCAGATAGTGATATCGACTTGCGCCTCGAAGTCGATCGCGAGCAGGGCTTTGGTCTTTTTGCGTTGTCGGCGTTTGGCGAGGCAGTGCGCAAGGAAACCGGAAGGCAGGTGGACCTTGTCTCGAGCGATTATCTTGATGACGATCTTGCCGCGGTAATCGAGCGCGAAGGAGTGATCCTTTATGATCGCGCGTAAGTCAGACGGCCTCCGCGCCCAAGAGGTCTTGGAGGCCATCGCTGAAACGAACGAGCGCATCAAGGCTTTTGATATCACCGAGGACCAGTTTCTGCATGCGAATGACGTGCGGACGAGGGCGTTGGCGGACTCCCTTTTGATGTGCGCGCTTAGGGTGACGGAAGAAGCGGGCAAGTTGTCGGAACGCTCGCAGCGGCTTCATCCCGAAATTGAGTGGCGTGGAATTATCGGCATGAGAAATTACCTCGCGCATGATTACGGCAATGTCGACCGATCGGTTGTTTGGGATGCGGTGACGATGGAGTTTCCGGCGCTGGAACGAGCGTGTAGGCAAATTGTTTCCGAATCCGAGCGATAATCACTTGTCATACCAGCCTGTTCACACACGTTTTTTGAGCGCTTGATACGCTTTAACCCTGCGGAAACATTTTTCTGCGATAGTATCTGCGATATAGACCAGTCGAAACCCGCCCGAAAGAAAGGGGAGCGACATGAACCAGCAGAACATCGATTACGTACTCCGCTCCGTAGAGCAGCGTGATATCCGCTTTGTGCGTCTGTGGTTTGTCGACATTCTCGGCCGCCTCAAAAACTTTGCTATTAGCCCCGAGGACCTCGAGGTCGCATTTGAGGAGGGCATTGGCTTTGACGGCTCGGCCATCGAGGGCTTTGCCACGCCCGAGGAAGCCGATATGCTGGCGTTCCCCGATGCCTCGACCTTCCAGATTCTGCCGTGGCGCCCGAGCCACAACGGCGTCGCCCGCGTGTTCTGCGACGTGTGCACTCCCGATCGCAAGCCGTTTGCCGGCGACCCGCGCGATGCCCTGCGCCGCATGTTCCGCAAGGCCGAGAAGGCTGGCTATCTGCTCAACGTGGGCGCTGAGCTGGAGTATTACTACTTCCCCGACGAGCACACGCCCGAGCCGCTCGACAACGTGGGCTACTTCGATCTTTCGGTGAGCGATGCCGCTCGCGACCTGCGTCGTAACACGGTCCTCACGCTCGAGAAGATGTCCGTGCCCGTGGAGTACACCTTCCACGCCGCCGGTCGCTCACAGCACGGCATGAGCCTGCGCCACGCCGAGGCCCTGAGCATGTCCGACGCCATTACCACGGCCAAGCTCATCATTAAGCAGCAGGCTTACGAGAGCGGCTGCCACGCCTCCTTTATGCCCAAGCCGCTGGCGGGCGAGGACGGCAGCGCCATGTTTTTGCATCAGTCGCTGTTCGACCATGACGGCAACAACGTCTTTTGGGGCGAGGGCGACGAGAAGTACCATCTCTCCGACGTCGCCAAGCACTATATGGCCGGTATCTTGGCGCACGCGCGCGAGATTAGCGCCATCACCAACCCCACGGTCAATTCGTACAAGCGCATCACCACGGGCGGCGACTCCGTGCCGCAGTACGCCACGTGGGGCCTGCGCAACCGCGCAAGCATGATCCGCATCCCGGTCTACAAGCCCGGCAAGCAGCTTTCTACACGCATTGAGCTTCGCAGCCCCGACCCCATGGCCAACCCGTACCTGGTCAACGCCGTCACGCTGGCGGCCGGTCTCGACGGCATCGAGCGCAAACTGGAACTCCCGCCCGAGGCCACGGCCGAGACGCTCAAGCTCACCGACCGTCAGATGGTCGAGGCCGGCTACACGCCGCTGCCGCGCTCGCTCAAAGAGGCGCTCGACGTATTTGAGGACTCGCAGTTTATGAAGGATGCCCTCGGTGAGCACATCCACAGCTTCTTCCTTAAAAAGAAGCGTGACGAGTGGCATAAGTTCGAATCCACGATCACCGAGTGGGAGATCAAGCACTACCTGGCGAACTCCTAATCGCGCTGGCTTGTCCCAGTACGATTGAGCTCATTTCTTTGGAGGCCGATATGTCCGAAAAGAGTGCCCTGTTCATGGCGCGCACGACGCGCTTCCACGAGTTTGCCCGCAGCTTGACGACTACCCTGGGTGTCGAGGTGAGCCTGGCCACCCCCGATTCGCCGACTGCGGCGCACGACTTCGACCTGCTGATTCTCGATTCCGATGGCATCCGTAGCGACCGCATCGATCAGATCGCCAAGTGGCTTGACGATCGCGGCGGCGTCCCCATGCTGGTGATCGTCGACGACGAGGCACTCGGTACCTTGCGCCTGCCCAATCACGCGCATGCCGACTTTGTATGCCCCACGGCGACGCCCAACGAGCTCAAGGCTCGCGCGCAGCGCCTGATGGGCGAGGAGGAGACCGTTACCGCCGACGATGTGCTCAATATCGATAACCTCGAGATTAACCTGGCTACCTACCAGGTGACGCTCGATAACGAGCCCATCGACCTGACGCTGATGGAGTACTCACTGCTGAGCTTTTTGGCGACGCACCCCAACCGCGCCTACAGCCGCGAGGTGCTGCTGCACCGCGTGTGGGGCTTTGAGTACTGCGGCGGCACGCGCACCGTCGACGTGCACATTCGACGCATCCGCTCCAAGGTGGGCCCGCAGATCGCGGCGCACATCACCACCGTCCGCGGCGTGGGCTATCTGTTTAAGGACTAGATTTCCACCACAAAGGGGACAGGCACCTTTGTGATGGTTTTGACGCAGATGCGGGTTCCTCTCGAATCTGCAACAGAACTTAAGCCTTCCTAAAAGATTGCGTTCTCATACACTTGCGCCCGCATATTGGGGTACAACTCAACGTGAACAATGATGGCCCGCCACATGTTTGGCGGGCCTTTGGTTATTTGACGAAAGGATCGCAGCTATGAGCGAGTACGATTCCCAGCGTCCCCAGGATGCGGGCAACGCCGGCGAGACCCAGCAGCAGCCGCGCGTGCAGGTGGAGTCGACGCCTGCCGATGGCAGTAACATTCCTTACGTGCAGGCCTACGACACGCAGACCGGAAAGCCGCTGGGCAGCCAGCAGGTTGTAAACAAGCACACCGTGGTCAAGACTAAGACCAAAAAGCTGCCGATCTTTATTACGGCGCTCGCCGGCTGTGCATGCGGCGCCCTGCTGGTCATTGCGCTCATTATGAGTGGCACGCTCAACATTGGCAGCGGAAAGAATGCCGTGACGGCGGGTGCTTCGGGTTCATCGACGCAAAAGATTACGATCGACTCCGAGGACACCACGCTGGCCGAGGCCGTCTCTGCCAAGGCGCTGCCCTCCGTGGTTTCCATTACCGCCACTTCGAGCGGCGGCCAGAATGGCTCGCTTTCGCAGTCTGCCGACGAGTCGGACGGCTCGGGCAGCGTCGGTTCGGGCGTTGTGCTCGATACCGAGGGCCACATCCTCACCAACAACCACGTGGTCGATGGCTATGACCAGTACGTGGTGACCATGGACGACGGCACCACCTACGAGGCCGAGTTCGTGGGCAACGATGCTTCGAGCGACCTAGCCGTCATCAAGCTCAAGGATGCTGACGCCTCTAAGGTCACGCCGATCGAGATCGGCGACTCTTCCAAGCTCAACGTGGGCGAGTGGGTCATGGCGATCGGCTCGCCGTTCGGCAACGAGCAGTCTGTCTCCACGGGTATCGTGTCGGCGCTGTATCGCTCCACGGCCATGAGCTCTACCAACGGTAACACCATCTATGCCAACATGATCCAGACCGATGCCGCCATCAACCCGGGCAACTCCGGCGGCGCGCTCGTTAACGACAACGGTGAGCTGGTGGGTATCAACTCGCTCATCGAGAGCTACTCGGGCTCCAGCTCGGGCGTGGGCTTTGCCATTCCCGTTAACTATGCCAAGAACATTGCCGACCAGATCATCGACGGCAAGACGCCGGTTCATCCGTACCTGGGCGCCACGCTTTCGAGCGTCAACGCGCTCAATGCTCGCACTAACAAGCTGAGCACCGATAGCGGCGCGTACGTGGCAAGCGTCGTCGAGGACGGTCCTGCCGCCAAGGCCGGCATCCAAGAGGGCGATGTCATTACCAAGCTGGGCGACGATGAGATTTCGAGCGCCGATGGCCTGATCATCGCGCTGCGCAGCCACGAGGTGGGCGAGAAGGTCGAGATCACGCTCATGCGCGGCAAGGAAGAGAAGAAGGTTACCGTCGAGCTGGGCTCCGACGAGGAGCTGCAGAACCAGCAGCAGGACGACAGCGCGACCGACACCGGCAACGGCGGTATTACCGACGAACAGCTGCGCCAGTACCTGGAGGAGCTGCTGGGCCAGCAGGGCCAGGGTCAAGGCTACGGTCAGGGTTACTAGCGAGCCGTTTCGCACATATCGAGGCCAGGGGGGCTGTCCCATCAACGTGGGACAGCCCTTTTTTCTTATTGATCCGTTGGGGACGGAGGAAAACGGATCATTTGGAACTGACAGGGGCATGGTTTGATCGCGCGATCCACCCCAGTCTGGCGGCTGCCGATTCGGTGCGGTTCGAGACCGCTATTCGGCCTCATTGCGACCGGTGGTACTCTAGTATCCGTTTGAAATCGAGCGAAGGAGTGCCGCTATGGAGCAATCGAGCCTGTTTGGTGACGGCGTGGACATCGATACCGAAACGCCCGCGAGCACGGATACCGCCGTACCGGCCGATGCCCGTGCCCAGGCGGCAGCGCGTGCGGCCGAGCTGCGCCACGAGCTCGATTACCACGCCTATCGCTACTACATGCTCGATGCGCCCGAGATCACGGACGCCGCCTTTGACAAGATGCTCGTTGAGCTGCAGGAAATTGAGGCCACCTACCCCGACCTGGTGACGCCCGACAGCTATACCCAGCGCGTGGGCGGGTACGTGAGCGAGCAGTTTACGCCGGTCACGCATATGGCGCGCATGTATTCCATGGACGATGCCATGGATCTGGACGAACTCGACGCGTGGCTCCAGCGCACCGAGGATGCGCTCGGTGCCGGCAGCGTCACCTATACCTGCGAGCTTAAGATCGACGGCCTGGGCGTGGCGCTTACCTACCAAAACGGCACCTTCGTACGCGCAGCCACACGCGGCGATGGCACCACGGGCGAGGACGTGTCGCTCAACGTCCGTACCATCAAGGATGTGCCCATGCACCTGTCCGAGCCGGCGCTCGCCCACATGGGCGCCGACCGCGAGCGCACCATCGAGGTCCGTGGCGAGGTCTATATGCCCAAGGGCAGCTTTGTGCGCCTGAACGACGAGGCCGATGCCGAGGGGCGCGACCCCTTCGCCAACCCGCGCAACGCTGCCGCCGGCAGCCTGCGCCAAAAGGACCCCAAGGTCACGGCGCGCCGCGATCTCGCTACCTTTATCTATGCCATCGCCGATACCGATCCGCTGCACGTCCACAGCCAGCGCGAGTTCCTCGATTGGCTGCGTAGCGCCGGCTTTAGCGTCAACCCTAACGTGGCTCGCTGTGCCACACCCGCCGAGGTCCACGAGTTCTGTGCCCAGGCGCTCGAACACCGCGGTGACCTGGACTACGACATCGACGGCGTGGTCGTAAAGGTCGACAGCTTCCAGCAGCAGCTCGACCTGGGCTTTACCGCCCGCGCACCGCGCTGGGCCATCGCCTTTAAGTTCCCGCCCGAGGAAAAGCAGACCGTCCTGCGCGAGATTCGCATCCAGGTGGGCCGCACCGGTGTGCTCACACCGGTCGCCGAGTTCGACCCGGTGACGGTTGCCGGCTCCACCATCGCGCGCGCCACGCTGCACAACATCGACGAGATCCGTCGCAAAAACGTGCGCGAGGGCGACACTATCATCGTGCACAAGGCGGGCGACGTGATTCCCGAGGTCGTAGGTCCGGTGCTCGATAAACGCCCGGCCGATTCGGTCGACTGGCACATGCCCGAGGTCTGCCCCGTGTGCGGTAGCCCCGTGGTCCACGAGGATGGCGAGGTTGCCTACCGCTGCGTGTCCATCGACTGTCCCGCACAGCTCAAGGAGCGCCTGCTTCACTGGGTAAGCCGCGGCTGCATGGACGTCGACGGCCTGGGCGACGAGATCGTCGACAAGATGATCGCTGCCGGCCTGATCCACGATGTCGCGGACTTCTACCAGCTCACGGTCGACGACATCGCAGGCCTGGACACAGGGCGCGTGTACGCTAGCTCCAACAGCAAAAAGGGCGTCAAGAAGGGCGACCCCATCCCGGTGGGCCTCAAGACGGCCGAGAAAATCATCGCCGAGCTCAACAAGTCCAAGAGCCAGCCGCTCGGTCGCGTGCTGTTTGCCCTGGGCATCCGCCACGTGGGCAAGAGCGTGGGCGAGGTCATCGCCGAGCGATTCCTGTCGATTGATAAGCTCATCTTGGCGAGTGAAGAGGACATCGCCGAGTGCGAGGGCATCGGTCCCAAGATTGCGGCGAGCGTCAAGCAGTTCCTGGCCGTGCCCGAAAACCTTGCCGTGCTGGAGCGTTTGCGCCAGGCGGGTCTGTCGCTCGAGGTCGACTTGGGCGCCGCGCATGCACAAGCCGCAGCCGACGCGGGCGTGGCGGGCGAGCTCGCCGATGCACAACCGCTCGCGGGTCTGACCTTCGTGCTCACCGGCACGCTCGTCAACCGCACCCGCGACGAGGCAGGCGCGGCGCTCAAGGTGCTCGGCGCCAAGGTCTCGGGCAGCGTGTCCAAGAAGACGAGCTATCTGGTTGCCGGCCCCAAAGCGGGCTCCAAGCTCACCAAAGCCGAGCAGCTGGGCGTACCCGTGCTGGACGAGGACGCCCTCGAGCAGATCCTGGCGACTGGTCAGGTGCCGGAGGCGTAAGGCGTCGATAACCAAATTGAAGAACCGCCCGGAAGCACGATGCCTTCCGGGCGGATTTTATTTGGACGGGGAAACGGGCACCGTGATCTGCGTCACGTAGGTTGCCGGGTCGTCGCTGATGATGTCATCGATGAGGGCGATCTCGCGTGAGGGACCGGCGGGTGCCAGGCCGTGCTCGCGCATATAGCTGAGCAGCTGCTCGTAGCGTGGGGCTGCTTGCCCGTGCGTGCCGCGGAAGCTTATGGTCAGGCAGCGCGCGGCAGGTCGCGTCTCAACATCGCCCAAGTAATCATCGGTGTCATCGAGCAGCAGAAAGACCTCGTCGTAGCCATTAAAGTCACCGGCTGCCAGGCGTTCGGGCGCGATACCCACACCCAGATTGCCCAGATAGGCAAAGGTTTCGTGCTGCCCCTGCTGAAGCTGGCGGATATGCCATCCCAGCGAATAGGCGTCGGTGGGATTGACGCGCTCGTGCAGCGTGGCGCAGCGAAGTTCGGGTTCCTCGATTTCGCTAATGGTGTCGAGATCAGCATTCAAAGCGCCATGAAGCAAGGCAAGCCGCTGGTCAATCTTGCGCGACATGCGCTCCAACTCACGCCGCCTGTGCTCAATTAACTCCTGTTGCTTGGTCAGTTGCCGTTGCATCAAATCCATATCGCGCGTAGTGACAAACTCGCGAATTTGCGCCAACGGCAAGTCGAGAACGCGCAGGTTGCCGATGGTGTTGAGGGTGGAGAGCTGCCGGGATCCGTAGTAGCGGTACCCGCTCGTCGGATCGACATATGCCGGCTCCAATAGCCCCATCTGTTCGTAATGGCGCAGTGTGCCCACGCTCAAATTGAGCAAGCGCGCCACCTCGCCAATGCGGAGCAGGCCCTCGGTGTGTTCGCTTGGCATGTCGGTCACAGGACCGCTCCTTTCGGTAAAACAGGGGAGAGGCGCTAGGCCTGCGTCGCCTCGCTACGCCACCAGCTTGTCAAAAGTTCCGCGGCGGTTGAGCACGGTAAATGCAATCACGCAGATGGTCGCCGACAGAATCGACCCGCACGGTGAGGCGATGCCCATGGGAAACAGCGTGTCGGAATAGGCGTTCGACAGCAGCCACGCGCCCGGCACGCGAATGAGCGCCACGGCCAGCACGTTGTGCGCAAAGCCGATGTAGCTCTTGCCGTATGCAGCGAAAAAGCCGCTAAAGCAAATGTGGATGCCGGCAAAAATCGCGTCGAAAATATAACTGTGCATATAGCCAGTACCGGCGGCGACCACCGCGGGGTCCTTGGCAAAAAAGCCGATAAACGCCGGTGCCACCAGCCACATCAGCACCGTGATCAGGCAGCCGTACACCACCGAGATCGTCATGGCGTCCTTGAGTACCTGACGCGCGCGGTCGCCCTTGCCCGCGCCGGCGTTTTGCGCCGTGAGTGCGCTGACGGTGGCACCCATGGAACTCGGCACAATGAACAAAAAGCTGATCATCTTCTCGACCAAGCCCACGGCGGCGGCATCAACCAGGCCGCGGTGGTTGGCGATGACGGTGATGAACATAAACGCCACCTGGATGCAGCCGTCCTGCACGGCTACGGGCACGCCGATCTTAAGAATGCTACCGAGCACTTCGGGCTGGGGGCGCAGGTCGCTGCGCTTGAGGTGAATGTGCGTGCGGCGGCTCTTGAGCCACACGAGCGCGAGGGCAACGCTTGCCGTCTGGGCGGTTACCGTGCCGAGCGCCGCACCCACGGGGCCGAGTCCCATGTGACCGATAAACAGAAAATCAAGCGCGATGTTGATGATGCATGCCACGCCAATCACGTACATGGGCGAGCGCGAATCGCCTAGGCCGCGAAAGATGGCCGAGAGGATGTTGTACGCGGCGATAAAGGGAATGCCCATAAAGCAGATACGCAGGTAGGCGGCGGTTCCTTCGACCGCTTCGGCCGGCGTGCCAATGAGTGCCACAATCTGCGGACACAGTGCGATCAGGACAGCGGCCAGCACCACCGAGACACCCATAAAGAGCGTGATGGTGTTGCCGATGGCGGTCTCGGCGCGGTCAAACCGACGCGAACCCACGGCGTGGCCGACGATAACCGTCGTTCCCATGGCCAGGCCCACGAGCGTCACGGTAATGATATAGAGCGTCTGCGCGCCGTTGCCCACGGCGGTGATGCCGGCGGCGCCGCTAAACTGCCCCATCATGTACAGGTCGGCCATGCCGTAGAGCATCTGCAAAAAGTACGAGAGCATATAAGGCAGGGCAAAGACCGCGATGGTCTTAAGGACATTGCCGCGTGTGAGGTCGTGTTCCATGGGCGGGGCTTTCTGGCTTGGTCTGTTTACGTACCAGTGTAGTGAAAACCCTACAACGATTGTAGAGTCAAGGTTTGTGTTGGCGGCGGGGAGAAAAAAGTCACGCTCGCGTTCATTTCCAATTGAATACAGGGGCGCGTCCTGCGAGCTTGGCGCCTGCACTAGCCTTGCAGAAATCGATTTCGGAGCACTTGACACCGATGCACGGCGCGCCATAATACCTGGGTTTGCGAACAACGTTTGATGGGGGATGAACCTGCGTGCGCAATCTCAAGATTTTGTTTTCCTATCTGGGGGCATACCGCCGCGATGCCATACTCGGCGTGTTCTTTGTGACGGCCGAGACGGCGCTCGAGCTGTTTATCCCGGTCATCATGGCAAATATCATCGATGTGGGCGTGCCCGCGGGCGACATCAACTACATGCTGTTGCAGGGCACGTATATGTTGGTATGCGCCGCATGTTCGCTGGTACTTGGCTTGGGCTATGCACGCACGTCTGCTCGCGTCGCCTCGGGGCTGGGCGCTAACTTGCGCGAGGCGGAGTACCGCAAGATCCAGACGCTCGCTTTTGGCAATCTGGATAACTACGACGCCAGCTCGCTCGTCACCCGCATGACTACCGATATCACCGTCATCCAAAATGCCATCGGCAATGGCTTTCGCCCCATGGTGCGCGGTCCCGTGACGCTCATCGTCGGCTTGGTCTATGCGCTGGTGCTGTCGCGTCCGCTCGCCACCGTTTTCGCGATCATCTTGCCGGTGCTGGCGATCGTGCTGGGCGTTATCACCTATCGCGTCAGTCCGCTCTACCGCCAGCTGCAGACCTCGATGGACCATCTCAACGGTGTGGTGCAGGAGGACCTCACCGCCGTGCGCGCCGTCAAGGCGTACGTGCGTGCCGAGCACGAGGAGGCCAAGTTCGATGCCGTCAATACCGAGCTTGCGCGCACCGCGACGAAGACCTTTGGCAACGCCGTGTTCAACCTGCCGGTGTTTCAGCTGTCGATGTACGTGGCGGCGCTTTCCATTCTGTGGATCGGCGGGCGCATGATTCTTGCCGGCGAGCTCGGCGTGGGCTCGCTCACGGGCTTTATGAGCTATGTGCTGCTGATCATGAACTCGCTCATGATGATTTCCAACGTGTTTTTGCTGCTCACGCGCGCACTTGCCAGCGTGGAGCGCATCTCGCGGGTGCTCGACGAGCGTTCGCTTATCCAGGCGCCCGACGCTGCCGCTGCCGTGCACGAGGTGGCCGACGGAAGCATCGAGTTTCGCGACGTTTCCTTTAAATACCGCGCGGATGCAGCCGAGGATGTGCTCGAGCATATTGACCTTTGCATTGAAGCAGGCTCCACGGTGGGCGTGCTCGGCGGCACGGGCTCGGGCAAGAGTTCGCTTGTGCAGCTGATTGCGCGCTTGTACGACGCCACCGAGGGCACCGTGCTTGTGGGCGGACACGACGTGCGCGACTACGACTTGGCTACCTTGCGCGACGCCGTGGGTATCGTGCTGCAAAAGAACGTGCTGTTTACGGGTACCGTGCGCGAGAACCTGCAGTGGGGCAATCCGCAGGCGTCGGACGATGAGCTCCTCGCGGCCTGCCGGGCGGCATGCGTGGACGAGTTCCTGGATCGCATCGGCGGGCTGGACGGCGAGTTGGGCCAAGGCGGCGCCGGTGTTTCGGGCGGCCAGAAGCAACGCCTGTGCATTGCGCGCACGCTGCTCAAGCATCCGCGCGTGCTCATTTTTGATGACTCAACCAGCGCGGTCGATATGGCGACCGACGCTAAGATTCGCGAGCACATCGCTCGGATTCCCAATACGACCGTGCTCATCATCGCCCAGCGCATCGCGAGCGTCATGGATGCCGACCGCATTGTGGTGTTGGACGACGGTCGTGTCCACGGCGTGGGCACGCACGAGGAACTGCTGGCGGGCGACAACATCTACCAGGAGATTTATGCCTCGCAGATGGAGTTTGCGGGGGATGCGGACGTCGCAGACGGCGCAAATGCCCCGTCTTCGCCTGGCCCCAGCGGATCACTTCAAGCCACGGAAGGGGGTGAGCGCCATGCCTAAGACATCCGCTCAGGCCCGTCCCGCCAATCTGGCGCAGACGCTTCGCCGCCTGCTCTCCTACATGGGTCACGCCAAGTTCTCGCTGCTCGCAGTGGGTGTGCTTGCCTCTGTTGCGGCCATCGCAAGCCTTGCCGGTACCTACATGGTGCGCCCCATCGTCAACGGTTTGGCAACGGGCGGCGAGGAACTGCTCGCTAAGCAGGTTATCTTTACCGCTGCCATCTACGCCGCGGGCGTGCTCTCGGCTCTGGGCTACTCGCAGATTATGGTGCGCGCGGCCCAGCGCGTGGTGTCCGATATCCGCCGCGACCTGTTTGCCCACATTCAGACGCTGCCGCTGAGCTACTTCGACAGCACGCGCTCGGGTGACATCATGAGCTTCTTTACCAACGACGTCGACACCGTCTCCGAGGCGCTCAACAACAGCTTTGCCAACGTGATTCAGGCGATCATCCAGGTGGTCGGCACCACGGCCATGCTCATCATCCTCAACTGGCAGCTCACGATTATCACGCTCGTGTGCGATGCGGCCATTGTGCTGTATGCGCGCTACTCGGGCACGCGCTCTAAGCGTTTCTTTGCCGCCCAGCAGGCATCGCTTGGCGACCTGGACGGATATATCGAAGAGATGGTCTCGGGTCAAAAGGTCATCAAGGTCTTTAATCACGAGCAAGCCAACGTGGCTGGTTTTGACGCGCGCAACCAAGAGCTGCGCCGCACCGGTGGTGCCGCGCAGGCCTACGCCAACTCGATGGTGCCCATGACCGTGGTGATCGGCTATGCCAACTACGCCATCGTCGCCGTGGCGGGCGGCATGCTCTGCATCAAGGGGCTCGCCGACGTGGGCGCGCTTGCAAGTTACCTGGTCTTTGTACGCCAGGCCGCCATGCCCATCAACCAGTTTACGCAGCTGGGCAACTTTTTGCTCAACGCGCTGGCCGGTGCCGAGCGCCTGTTTGCCGCCATGGATCTTGAGCCCGAGGTGGACGAGGGCTGCGTGGAGCTGGTGCAGACGGGCGGCGCCGCGTGGGCATGGAAGATTCCCGAGGGCCAGGGCGTGGGCGCGTACGGGCACCTGCATGATGTGGCTGCCGTTGATGAGTCGGGCCGTGCGGTGGCTGCCGACGGCACCGAGCTCACGTGCGGCTTGGTCCCACTTGCCGGCGACGTGCGCTTCCATGCCGTGGACTTTTCCTACGTGCCAGGCACCCGTGTGCTCACGGATCTCAACCTGTTTGCCAAGCCGGGGCAAAAGATCGCGTTTGTGGGCTCCACAGGCGCCGGTAAGACGACCATCACCAACCTCATCAACCGCTTCTACGAGGTCGATGACGGCGAGATCACGTACGACGGCATTGACGTCAAGCACATTGCCAAGGCCAGCCTGCGCGGGTCGCTCGGCATTGTGCTGCAGGACACGCACCTGTTTAGCGGCACCATCGCACAGAACATCCGCTTTGGCAAGCTCGACGCGACCGACGAGGAAGTGCGCGCCGCTGCCGAGGCTGCCTGCGCGGATTCGTTTATCCGCCGCCTGCCTAGAGGGTACGACACACCGGTCACGGCCGACGGCGCCAACCTGTCGCAGGGCCAGCGCCAGCTGCTCGCCATCGCGCGCGTGGCCGTTGCCGACCCGCCGGTGCTCATCTTGGACGAGGCCACGAGCTCTATCGACACGCGCACCGAAAAGCTCATCGAGCGCGGCATGGACCGCATCATGCGCGGACGCACCACGTTTATGATCGCGCACCGCCTGTCCACCGTCCGCGACGCCGACGCCATCATGGTCCTCGAACACGGTCGCATCATCGAGCGCGGCACGCACGAAGAGCTGCTCGCTCAGCACGGCGAGTACTGGCAGCTGGCGCATGGCTTAAAAGAGTTGGATTAACCCGTTCGAGCACGATGCTTTGACCCCTCCATGCTCCTCACCTCGCCTCAAACCATCACAACATTCGACGTTTTTTGCCAAAATTGGGAAAAGCATCGAATGTTGTGATGGTTTTTCTACCACTCGATCGGGTGGAATCGCTTTCTTGCGCACGAAGGTGTGCGGACCCGGGGGCAGGGGAATAAGGTTGGTTATCCGACTCCATTGGAGGGCTCATGGACCTGCCGATTGTCCTGTCCCATAAGACTGCCTGGCTGTACCACAACGTGGCGCGCCCGTCCGAGCCGCTCTCGCGAGCAAGCAGCCTATACGATGAGGACTCGCTTGCTAACGAGGCGGAGCCGACCGCGAGCCTGCCCAAATTGGGACTCGATGCCAAGGGGCTGAGGGCTTCAACGGCAGTTGGGATCGTTACCGACTATCTGGTTTCGCTTGGTATTCCACGAGAAGAGCTCGATCATATCGACACGCTCGTCAACTTCGATTTTGAGCGCTCGACGCCGGCTGGATTTAGGTGCCACGTGTTTGGGGCGCCGGTGCCTCCAGGCCATCTTATCGAGGTGGCGGAGGGCCTTCTGGTGGTTGATGAGGCCATGTGCTTTGTCCAAGCGGGTTCGTGGATGAGCGAGCCCGAGCAGTTGGAATATGGGTATGAAATCTGCGCCCGATACCATTTGAATCATCTGTCGACAGGCGATTATATCGAGATGGGGCAGAGGTATGCCGTTGCCGATTTGATTGCCTATTGCAATGAGAACCGATCTCGTCAGGGGGCTATACGCGCGGTCGCTGTGCTCAAGCGCGTGCACGATGGCGCGCGGTCGCCCATGGAGACGGCCACCGCAATCATGGTCGTAGCAAAACGTTCCCAGGGCGGGCTAGGATACGTCAAGATCGAGCTCAACCATCGGGTCGATGTTCCCAACGAGTTCAAGTATCTCGCTAAGGCCGGGTATTTCGAGATTGACGTATATGCGCCTGCGAGCGGTACGGGAATTGAATACAACGGCTCGGACCATCTTGATAAACAGCGCAGCGCGTCGGATGCGGAGCGCATGACTGTGCTGAGCGCGCTGGGCTTTAAGATGATCGTCCTCACCGGGACTCAGTTTGCCCATCAGCTGCAATTGCACCGGGCGATGAACGCCATCGCGCTTGCGATAGGCCTTAAGTGCGACCGAAGCGAAGCGTTCCAAAAGCGGCAGAACGACCTGCGAGAATTCGTGATTCGGCACTGGGACGGCGGCCTTTAGGGGCGCTTTGGCCCTTCTGCGGGGTGCCGTGGGCAGGCAAACCATCACAACATTCGACGTTTTTTGCCAAAATCGGGAAAAGCATCGAATGTTGTGATGGTCTGTGTTGAGGATGGGCTTGGAAAGTCCGTTTTGCTCGAAGCGACCTGTCCTGTCGTACGGGTGTCGGCATGATTCTCCCGTGGGGTATTATGTTTTCCGAAGAATAAAACGCCGCGTGAGGGGAGGGCTGCGTGGACGGGCGCGTGCAACATGACGGCTTTGGCCGCGATATCAACTACCTGCGCATTGCCGTTACCGACAAGTGCAATTTCCGCTGCATTTACTGCATGCCAGCCGATGGCGTGGCGCCCCGCGCGCACGACGAGCTGCTCAGCGCCGAGGAAATCGCCCGCTTTGTGCGCTTGGTGGCGGGGGAGGGCATTCGTCGCGTGCGCCTGACGGGCGGCGAGCCGCTGGTCAGCCGCCGCATCATTCCGCTCATTCGCGACATCCGCGCGATTCCGCAGATCGAGGACATCTCGCTTACCACCAATGGTGCCCTGCTGCCCAAGTTGGCACCGCAGCTCAAAGATGCCGGGCTTAACCGCGTCAACATTTCGCTCGATACACTCGACCCTACGCTGTTTGGAAAGATCACGCGCCTGGGTCGGCTCGAGCAGACCATGGCTGGCATCGACGCGGCGCTGGCTTGGGGCTTTGAGCCTGTTAAGGTCAACTGCGTTGTGGTGCGCCGGCTCAACCAGGATGTGGCGGCCCTTGCGCGGCTCACGCTCGACCGCCCCATCCACCTGCGCTTTATCGAATATATGCCCATTGGCGACGAACGCACGAGCTCGCATTGCGCCGTGGACCCGCATGCGCCCGCGCTCAATCCCGAGCTGTGGGACGCGAGCGACACCGTGCCGAGCGACGAGCTGCGGGCTCGCATCAATGCCGGGGCCGCGGCGGCGGGACTGGGCGAGCTCGAGCCGCTCGGCATCAACGACGCTCCTGCCGGCGCGGGCCCTGCGCGCTATTGGCACTTTCCGGGTGCGGCGGGTACGGTCGGCTTTATTAGCGCCATGTCCAACCATTTTTGTGCGAACTGCAACCGTCTGCGCCTGACGGCAGACGGCAACGTGCGTCCGTGCCTGTTCAGCGATGCCGAGTATTCGGTGCGCGACGCCCTGCGCCGTGGTGATGATATGCAGGTACTTTCGATTTGGCGCGATGCCGTGGCCCACAAACCGCAGGAACACGCGATAATTGAGGGCACGCAACGATTTATGTCCCAAATCGGAGGATGATCATATGGCCAAGAGCAGGTACGCCGATGCCACCAAGGCCGCTCGTAGGGCCGCGATGTCTGCCCACAAAGTCACGGCTGCGGCGAATGCTGGCAACGCCGACGCGTCCGCGCAGCCGACTTCCAGCGCTGTCGCCGAGCCCGCCCGCGACGCCCGTCGCGACGAGCTGACGCATGTGGACGCCAAGGGCGAGGTGCGCATGGTCGACGTGTCCGACAAGGCCGAGACCCATCGCATTGCCATCGCCGAGGGCACCATCCTCATGCACCCCGAGACGCAGGCCATGGTGCTGCAGGACCGCGCCAAAAAGGGCGATGTGCTTGCCTGCGCGCGCGTGGCGGGCATCATGGCCATCAAACGCACGAGCGACATCATCCCCATGTGCCATCCGTTGCTCATTACCAAGAGCAAGTGCGACATTGCGCCCATCGTTCCGGCGGGGACGCCGGCCGAGGACGTGCCCGAGGGCTGGGCGCCGGCGCGCACGGACGGGCAGGTTGGCTTTCACGTGCTGGTTACGGCGGGCGTGACGGGCAAGACGGGTATCGAGATGGAGGCGCTGACCGGCGCGAGTGCCGCGTGCCTAACGATCTATGACATGTGCAAGGCCGTCGATCGCGGCATGGAGATCGTCGACGTTCGTCTGCTGCACAAGGAGGGCGGCCGCTCGGGCGTGTGGGATCGTGCCGAGCGTCAGGCCGCTGCTGTTGAGGCTGTGGGAGCCGCGGGCGACGCACCCGCGAGCGCACCCGTCGCCGTTGTACCCGCAGCTCCCACTCCGGCCGTCCCCGCAATCGCGTTTATCGGCTACCAAAATTCGGGCAAGACCACGCTCGTCGAGAAGGTTATCGCCGAGCTCACTCGCCGCGGCCTGCGCGTGGGTTCGCTCAAGCATCACGGGCACCACGGCTTTGATATCGATGTGCCCGCTAAGGACACCTGGCGCCATCACCAGGCCGGATCCAAGCACGTGGGTCTCATCTGCGCCACGCGCTGGGCGGAGTACGCCGACACGCGCGAGGAGGACGAGATGCCCGCGCGCGAGCTGCTGTCGCGCTACAACGATGTCGACGTGGTGATTATCGAGGGCTACAAGACCGAGGGCTTCGACAACATCGTCGTCGCGCGCTCCGGTGTCGACCGTCTGCGCGGCAAGAGCTCGCTCGACCTGGTCGACGGTCACACGCTGGCCCTTGCCTGCAATGAAGCCCTGGCACGCCAGGCCTTCGACGCCGGCTTTGCGACCCGAGCCATCAACATCAACGACGCCCGAGCCATCTGCGATCTGATCCAAGATCACCTTTAAGGCTCGACGCTGCGCCGGCCCCAAGCACCCCATCTCGCCCCTCAAGCCGTCGCTCGCGTACCAAAGTACGCGTCGCTCCTCTTTCGGGGCGACCTGGGGCACTTGGAACCGGCTCGCTGCGCTGCCATAACCTGCCAAAAAGGGACAGGCATCTTTGTGGTGGTTTTTGCAAAAAAAGCTTTGACTTAAAGTTAGCTCAAGGTGTCATAATCGCTGACAAACGATTGCGATCACGGAGGCCTCATGTCAAAACTGTACTTTATGCGTCACGGTCAAACGCTCTTTAACTTGCTTCGTCGCAAGCAGGGCTGGTGTGACTCGCCGCTCACCGAGCTGGGAATCGAGCAGGCTAAAACTGTCGGTGCGACCCTGCGAGGGCGTGGCCTTACGTTTGACCATGCGTACAGTTCGACGTCCGAGCGTGCGTGCGACACGCTTGAGCTTGCGTTCCCCGGTCAGCCTTACGAGCGCGTCAAGGGCCTTAAGGAGTGGAACTTTGGCAAATTTGAGGGCGCGAGCGAGGATTTGAATCCGCGCCTGCCGTACGGCGATTTTTACAAGCAGTATGACGGCGAGGGCGAAGTCGAGTTTCGCGAGCGTATGATGGCGACCATCACCGAGTTCATGCAGCGCCCTGGACATGAGAGCGTGTTGTGCGTGAGCCATGGCGCCGCAGCGGCTCAGGTCATGCGCGGCGTGGGCGTGGAGCCGCTCAAGATGAAGCACCGCATTGGCAACTGCTGTGTGCTCGAACTCGACTTTGATGCTACTACCGGCACATTTGCTCTTGCAGATTTGTACAACCCCTACGGCACCCCGCGCGAGTAACATCGGGGCATCAGCCAAAACCACCACAAAGGGGCCAGGCACCTTTGTGGTGGTTTTGCCGTTTACAGGCGATTTCCTACCGTTCAGCGGACTTTCGCACCAATGGGGCTTACGCTGCATGCAAGTTTCATCCTACAATCGCCCACGTGCTCACAAGTTTGTTACTCCTCGGGAGGCATCACTTGCGCATAATAGAAGACGAGGAATATCGCCCCGTCGTCTAGCGCCGATGTCCGAGGAGTTTTTTCATGCTCATTTTAAAGAAGATCAACAATAACGTTGCTCTCGCCGCCAGCGATGACGGCCGAGAGGTTGTTGTCTTTGGCAAGGGCATCGGTTTTCACGAGATGCCCTACGAGCTTGCCGATGAGTCGCTCATCCAGCGCAAATTCTATAACGTTCCCGAGAGCCTGCAGGATATGGTCGGCACACTTCCCGACGACGTTCTGCTCGCGGCAAGCGACATTGCCTGCTTCGCATCCCAGCAGCTTGGTTGCAAGCTGTCCGGTGGCCTGCCCTTTATCCTGGCAGATCACCTGCAGTTTGCCGTTCAGCGCGACGACGACCAGATCAGCGCTCCCAACCCGCTCGAGCATGAGGTGGCTTTCATCTACCCGCGTGAGCTCGAAATCGGTCAGGCCGCGCTCGCCATCGTGCAAAAGCACACCGGCGCCAAGCTGGGTCAGAACGAGGCCACGAGCATCGCGCTCCACATCGTTAACGCCGAGGTCGACGGCATGGGCCGCGCCAAGGACATGGACTTCATCATGAAGAGCACCCGCGTGCTTGACGAGGTAACCCATTCCGTGGAAAAGCAGCTCGGCTGCTCGCTCGACACGGCGTCGTACTGCTACATTCGCTTTCTTGCGCACCTGCGCTTTTTGGTTCGCCGCCTTGTTAAGGGCAGCTGCACGCAGACCGAGAACTCCTCACTGTTTATGCAGGCCGCCCGCGATTTTCCCGAGGCCTACCAGTGTGCGTACGCCATCAACCGCGTGTTCGAGAAAGAGTTCAAGCAGAGCTGCTCGGACGAGGAGCTCTTGTATCTGATGATGCATATCAACCGTCTGCGATCGGCTTCGCAGACCGAGTGAGTAAAGCTGCCAGCCCGGCGGCAATCGCAACAATTCTTTTTGGTTTCTAACTGCGGGCAAGGTACCGGCTCGCGGTAGGGGATATTTTTGTCGAAATTTGGAAAAGAGAGGACAGATCATGGCAGGTAAATACGACGATCTTGCTGCCCAGATCGTAGAGCTGGTTGGCGGCAAGTCCAACGTCAAATGCGTCGCACACTGCATTACCCGTGTTCGTTTTAAGCTCAAGGACGAGTCGAAGGCCAATGACGAGGCAATCTCCGAGCTGCCCAACGTCATCAAGGTCATGCACGCCAACGGCCAGTACCAGGTTGTTGTGGGCAACATCGTCGAGGACGTCTACGACGCCGTTCTCAAGGCCGGCGGTTTTAGCGACGGCGGCGCCGTCGACGCCGATGACGACGATGCCGCTCCCAAGGGCGTTACCGATGTGATCATCGACCTCATCTCGGGCATCTTCGCCCCCATGCTCGGCACCTTCGCCGCTGCCGGTATCATGAAGGGCCTGCTGGCGCTCGCTACCTTCCTGGTCCCGAGCTTTGCCAACGACGGCGCCTACACGCTGCTCTACACCGTCGCTGACGGCATGTTCTACTTCCTGCCCGTGGTGCTTGGCTTTACCGCGGCCAAGAAGTTCAAGATGAGCGAGTTCAACGGCATGGCCATCGCCTTTGCCCTGGTGTATCCCACCATGGTTGCCCTGACCTCGGGCGAGGTTGTCGGCTCCGTCGAGCTCGGCTTTGCTGGCACCTTCTCTTGGTACACCACGTTCCTGGGCCTGCCGCTCATCATGCCTGCCTCGGGTTACACCAGCTCCGTTATCCCCATCCTGCTCATGGTCTGGTTTGGCTCCACCCTCGAGCACTGGGTTAAGAAGTGGATGCCCGCTTCTATGAAGATGTTCTTCACCCCGCTGATCGTCGTCACCGTTACCGTCACCCTTGGCTATCTGGTCATTGGCCCCATCGCCACGCTCATCACCAACCTGCTTGGTGAGTTCTTCGCGCTGCTGTTTGGCCTGCCCATGATCGGCTCCATCTTGGGCTGCACCCTCGTCGGTGCCTTCTGGATGTGCCTGGTCATCTTTGGCTTCCACTGGTCCCTCGTGCCCATCGCGCTGGTCAACCTGTCCACTCTGGGCTACGACTACGTTCTGGGCTCCGTTATCGCCCACTCCTTCTCGCTGGGCGCCGTGCTCTTTGCCATGTATCTCAAGAACAAGGACGAGAAGTTCCGCGGCATCGCGCTGCCGGCCATGATCTCCGCCTTCTTCTTTGGCGTCACCGAGCCCGCTATCTACGGTGTCGCCCTACCCGATAAGAAGGCCTTCATCAACGCCAGCATCGGTTCTGCTGTGGGCGGCCTCATCATCGGCATCTCCGGCGCCGTGGTGTACATGTCCGGTGGTCTGGGCGTCTTCAACTGGCTGTCCTTCATCGACCCCTCCGGTGTTAACGGCATCAACCACATGATCTGGGCTATCGTTGCCTCGCTCGTGGGTGCCGCCGTGGGCTTCGCAATCGAGTTTGTCACCTACAAGCCCGAGGCTGCCAAGTAGCCCAAACGACAAAGACTCGGTACCAAGCCGGCGGGAGAGCGCCCCGCCGGCTTTTCTCAAAGGGGCTAGATGCCATGCGCTCGTCCGAGCGACTGCCCAAAATCAAAACCATGCCGGATTACGGGGCTAAAACGGTGAGTGCTGACCATACCCCGTTTTTCCGTAAACTGACAAGCTTCCTACCTGCGGTTTTGTCCTTGCCGTTTCTGGCATGCTCAAGGGGCACTGGTTCTGCTCCGTAAACCGGCATGGTTTTGAACCTGCCAATAAGGGACAGGTTTATTTTGGTCGGTTTTATCTGGGCAAACGTCGTCTCCGTCAGCTCCGTCCGCATATCTTAAGCCGGCATAGTTTCGATCGGCCGGTCCGCGCGCGTCCCGCAACATGCCTCGCCACGAAACCGGTCTATCTACTACGTTTAAGTGGTAGGGGCCAACCACGCGACGGTTTTCCCAAAACCGTCAAGCCTTCTACCTGCGGTTTTATTATTGACAATTGCGGTGTGGTCGGTGATTCGCGGTAAAATGTAGTAGATAGGCCGGTTTCGTGGCGGCCGGCTCAACGCGAACCCCGATCGGGACGCAAATTACCTTGTGGACGCCGCTTCGGCGTCCACGCAACATCCCAACACGTACGAAAGGAGCCAACATGGCTTTTCCCGATGGATTTCTGTGGGGCGGCGCCACTGCCGCCAATCAGTGCGAAGGCGGATACAACGAGGACGGCAAGGGCCTCGGCGTTCCCGACATCATGACCGGCGGCACGGTCTCCGAGCCGCGTCACATCACCGACGGCATCCTGCCCCAGTACCACTATCCCAGCCACGAGGCCGTGGATATGTACCATCACTACCTCGACGACATCAAGCTTTTTGGCGAGATGGGCTTTAAGTGCTACCGCATGTCCATCAACTGGAGCCGTATCTTCCCCAACGGCGACGAGGCCGAGCCCAACCAGGCCGGCATCGAGTTCTACCGCCGCGTGTTCCAGGCCTGTCAGGAGCAGGGCATCGAGCCCATGGTCACCCTCAGCCACTATGAGCTGCCCTATGGCCTGTCCAAAAACTACGGCGGCTGGAAGAACCCCAAGCTCATCGATTTCTATCTCAACTACGCCCGCACCGTCATGACCGAGTACAAGGGGCTGGTGCGCTACTGGCTCACCTTTAACGAGATCAATTGCCTGCTCATGGGCGGTTTTGGCGGCGTGATGGGCGGCGGCATGGTGCCCGAGGCAACCGACACGCCCATGGCCTTTGGCGACTGCGACTGGGACGACCCGCAGGCGCGCTTCGATGCCCTGCACCATCAGTTCCTGGCGAGCGCCAAGTGCGTCACCATGGGCCATCAGATCGATCCCCAGAACAAGATCGGCTGCATGATCGCCGGCAACGCCTGCTACCCGCACACGTGCAATCCGGCAGACGTTCTGGCCGCACAAAAGCAGCAGCGCGAGATGAACTTCTACTGCGGCGACGTGCAGGTGCGCGGTGCGTATCCCTCGTGGGCGCCCAGCGTGTGGCGCCGCGAAGGCGTGCACGTGGAGGTTTCGCCCGAGGACGCCGCCACGCTGGCCGCCGGCAAGGTCGACTTCTACAGCTTTAGCTACTACATGAGCGCCACGGCCACGGCTGACCCGGTGCTGCTGGAGCAGGGCAACATCTTTGGTGGCGCCGGCAACGAGTACCTCAAGAAGAGCGATTGGGGTTGGGCGATCGACCCCGAGGGCCTGCGTTACTACCTGGAGGAGGTCTACGACCGCTACCAGGTGCCGCTGATGATCGTCGAGAACGGCCTGGGCGCGGTGGACGAGGTCGAGGCGGACGGTGCGATTCATGACGGCTACCGCATCGATTACCTGCGCGAGCATATCAAGCAGATGGAGATTGCCATCGAGGACGGCGTGGACCTGATGGGCTACACCATGTGGGGCTGCATCGATTTGGTGAGCGCCTCGACCGGCGAGATGAAGAAGCGCTACGGCTTCATCTACGTCGACAAGGACAACGACGGCAACGGCACGCTCGCCCGCAGCCGCAAGGACAGCTTCTTCTGGTACAAGAAGGTCATCGCCACCAACGGCGCCGACCTGGCCTAGCCAAGTCTCAACCAGCGTAAACGTCGCAACCACCACAAAGGGGCCAGGCACCTTTGTGGTGGTTTTTGCTTTGGTAGATGTGTGGGACATGCCTTACAATCTACCAAGTAGTTCATGACGGGCGAAAAACGGAGAGAAGGGTCCTGATGCGTCCTTAATGTTTCATGCGGATAGATTGATTTGACAGACGGTGGCGAATGCCCACCGCCCGTATTCGTATGAAACAAGGAGTCTCCATGCTCGCATCTCTTTTCTCAAAGCCTCAATCATCGCTGTCCGTGCAGGCCAAGCGGCTGGTGGCGATGCGCTTTCTCATCTACACCGGGTTTCAGACCAGTTATTTTATCGGCGTCATCGGAACGCTCACCTATGCAGACGATGCCTCAGTCGTGGCGACATCGCTGGCCGTTCTGTTTATGAACGTTTTCGTGATCCTGGGATCCTTTGCGGGTGGCGCTGCGCTCGACGCCTGGGGTCCGCGCCGCCATTTCTTGCTGAGCATCATCGGCGCTCTTGCAACTGGCACGGCAATCATCGCCTTTGGTAGCGCGACCGGCGTCGTCCTGCTCGGCGCGGTGTTTCTGGGCTTTGTGATGGGATTCGCCCAGCCCATCGCCACGTCCTATCCGGCCTACCTCACCGACGATCCTGTCGAGCTCAAAGACATCAACTCCGCCATCGCCATGTTTTCAAACGTGAGTATCATCGTTGGCCCCACGCTGGGTGGCTTTGTCGCGGCTGCTGCGTCGTCGCGCGCGGTGTTTGTTCTCATGATGCTCTTTACCGTGCTGGCGCTCATCGCCGGTTGGGGCTTTAGGCCGCAGACCAGCCATGTCGCCGGGGATGCGGATGCCGATTCGGCGGAGGAAGGGGAGCGTGCGGGACAAAGCTCCAACCCCAGCACATCCACCCGCGCCACCTTCGCAGCCAGCATCAAGACAGTCTTCACCAACAGTGTCCTCGCGCTACTTTTCTGCATCATTTTTCTTTCGAACTTTGGCTACGGAGCCTTCGATCCGCTCGAGTCGTTTTTCTATCGCGATGTCCTACGCGTCGGCGTTGAGTGGATGGGCTGGCTCTCGTCGGCCTCGGGCGTGGGCGCGGTACTGGGTGCCGTGCTCGCGCTCCGCTTGCCGCCGCACTTGGTCAACCTAAAAACGCTGCTCGTGGCACTTATGTCCGTGGGCCTGGGAAGCCTGCTCTATGTGGGGACGCCGTACGTGGGTGTGGCCCTTGTCGGTCAGGTCGCCCTGGGCATAGCTTGGGGTGTCGTCAACCCGCTCCACAACACCATCGTGCAGACGACGGCGCCGCTCGAGCAGCTTGGTCGCGTCAATTCGGTCATGGGCTTTGGCAATATGTTCGCTGGCGTGGCCCCGCTGGCGATTGCTCCGTGGCTGGCGGCGACGTTTGGCGTGCAGCAGACGCTCATCGGAGCAGGCATGGTCGTGACGGCAGTCCCCGCGGCGTTGCTGCTGTTTGGGCGCCGGCATTTTGATCGTGCCGCAAGGCAGTAAAGACCATCACAACATTCGATGAAAATCGCGATTTTGCCGAAAAACATCGAATGTTGTGATGGTTTGGCCCACAAACGCCACTTCCCCCACAAAGGGGGCCAGGCACCTTTGTGGTGGTTTTTGCTTTGACGGGCCGCGCCTGTGCCTTGGTATACCATGTACGCCGTTTGCGAATACACCCCACACCGCCGCACAACTCAGAAAGGCCCCCATGGACGCCACCTTCAGCCACATCAAAGCCGTGTTCTGCGATATCGACGGTACGCTGCTCACGAGCCAGCACACGGTGTCCCCGCGCACCGTGGCGGCGATCCGCGCCCTGCGCGAGCGTGGCGTGCTCTTTGGCCTGTGCACCGGGCGCGACGCCCATGCGACCGAGGCCATGTACGAGCTCTGGGGCATCGAAGGCCTGGTGGACGTGCTCGTGGGCTGCGGTGGCGCCGAGGTCATCGACCGCGCGCACGACATCAACGAGCTGAGCTATCCGCTGCCGGGCGAGACCATCGCGCGCATCTGCAAGCACATGGCGGACCTTCCGGCAACACCCGTCTGCCCCCGAGACGGCGTGTTCTACGTGCCCGAGAGCAACGCGTGCGTCGAGCACCTGTCACGCGTCGACGGCGTGCCCTACCAGGTGGTCGATTTTGCCGAGTTCTTGCGCGAGCCGCAGCCCAAGGTGATGTTTACCATGGCGCCCGAGGTAATGCCGCGGGTGATTGAGCGGGCGTCGACGTTTGCCGATAACACTGTTAAGGCGGCGGCTCTGCAAACCACGCAGCGGCTCTACGAGTTCATGGATCCGCGCGTGTCCAAGACGCGCGGCCTTGTACGCGTGGCAGAGCTCAACGACATGGAGCTTACGAACATTTGCGTGTTTGGCGATGCCGATAACGACACCTGCATGGTGGCTGACGCCGGCGTGGGCGTGGCCATGGCAAACGGCAGCGACGCCACCCGCGCCGCCGCCGATTTTGTAACCGCCAGCAACGACGAAGACGGCATCGCGATCTTTATCGAGGAGCATCTGCTGTAGCGCCGGGGGAGAGCCACCGCAAAGGGGGCAGGCGCCTTTGCGGTGGCCTCAGGCGATTTGGTCGAATTGATACCTAAAATCTGTGTGAAAATTCAAATATGGTTGTCTGAACATCATGCTTCTAACCACCGATGGGTTTTTAGATATTCTCATCAATTTGGTAGGATATTCATCCCGGTTAATGACCCCCGCTCACGGTCGATTTTCGACCGTTCACAGGATGCTCGCTCTTGAGCAAAATGTTGTGCAAATAAAACTAATGCCATTAAAAAATAATACGCAACTAAATTACCAGCAGAAACAAAAAATAGATAGCGAATAAACGAAGGTAAATCTGAGCAAATATCAAGAGAATTGAGAACTCGCCACAAAAATGTCGGTTTTGTTGCTCAGATGTTTAAACAATCGTTATAATTGCATTACTAAACGAGCGCAATTACAGATTGCGCAGATACGTTTGATGGTGAAAGAGCAAGATCGCGGTCTCTTGGGGAGGAGACATCGATGAAAGCGAATTCGGGCAAATCTAAGCAGAGTAATAAAGCGACGCGCCGTGTACTGGCAGGCGTTTTGTGCGGAGCCTCCGTGTTGAGCCTGGTACTGTCGCTCGTCATGCCCCCGATCTCGCAGGCCATTGCCAACGATGCCGAGGCGGGTGCAGCCGAGGAAACTGTGGCGGCGGCTGATTCCTCAACTGAGTCTACTGATGTAGAAAACACCAACAACGGGGATACCGAAAACCAGAATAGTGACGATGCCGGGAATGACGCGAGCGAAGACGCCGCTGCCGCAGGCCTGCCGTCCGACGACACGGAGGTCGAGGGTGACACGCAGCCTTCCGACGCACAGCTTGCGGATGATGAGAATAACGATGAAAACGCGAACGCTCCCGCCACCGTCAATGCCGATGGCTATACCGAGGTAAGCAACGATGTTGCTAGGGCATTTACCAATGGCGGCAAGTTCCGACTGACGGGTTCTGTCTATTCGAGTCAGCAGATTGACATAAAAAAAGACACCACCATTAATCTTGCGGGAAACATGCTCTACAACCGCTCCGGCGGCTTAGACTCCTTCTTTGTGGTCGAAAACGGAGCCACGCTCACCATCGAGAACATTATCGAGGGCTCAGATAGCACAAAAGACGAAGAGACTCCGGTCGACAATGCGCCGGCGGGTCAGCCTGCGATTATGACATGGGAAAAAGGAGACGAGTCTAGCTCTAATAACGGCACTCCTAAGAGTCTTACTTACTATGAGACTAAGAGCACGCCCAATACAGATGGACTTTGCACCACCGAGACTACGTACAGGCATGACGTTACGGGCTTTGGCGCTATCGTTGCGGCATCGGACCGCGGTTCCGTAAAGTATGTGGTCAACGTTGAAGCGGGCGGCACGCTCGATCTCAAGGGCGGCATGATTACCACGGCTGCCAACCTGAGTAACGGCGGTCATGTGATTTATTCCGAGGGTACGGTCAAAATCGCGGGCGGTTACGTCACCAACGGTAGCGGCGGCGGCTGGGGCGGTGGCCTGTGCATGGCAAAGGGTTCACTCAATATGACTGGCGGCGTGATTGCAGCGAATAAGGCTGCTTCCGGTGGTGGCATTTTTGCCGACAGCGGTGTCACGTTGGATCTCTCCGGCGGTGTCATCTCAGGTAATGCTACGTACGCTAAGGGCATCGGCGGCAGCAGCTGCGGCGGTGACACCGGAGACGGCGGATACGGTGGTGGTGTTTATACCAAGGGCGCGAACGTCACCATCGGCGGATCTGCCAATATTACCAACAATCGAGTTGACGCTTGGATTACTGATTCCAATCTTTACAACTTCGGTCTGCTTGGCGGCGGCGGAATTGCATGCACGCACAGAGGGACGTTAACCATGACGGGTGGATCCGTTACTGCCAATTACTCCAAAGAGGCCGGTGGCGGAATCTACGCTGGTTTCTGGAACCAGGCGATTACGTTTAAAATGACTGGCGGCACGATTGCCGGCAACGAATCTGAAAACGCCGAGGGCGGTGGTCTCCGTATTTCCACCGGTACTACCGGCGATATTAAGGCTGAGCCGAGCACGTCCAACAAGATTTACATCACCAACAACAAGACCATGACGGGTGAGAGCCGTGGCGGCGATTGGGGCGGCGGTGGCGTCTTTGTCCAAAAGGACGGCAAGCTTAACATCGTAAGGACGCTGATTACTGATAATGAGGCCGGCGGCTGGGGTGGTGGCATCGGTGCCTGCCCTACGGGCGAGACAATTGTTTCGCACTCAAATGGTGCCGCAATCTACAACAATACGGATAATGGTTTAAGTAATCACATGTCTGCCGGTGGTAATGGCAAGAACGAGGACAGCAACACTAACTACATTACCAAAGACTTCAAAGAAGCCGGCCACAAGGATTTCTTCCTCGTGCGCAAGGATGACAGCAATAAGACGGTTGCAGTTGTGCTCGGCAAGATGCTCGGCGGCGGCTCAGCTGGCTGGAAGGGCACCTGCGATCGCCAGAAAATCACCATCGATCCTAATGGCGGTGCCGAGGCCAAGTACATGTTTGGTCTTGAGGCTCATCCCTCCGATACGGCTAAACGTGATGCGCAGAGAGATGCTACGACCATCATCAGTGGCAACTACTCCTACACCCACGGTGGCGGCATCATGACCAACGGCGACCTCATCGTTGGTGAGGTTACTTCCCTGGACGTGTATCCTGCAATCAAGGTCAAGGCTAACAAGGTCCTCATGAAGGACGGCAAACCGCAAGGCCTCACGGGCCACGGCTATAAGTTCAAGCTGTTGGGTAAAGCCGCCGATTCAGCTGGGGAGCCGTATTGGAATACGGACGGCTCATTTAACGCAAACGGATGCGAGGCGACGTCCGAGGTTACCGTTAATGAAAGTGGAGAGATCGTCATTGATACGGCTGCGAACTACCAGTCGGGCAATTACGACCTCTACCTTGTTGAAGTCCCTATCAATGAGGAAGGCACGACCTTTGATAAGGCCATTTACAAAATACATATAAAGGTTGGTACGACACCAGTTAATACGACCAACCTCTTGGGGATCAATATTAATCGTTATGAAGTTGATAAGAGCGCTTCCACAGTATCCGTTAAAAGGGAAGGCGAAACGGGCTTCACCGAGTGTAAATCTCTTGAGTTCTATAACTGGAGTGTAGATCCGAAAGACAATACAATCTCGACCGTAACGATCGGCAACGACTCCAACCCTGCGTTTACGAACGAACTTGCGCCCTACCAGACCTCAGGCACTTGGACACCCAAGGTGACCAAGAAGGTCGACGGCGGTGAGATGAAGAAATTTAAGTTCGAGCTGTATACCAAGAATTCGGACAACAATACCAAGAATTCGGACAACACGGAGAAATCTTTTAAGCCCATATATAAATATACTACTGCTGGGTCGAAAAACCTTCAGATAGTAGATTTCGGATCGGTACAAATCGGCCCACTAGGCGTTAATGAGCTCGATAATAATCGGCAGGCGCAGTTCACCTACTACATCCGTGAATGCGACGCCGACAAGAACGATGGCACCAAACACGAAGGCTACAAGAACGACACCAAGACTTTCAAGGTCGTGGTGACGGCAAAGGACAAGGGTGACGGCACGCTGGAATGCACGCCGACCTACTACGAGGTCGACGCCAGCGGTCATGAGAGCGCGACTCCGACCTTCAACCCCACCTTCACCAACACCTACTCCACCTCTTTGCCCCTTTCTGGTATGTCGGGCGTCACTCTGACGTACCTTGCCGGCGCGGCGGTGCTTTGCGCTGCTGCGGCCTGGATGCACATTCGTCGGAAGGCGAATGCGAAGGGAGGTGAGCGTCGTGAATAAGAAAGTTTGCTCCTTCCCGATCTTGTTTGCGCTGCTTGCCCTCTTGATCGGCGCCTGCGCGGTTGTGTTCCCCGCTTCCGCGCAGGCCGCGCCGACCTCGACCGGTTCCATCACGGTGAGCGGCACCGTGGCGAGCAGCTACGACGCCTACCAGATCTTTAGCGCCAACGTCGTCGACGGCGACAGCGACGCCAAGATCGCCACCGATCTTGCCTGGGCAAGCGACGCCGTGCGCGACGCCGCGCTGCCTGTGCTGCATAGCGCCGGCATGCCCAATTCCCAGACCACCGCGCAGGAAGCTGCCGAGTGGCTCAACACCGATTCCCACCTTACGAGCGCGCTGAGCGCACAGCTCGCTCGTTCCCTCCAGAGCTCTGGCGCCGAGCCCGTGGCCCTTAACGCGGGAACGACGGCCGAGCTGCCCTGCGGCTACTGGCTCATCGTCGCTAAGGACGACGCCATCGCCCAAGGCGAGGCCGGCACCGCGCCGATCATAGCCCTGGTCGGCGGCAACGCCGTCACCGTCAAGCCCAAGGCGGCGACCCCCAAGGTCCAAAAGCATGTGCTGGAGGACAGCACCGCCGCCTGGCGGAAGGCCGCCGACGCCACGGTCGCCGACGACCTGTACTGGCGCCTCTCGGCCACGGTCCCGGCGGGTCTTACCGCCTACGACACCTATACGGTGCAGTTCGTCGACACCATGAGCGCGGGGCTCGACCCCTCCAAGGTGGCCGCGAGCATGCGCGTGTACGTGGCGGCGGGCACGGACGGCGGCTTCGACGCCGTCTCGGCCGACAAGGACGGGCGCGCCGGCACCGAGCCCGCGAAGGACTGGACCGACATCACGGCCCAGTGCGCCACCAAGGTGGCCGCGGACGGAACCTTCACCGTGCGCACCGGCGACCTGATCGCCACGCTCGGCGGGGCCGACGCCTTCACCGCGGGCGCCCGCGTGGTCGCCGTGTACAATGCGCCGCTCAACAGCGCATGCAACCACGGCATCGCGAAGGGCAACCCCAACGAGGTCTACCTGCGCTACCCGCGTTCTCCCTTTGCCGACCAGTCCGGCGACGCCGGCTTCACCCGCACGCCGAGCGACGACGCGTGCGCCTACACCTGGGATCTCGCGCTCACCAAGCGCGGCAGCGACGGCGACAAGCCGCTGTCCGGGGCGGTCCTGAGCATCGCCGACGACCGCGGTCGCACGCTGGCGGCCGACGGCACGTGGGATGCGCAAGGCAAGGCCACCGTCACCACGGGCGAGGACGGCCGCGTGACCGTCTCGGGCGTGGACTCGGGCAAGCTGGAGGTCCGCGAGCTCAAGGCGCCCAAGGGCTACACCGCCTTCGAGGGCACGCGATCCGTGACGGTCAAAGCCGAGGGCCTGGACGTCGACCAGGTGGCCGCCGCCAAGCCCAAGCTCACCATCACGGCCGAGTCGCCCCTGCGCGCCGACAGCGCGGACGGGTCGACGGGCAGCCTGGAGGCGTCGCTCATCAACGCGCCCACCGGCACACCCCCTAGCATTACCACCGGAGGCTTTATGCCCTCGACTGGCGATATGGCAATGTACGCCGCGGCCGCCGCAGCGGTCGCCGGAGCCGCGCTCATCGTGGTCGCGCTCCTGGTCAAGCGGGGAGGTGGCAGCCATAAAGAGTAGCTGGCAGCCCCACAGAGAGCGGGGCGAGACGTAGCGAAGCAGATGCTAAGACACAGACAGACAGATTTAGATCAAATGGACTTCAAGCAGAAAGCAGAGGAAAAGAAGATGAGCATGAGCAAGAACATCGTACGCCTGGCAGTAACCGCAGGCCTCACAGCGGCGTTGAGCTTCGGCGGCGTCATGGCCCCGGTCACGATGGCGTTTGCGGCGGGTACGCCGACGGTGGCCACGGAGAAGGGTAAGGTGGCTATCACCGACGAAACATACACCGGCACGACATTCAAGGGCATTCAGATCTTCACCGCGAAGGTCACGCAGGATCAGAAGGGCGATGGGAGCTGGGATGGCTCGGCCGCTAAGACTCTTTCCGATATTCAGTGGGCTCCGGGTAATGTGAAAACCCTCGTTACGACTGCGCTCAAAGACGTTACTGGAGCACCTGGCGTAGATGCTGACGCCCAGACGTGGGCGGAGTTCATCAGCACGACTCAGGGCCCTAATTCTGGAGAGACTACGGCGGTTGATACTGGCACAACTCTTGACTTGATTGCCAAGGCCTTGGAAGGGGACAAGAACCTCACGTGGACAAAGCCAAGCGATTCCACCAAAGGTAGCTTTAAGGATCTTGATCATGGCTACTGGCTTTTCGTGACCGATACGCCCAGTACGACCAGCGGTGCTAATGGCAATACTGATGCGTATACCTCGCCGATTTTCACCATCGTCGGTGGCTCTGACGTTAACGTGACCCCCAAGAAGGACGTCCCCAACGTGACCAAGGCCGTAAAGGATGACAAGAACGGCAAGTTTGTTACGGACGATAGCAAGAATGTTTTCACCGCAGCCAACAAGGCCGCCGACTCCGCTGCTGGACAGCTTGTTAAATATCAGCTTGCCGGCACTGTGGCTAGCAACATTAACACATACGTCAAGTACAGCTACGCTTTCACCGACAATCTTCCCTCCACGATGGTGCCGAATCTTGATGGAAATAAACCGGTCGTTGAGGTCAAGATTAACGATTCAGTCGTAGATCCCGCTTACTACAGTGCGACCTATGTCCCGGGGGAAAGCACGAATACGCTCACTGTTTCCTTCGAAAACCTCAAAGGAGCAAAGGATAAGGCTGGCAATCCTATCACCGTTGACGGTAGTTCGACAGTCTATGTGAACTATGAGGCAAAACTTGTTGCTGGCAAGATTAACGCGGATATGCTCGGCAAGGCCCAGGTGAACAATGTCAAGTTGACCTATTCCAACAACCCGTACAACACCAGCGACACCGGTACCACGGTTGACCATCCGGCCTATGACTACACTTATGGTATCGATGTTACCAAGGTCGGTAGCGACAAGGATGAGACCGGCAATCTCAAGAAACTCCAGGGCGTTCAGTTCACGCTGAAGGAGGAAGGCTCCAACGAATTTATCAAGGCCGACGGTACCACGACGACAGATACAGATGCCGCAATACTAACTACCAACGATAAGGGCATGATCAACGTTGTCGGTCTTGATGAGGGCACCTATATCCTTAAAGAGGTAACTCCGGCGCCTGGTTACAATAACTCTGCCTCCAATGGCGTCAAGTTCACTATTGCCCGCGGCACGCTTAAGCAGGATGGCTCCGAAGTGATCCCTGACAAGAATTCTGCCCACGTCACTGCTGCTGATGGTGTTGTAAAGGCTGATTCTGCTGTCACTTCTACCGGTAAGCTGAGCTTCATCATCGTCGACCAGAAGGGCTCCAACCTCCCGCTCACCGGCCTTAACGGCGTGACCTTCACTTGGATCGCTGGTGGCGCGGTGCTGTGCATCGGCGTGGCGCACCTCATCCGCAGCCGTAAACAGGCTGAGGAGTCCGAGCAGGAGTAACGCTCGCTCACCCATCCCTTTGGCAGGTGGGATGTGATGGCCATGAGACTTGCGGACACTTTTCTCGTCCATCTACGTCCTTGCTTTGCCATTCTCTTTTCGGGGCAGACTCCGCACTGGAGTCTGCCCCGTTTTTTTTTGGGATAACACAGCCAGCCTTCATCGTCCGATGCGGGCACGTTCGTCATCGCGTTTCTTGACTCGTATGAAGTTCGGTTTAAGGTCCGTAGGCGCACGCGCGA
>OGXI01000333.1_pt1 | contig 42067 bp, 38 predicted proteins | sample 1576221 | NCBI WGS metagenome assembly OGXI01 (sample SAMEA3541523, study PRJEB24748) | human gut metagenome | biome: human gut; feature: human-associated habitat; material: faeces | place: China | collected 2012
GCAGTCAGAATCACCGGTCAAATCCCCATGTTAAATCAAGGCAAGTGGAAATCGAAAAGTATTTGTGCATCGGCAAATTTTTCCTGCATCCGGATTACTTTTGTCATCTCCTGCTCCGTAAACTGCGCCGCAGCTTCCTCCTCGGACTGAAACAGCGGAAGAACCAGCTCTCTCGCATACTGTTTTCCCGTTTCAGTCAGACTGATGATTTTTTCCCGCCGGTTTGCCGGATTGACTTCCATTTCGATATATCCTGTTTTCGTTTTTAGTCCGTTTTCGTACTTTTTGTTTTAGTGTTTTTTTCTTCCTTTGTCAAGATTTCCAAAAGCCTCTTTTTTCCGTATATTTTCCGGCATTTTTCAAATACTAGCAACTGTCCAGACACTGTTAGGGAAAGGAGATTTTGAAGATGAGAAAAATCAGAAGAGTGTGTATGACGCTGGCATTGGCGGTATTACTGGCCGGGATGACGGCCTGTGGAAACAACACCACGAATGACACCGGAAATGGCAATACCAACACGGAGAGCGACATGGGACAGACGGATAACAGAAACGATGTCAATACGACAGAGATGCCGTCAAACGACAATGTAAATGATGTGACGGAGGGCACCGATGGGAATGCCAACGGTACGAACGGTACAAATACCGGGGATAGAAATACCCTTGGAGATGATGTCGGCGACGCCGCTGAAGATGTGACCCGTGGTGTCGGTGAGGGCGTTGAGGATGTCGGCCGCGCGGTGGACGATGTGGTAAGCGGCGGCGACAATGAGACGCAGAATCCGCAGGAAAACGGAGCAACTACACAGAATGGAGCGGGGATGGCACAGTAAATATGCACTTCTGCTGCTCCCGTATCTAAAAAACTTCCCTTGGCGAACGATATATGCAGGTTCGCCGGGAAGTTTTTTTACTGCCAGGCACATCAGCACCTGGTTTGATCCGTCAATTTTGATTTTTTCTTTTACAGACCGCATCTGAATTTTCTGCCCTTTGCGCCAAGAATGCTGGCCATCTGATCGCCCCACGCTGCACGCTCTGCATAAATATCAACCCGTTCCAGATCTCCGCTCCGGTCCACAAAGGCAGGGAACAGGAATCCACAGATAGGATTTCCCGGCTCGTATTCTCCAACCAGCGGGCAGACAGCGCAGATCAGATAGGGGAACATCTCCTCGGATTCCCCCAGGCGCTCTTTATCGGAAGCCTTTGCAGGAATATCATACCGGTCATAAAACATGTAAATGGCATAAGCCCCGTGAATCTGCAATCCTTCGATCAGGATATCATAGAACGTTTCCAACAGCGCATCGTTCTTCAGTCCGCATTCCCGCAGCGCCATCAGCATCTGCCAGATACTGCCCGGCCCCTGGGATGTTTCCGGAAAACGGTATTCCCGCAGCTTCTCATTCGATTCCGCAAACGGAATTTTCTTGGCAATCGCCAGATTCCTGGCCTTTTCCGAACCGGACAGTTTCAGAAAATGAATGTTGAAACTGCCGTCATACTCCCCATCCGAATCCGTATAGCAACCCGCCATCCGCACAAACGAAGTCCGCGCCGGCGTCATCCTCCTCGTCAGCTCCAGCATGTCTTCCCGATTAATCATACATTCCCTCCGACAGTAAAGATATTCGAAACTCTCTGCCTTTGATCTTATCATAACATGCTTTTTCTGTCAGCAGGTTTTTCGGAATCAGATGGGATACTTATTGACCAGCTTCTTAAATTCCGCCACAGACACTGCCATACAGTCGGCGGCATCCTGAATGCTGATCGTTCCTTTTTTTAATAAATTTGATAACACCTCAAGTTTGCCTTTTTCAATGCCTTCCGTTTTGCTGTCTTCCATCATTTCATCAATTGCCTGGCTTATATTTTTATAAATTGCGTTCCTTCTCACCATTTGATAAAATCAAGACAGTATCTCGCATTTTATGATTTTGACATAGAAAGGAAAACACATGAAATTAGCAGTAATCAGTGATCTTCATGGGAATTATTATGCACTCTCGGAGGTGATGGAGTTTCTTCGCAGGCAGCAAATTGACGGTATCATCGGGCTGGGGGATTTTGTGACGGATGGGCCGTTTCCGCAGAGGTGCATGAGATCATCCAGAATGAGCACTACCGCGTAGCGCGCAATGCAGACAAAATCCGTGAAATGAGAAACGAGCTGAAAGGCTTCACGCGTCAGTAACAGGGCGTCAGAAAGGAGATTTATTATGATACATCCATCTTATGTAGAGTTAATGAAGGTAGTCAACGAGGGCGTAGAGATCGGTGAGGAACCGGTGGTAAACAGCCGCTATTCCCTGGTGATTGCAGCTGCAAAGCGCGCACGCCAGATCATCGCCGGAGATGAGCCGATGGCAGATAAAGTCACCTGCCCGAAGCCGTTATCCATTGCCGTGGAAGAACTTTATGAGGGCAAGGTAAAGATTATTCCGGAGTCACAGTCCGAGGAAGAGTAATCATTTTTTCAGATAGTTTCAGATGGGAAAAGGATGATATGCTTATCATCCTTTTTGGCGTTAAAATACAATGATGGAGACAACGATGAAGTTATTATTTATATCCCTTGGCTGTGACAAGAATCTGGTAGATACGGAATTCATGCTTGGAATGATCCGGGATGCCGGCACATTTGACGGACAGCCGATCGAGATGACCGATGATGAATATCAGGCGGATATCGTCATCATCAACACCTGCTGCTTTATCAACGATGCGAAGGAAGAGAGCATCAACACCATTTTGGAGATGGCGGAGCACAAGCGCGATGCAAAGTTAAAGGCGCTGATCGTGACCGGATGCCTGGCGCAGCGCTACAAGGAAGAGATCCGCAAGGAGATTCCGGAGGTGGATGCGATCCTTGGAACCAATTCCTACGAAGATATCGTGAATGCCATAACGGAGGCGCTGGGCGGCAAGTTCTACGAGAATTTTGAGACGCTGGAGGGACTGCCGAAGCTTACAGCCAAGCGGAGCGTGACGACGGGCGGACACTTTGCTTACCTAAAGATTGCGGAGGGCTGCAACAAGCGCTGCACCTACTGCATTATTCCGTATATCCGCGGCAATTACCGCAGTGTTCCGATGGAGGAGCTGGTGGCACAGGCGAAGGAGCTGGTGGCGGCAGGCGCGAAGGAACTGATTTTAGTGGCGCAGGAGACGACGCTTTACGGCGTGGATCTCTACGGGGAGAAGTCCCTCCACAAGCTGCTGGATGCGTTAAATGAGATTCCGGGACTGTTCTGGATCCGCATTATGTACTGCTATCCGGAGGAGATCTATGAGGAGCTGATTGACGCCATTGCCCGCAATGAGAAAGTCTGTCACTACCTGGATCTGCCGATCCAGCACGCCAACGATACCATGCTAAAGCGGATGGGCAGACGCACCAGCAACGCGGATCTTGTGCGCATTATCACGCATTTGAGAGAGCGGATTCCGGACATCACGCTCCGGACGACACTTATCTGCGGATTCCCGGGTGAGACGAAGGAGATGCACGAGGAGCTGATGCAGTTTATCAATGATATGGAGTTCGACAGACTCGGAGCTTTCACCTACTCTCCGGAGGAGGGAACACCTGCGGCGGAGTTCCCGGATCAGATTGACGAGGAGACGAAGAAAGAGTGGCAGGCGGATGTCATGGAACTGCAGGAGGAGATCATCTTCGACAAGAACGAGGAGATGAAGGGCAGAGAGCTTTATGTCTTTATCGAAGGAAAAGTGAGCGATGAGAATGCCTATATCGGCCGCACCTACCGCGATGCGCCGGATGTGGACGGCTATATTTTCATCAACACGGACGAGGAACTGATGACCGGTGATATTGTACGCGCCAGAGTGACAGGAGCGTACGAGTATGATTTGATAGGAGAATTGTTATGAATTTACCAAACAAATTAACCATTATGCGTGTAATTTTGATTCCGTTTTTTGTATTCTTTCTGCTGTCGCCTTATTTCCCGGCATACGGCAACTATATTGCAGTGGCGATCTTTATCGTGGCGAGCCTGACGGATATGCTGGACGGCAAGATTGCAAGAAAGTACAATCTTGTGACAAATTTCGGCAAATTTATGGACCCGCTGGCAGATAAACTTCTGGTGTGCTCCGCCATGATCTGTCTGATCGAGCTTGACCGCCTGGCGGCATGGATTGTGATTGTGATCATTGCGAGAGAATTTATCATCAGCGGTTTCCGTCTGGTGGCATCCGACAACGGGGTTGTGATCGCAGCAAGCTACTGGGGAAAGTTCAAGACAACGTTCCAGATGCTGATGGTGATCGTTCTGATCCTTGACATCCAGATGCCGTTCTTCCAGATTCTCGGCACCGTGCTGACGTATGTGGCGCTGATTCTGACCGTGGTATCTCTGATCGATTACATTGTGAAGAACAAAGACGTCTTAAAAGACCAGAAATAGAGAAGGAAGAAAAGATGGCAGCAGAGGGACAGACCGGCAGCAAGATGCTTGATGAAATGCCGGAGTATCGGATTTTTGAATTGTTAAAAAAATATCATTATACGCTCACGACAGCAGAGTCCGCGACCGGCGGGATGATTGCCTCAACGCTTATCAATGTGCCGGGGATCTCCGCATTTTTTACGGAGGGATATGTCACCTATTCAAACGAAGCGAAGGTGAAGATGATCCATGTGAAGCCGGAGACGATTGAGCGCTACGGCGTTGTGAGTGCCGAGACGGCTGCGGATATGGCGGTATCTGCGGCGCGGACGGCGGATACGGATGCGGCGCTGTCTGTGACCGGCGTGGCAGGACCGGACGGCGGGACCAGGGAATGTCCGGTCGGGCTTGTCTACATCGGCTGCTGCCTGCACGGGCGGGTTGTCACGGAACGGCATCTGTTTGCGGGAGACCGGATGCAGGTGCGGAAGAGTGCCACAGATGCGGCGCTTCATTTACTTGCCCGCACGATCACAGAGGAGGGAACCATATGCGAATCATAGCAGGAACGGCGAGAAGCCTGCCGCTTAAGGCACCGGATGGGATGGATACGAGACCGACCACGGACCGGATCAAGGAGACGCTGTTTAATATCATACAGGATGAAGTACCCGGGGCATATTTCCTGGATCTGTTTGCGGGAAGCGGTCAGATGGGATTGGAGGCAGTCAGCAGAGGTGCGCGCTATGCGGTGTTTGTCGACAATGGCAAAAAGCCGGCAGCCTGCATCGAGGAGAATATCCGGTTTACGAAGTTTGAACATCAGACAAAGCTGTATCCGACGGAAGTGTTGAGCGCGCTGCGCGCTATGGAGGGCAAATATCAGTTTGATCTGATTTTCATGGACCCGCCTTACCGCAAGGGAATGGAGCAGGAGATTTTACGGTACCTTGCAGGATCTTCTCTTTTAAAAGAGGACACGGTTCTGATTGTAGAGGCTGCGTTAGATACGGATTTCAGCTATCTGGATGAGTATGGTCTGACACTTTCACGCCTCAAGATGTACAAGACAAATGAGCACGCATTTATCCGCAGAAAATAGCCGGAGCATGCGAAAAGGAGAAGAAACCTATGAAGAGGGCAATATATCCCGGAAGTTTTGATCCGCTTACACTGGGACATCTGGATATGATTGAGAGATCCGCAAAAATCGTGGATGAACTGGTGATCGGCGTACTGAATAACAGCGCAAAAAATTCGTTGTTTTCTCTTGACGAACGTGTTAGTATGATAAAAGAGATGACGGAATCCATGCCGAATGTCACGGTTGCATCTTTTGACGGTCTTTTGGTAGACTATATGAAGGAGATCAACGCGACGATCATAGTGCGTGGGCTTCGGGCTGTGACGGATTTTGAATACGAGCTTCAGATTGCACAGACGAATCATGTGGAGAACCCGGAAGTGGAGACGATTTTTCTCACGACGAGCCTGCAGTATTCCTATCTGAGTTCCACCATTGTGAAGGAGTTCGCATCCTACGGAGGCGACATCTCCAAGTTCGTTCCGGCGAGATTCATAGACAGGATCTATGAGAAATATCACATCTCAAAATAAGGAGAGGCTTATGGCAAGTAGAATTGAACAGATTATAGAAGAAATCGAGGAATATATCGATGGCTGCAAGCCGCAGACATTTTCCTCTTCTAAAATTATCGTAAACCGCGAAGAGATGGAGGAGCTGCTCAACGAACTCCGCATCAAGACACCGGAGGAGATCAAACGCTATCAGAAGATCATAAGCAATAAGGAAGCAATTCTGGCAGATGCCCAGGCAAAGGCAGATGCGATCATTGCGCAGGCGCAGGTCAAGACGGACGAGCTGGTCAGCGAGCATCAGATCATGCAGCAGGCATATGCGCAGGCGAATGAAGTGGTCATGATTGCAACCAAGCAGGCACAGGAGATTCTCGATAATGCAACGAATGACGCCAACAATATCCGTATGGGTGCCATGCAGTATACGGATGACATTCTGCGGAATCTGGAGAACACGATCTCCCATTCCATGGATGCGGCGAAGGCGCGCCATGATGCTTATGTAAGTTCCCTGCAGGGATTCCTGGATGTGGTGACGGCGAACCGTGCCGAGCTCAATCCGACTGCCGAGGAGCCGGAGACCAAGACGACGGATGCACAGGCATCCCAGGCAGACGGCCCGAATGTGGAGATCTCTTCGGATATGTTGGGCTGACCGGACGCACTGTCTCACAGATGAAAGATCTGTGAGACGAGGCAGGCGAGCAGTCCACAGCAGGCAGCAAGAACCAGCTTTGCGATACAGTAGCGCTTTATGGAGAGCGGTGTGTCGCGGATCATGGAACTTGTCTGGGCGATACCGGACAGTCCGCCGAAGGCGGTATAGACTACAGCCAGCACATACTGAACGGACTGCGGCAGACCCGAATCCGGAAGCATGGCAATCCCGTTTGTGATTTCAACCATTCCAGTAAGGATCAGTGTGACGACACGGGGAACGGGAAGCTTCTGCAGGAGAGAGGCGATCATGGAAAACAGCATAATATACCCACCAAGTCTGGTCAGTGTTTCAAAACCATCCATGATGCCGGTATCTATGATTTTAAAATTCATTTGAGATCCAGATGCCGGCTGTTTTTGCGCGTGGAACGCGGTATGGTCTTTTGTGTGGCGTGCGTCTGTAGAGAGCAGGATACTGCCCAGCAGAAGCGCCGGAAAATACAGGATCAGCAGGGTAACTGCCGACAGATGGGACAGCTTGAGCTGGGTATAGAGAATAAAGCTTGTGACAAAGACCGGACTGATGTTGTTGGTAATGATAAATAAAACATCGGCTTCCCGGCGTGTGATTTTTCCGCTTGCAAGCAGGGCGGCGCAGTTTTTGCTCCCGATCGGAAAGCCGAACAGAAAGCCGCTTAACAGAACAAAAGCCCCGTTGTCGCTGACCGGAATGAGCCGGGATACAAGCGGTGCGGTGATTTTGTTCAGATATTGCAGGTAATTAGAGTCCATCAGGATATTGGACAGAATGACAAAGGGGAGCAGCGTCGGAAGAACGCGCGTGTACCATAGAACGAGTCCCACGGATGCGGCGTTTACGGCATCTTTCGGGGCGGTTAAGATATAGGCAATAAATAATAGCAGACAAAGGAATATCAATTTCTTTTTCATACTAGAATGTATGAAGAACAGGAGGATTCTATGAGCAGTTTAAAAGAAATACAGGCATTACAGTTACAGTCGGAGAAAGTGTTTGATTATTTTGAGGAGATCTGTGCGATTCCGCACGGTTCGAGGAACACAAAGGCCATCAGTGATTATCTGGTTGCTTTTGCAAAAAAGCATGATCTGACCTGGTATCAGGATAAGTCCAACAACGTGGTGATCGTGCAGGAGGCGACAGCCGGCTATGAGCAGGCAGATACCATCATTCTGCAGGGACATATGGATATGGTATGTGAAAAGGAAAACGGCTGTGCGATTGATTTCGAGAAGGACGGTCTGGATCTCTACGTGGACGGAGATTTCTTAAAGGCGAGAGGAACCACGCTGGGCGGCGATGACGGCATTGCTGTTGCCTATGCGCTTGCCATTATGGATTCGCCGGAGATTGCGCATCCGCGCCTTGAGGTTGTGATCACGGTGGACGAGGAGATCGGAATGCTCGGTGCCGAGGTGATTGATCTGTATATGTTAAAGGGACACAAGCTTTTAAATATTGATTCCGATGTGGAGGGTCATTTCCTGACCAGCTGTGCAGGCGGCATGACGGTGGAGACTACGATTCCGGTTGACCGTATGTCCCAGAACGGACTTGCGGTGACGCTGACGGTGACAGGACTTTGCGGCGGACATTCCGGAAGTGAGATTGACAAAGAGCATGCGAATGCCAATATGGTCATGGGACGTGTGTTAAAATACGTCTCTGACCGGATGGAACTGGGCGTTGTGACCTTAGAGGGCGGTTTAAAGGACAATGCCATTCCGCGTGAATGTACGGCAGGTCTGCTGATTCCGGAGGAAAAAAAAGAGGAGCTGACCACCTATATTAAGGAGCTTACGGCGGAGCTTAAAAAAGAGTATGCGGTATCGGATGCGGGAATAACGATTGACTGTGCTTTCGGAGAGAAGGGGGAGGCATCGATTCTTTCCTATACGGCGATGGCGAGAGTGATTTTTTACCTGCGCCATGTGCCGAACGGCGTACAGCATATGAGCACGGTGATGCCGGGGCTGGTGGAGACCTCCTTAAATCTTGGCATCTTAAAATTGGAGGATCAGGCGCTTCTTGCGACATCTTCCGTGCGAAGCAGTGTGTCTTCCCGCAAGGAAGATCTGCGTGACCGTCTGGAGCATATCGCAGAGTTCTTAGGCGGAGAGATTGCCGTAAGCGGTGATTATCCTGCATGGGAGTATCAGGCGAAGTCCGAGATCCGCGATACCATCAGTGCCGTATATGAGGAGCTGTTCCAGGAGGAGCCGGTATTTGAGGCAATTCATGCCGGACTGGAGTGCGGTATTCTTTCCGGAAAGATCAAGGATCTTGACTGTGTATCGTTCGGACCGAACAACTACGATATTCATACGCCGAAAGAGCGTCTGTCCATCTCCTCGACTGAGAAAGTATGGAAGCTTCTGGTGGCATTTTTAAAAAAATGTAAATAAAAAAGGAATGATATGAATTTCAGACATGTCCGTATGCTGCTGTTACTGTTTACCATGATCCTATGGAACGTTCTTATAAACGCATGGATTCTGGAGAGAACCAGACAGATAAACTGCTTTTCCTATGAGACGGCGCTTTACAGTTTTAGGGAACACCGGGTGAGCGGGGAACTGCTTGCCCGGATGCAGGAGGAGGCAGAAGAAAAAGGAATGTCGGAAAAAGAACTGCTTGCCGTCTATTTTGCGGAGGATGGAAGCGTCACCGATCCCGGGCAGCTGGCCGTAGAGGCTCTGTATGCAAAACGGTATCAGCCGCAGGCATATGCGCGGATCTGCGGCTATCTTTCTGCCGTATGGGATGATCTGGAACGTTTTCCGGTCGGGACGGTGGCCTCCGACGGGAATGCGGGAGTGAGCTTTGCAGACAGCTGGATGCAAAGCAGGAACTTTGGCGGTGAGCGGGGACATGAAGGCTGTGATATTATGGCTTCGGTGAACGAGCGAGGCATCTATCCCATATACAGCGTATCCGACGGAGTCGTGGAAAACGTGGGATGGCTTCGCCTCGGCGGGTACCGCATCGGCATCCGCAGTCCGTCCGGAGCCTATTTTTATTATGCGCATCTGGCGGAGTATGCGAAGGAGTTTGAAGTTGGGGAGACAGTCCTTGCAGGCACCCATCTGGGCTATATGGGGGATACCGGTTACAGCGATATTCCGGGAACCACCGGCAACTTTCCGGTGCATCTGCACTTTGGAATCTATATCAACGATGAGAACGGGCAGGAACTTTCCGTAAACCCGTATCCGATGGTGTTATATCTCTGGGAACAGCAGGGAAAGTACACATTCGGTGAGACAAAGAGACAGTGAGGGAGAAAAATGGCACTTCGTCTGGATAAATATCTGACAGAACTGGGCGCAGGAACCAGAAGCGAGGTAAAAAAACAGATCAAAGCCGGTCTGGTCACCGTGAACGGAGCGGTTGCAAAAAAGCCGGAACAAAAGGTCGATGAGACAGGCGATGAGGTATGCCTGCGCGGGGAGCGCCTGCGCTATACCGCTTTTGAGTATTATCTGTTTCACAAGCCCGCCGGCTGTGTGTCGGCGACACAGGACAATATGCACCGCACGGTGATGGATTATCTAAGCGACACTGCAAGAGGAGATCTGTTCCCGGTGGGAAGGCTGGATCTCGACACCGAGGGACTGCTTTTGATCACGAACGACGGTGCGCTGGCACACGCGCTGCTGTCGCCGTCCCGTCATGTGGCAAAAACATATTACGCCCGGGTGCAGGGCGTGGTGGATGAGACCGATGTCAACTTTTTTAAAAACGGGGTTGACATTGGGGAGGAGAAGCCGGCCAGACCGGCAGATCTGGTAATTCTGGGCTGTAAAGAGGATGTGTCAGAGATTACGCTTACCATCACGGAGGGAAAGTTCCATCAGGTAAAGCGGATGTTTGAGGCGGTCGGAAAAAAGGTACTGTATTTGAAACGGATTTCCATGGGACCATTGGTGCTGCCGGAGGATCTTGCACCGGGAGCGTACCGGAAACTGACCGCGGAAGAGCTTGCTGCATTAAAGAATGAGCAGCCGAAGAGAAATGAGGATTAGAATGAACAACGGATTTTTGCCAGTCAGCCGTGCGGAGATGGAAGAGCGCGGAATCAAACAGTTTGACTTTGTCTATGTGATCGGGGATGCCTACGTGGATCATCCTTCGTTCGGTCACGCCATTATCTCAAGACTTCTGGAAGCGCACGGCTATTCGGTCGGAATTATCTCGCAGCCGGACTGGAGAGATAAGGAGTCTGTCTGTATCTTCGGGGAGCCGCGGCTCGGGTTTTTAGTGTCTGCGGGCAATATGGATTCGATGGTGAATCACTATTCGGTGTCCAAGAAAAGGCGCGCGACGGATGCGTTTACGCCGGGCGGCGTGATGGGAAAACGGCCGGATTACGCGACCATTGTCTATTGTAATCTGCTCCGGCAGACCTACAAGCACACTCCGATCATTATCGGCGGCATTGAGGCCAGCCTGCGCAGACTGGCGCATTATGATTACTGGTCGAACAAGATGAAGCGGTCCATTCTTCTGGATTCCGGGGCGGATCTGATCTCCTACGGCATGGGGGAACACAGCATTGTGGAGATTGCGGATGCCTTAAACAGCGGACTGGCGGTCAGCGATATCACATTTATCGACGGCACGGTCTATAAGACCAGAAAGCGTGAGGACATCTATGATGCCATAGAGCTTCCGCATTATGAGGAGGTGCTGGCGGACAAGGCGGCGTATGCGCGCAGCTTTTATACCCAGTACTGCAATACCGATCCGTTTGTCGCCAAACGTCTGTTTGAAACGTACGACGGAAAGCTTTTTGTCGTGCAGAATCCGCCGGCGAAGCCGCTGACACAAAGCGAGATGGATCAGGTCTATGCGCTGCCGTATCAGCGTACGTATCATCCGAGCTACGAAGCGCAGGGCGGGGTTCCTGCAATCGAGGAAGTGCGTTTTTCCCTGGTCAGTAACCGCGGCTGCTACGGAGGATGCAGTTTCTGTGCGCTTACGTTCCATCAGGGGCGGATTATTCAGGTGCGCAGCCACGAGTCCATTCTGGCGGAGGCGGAGAAGATCGTCTGGGAACCGGACTTTAAGGGATACATCCATGATGTCGGCGGACCGACGGCCAATTTCCGCGCGCCTGCGTGTGACAAGCAGATGACAAAGGGCGTATGTCCCAACAAGCAGTGCCTGTTTCCGACACCGTGCAAGAACTTAAAGGTGGATCATAAGGATTACCTGAAGCTCTTAAGAAAGCTACGGGAACTGCCGAATGTGAAAAAGGTGTTCATCCGTTCGGGTATCCGTTTCGATTATCTGATCTACGATGAGGACCGCACCTTCCTCAGAGAACTCTGCGAACACCACGTCAGCGGTCAGCTAAAGGTGGCACCGGAGCATATTTCCGATGCGGTCTTAGAGAAGATGGGCAAACCGCGCGTGGAGGTGTACAAGCGGTTTGTGAAGGCCTATCAGGATATGAACGAAAAGCTCGGGAAAAAGCAGTATCTGGTGCCGTATCTGATGTCATCCCATCCGGGATCGACGTTGAAGGAGGCGGTGGAACTCGCCGAATTCCTAAGAGATCTCGGCTATATGCCGGAGCAGGTACAGGATTTTTATCCGACCCCGTCGACCATATCCACCTGCATGTACTATACGGGACTTGACCCGCGCACGATGCAGCCGGTCTATGTGGCGGTAAACCCCCACGAGAAAGCCATGCAGCGCGCGCTCATCCAGTACCGGAACCCGAAGAATTACGATCTTGTTGTGGAGGCGTTAACCAAAGCGGGGCGGACGGATCTGATCGGCTTTGACAAACACTGTCTGGTACGGCCGCGGGGCATCGGCTACGGCAGAACAAACGCCAAAGACCGCTACACCGGAGGTGACAAGAACCGCCGCACGGCAGGCGGCGGGAATAACCGCGGAAGAGCAAATGCTTCCGAGAAGAAAAATACAAAAAAGACAATCCGCAATGTTCATCATAAAAAAGCAGGTGCGGGGAAAAAGTAAGCGGGCGAATGGAGAGAGACTATGCAGGAATTGCACATCGGCGAGAACGACGCGGGACAGCGTTTTGACAAATATTTAAAAAAGCTTCTGGCAGAGGCTCCCGGCAGTTTTGTCTACAAGATGCTGCGCAAGAAAAACATTACCTTAAACGGCAAAAAGGCGGACGGCACGGAGAAGCTCTCCTGCGGGGACGAGGTGAAGCTGTTTCTCTCGGACGAGACCTACGAGAAGTTCCGGGCAAAGTCAAAAACGGTGATGCCAGAAGCTTTCAGTGGTTCAGAAAAGACTTTAAGGCAGCTTAAAGTCCTTTATGAGGATGCGGATATTCTCATCATAAACAAGCCGTCCGGCATGCTCTCCCAGAAGGCGAGACCCGAGGATGTTTCCGCCAATGAATATATCTTAAGCTATCTGCTTAGGGAGGGAGCGCTGACCGGGGAGGAGATGCGCACCTTCCGTCCGTCTGTCTGCAACCGCCTGGACCGGAATACTTCCGGTATTCTGATTGCGGGAAAGACTTTAAAGGGACTTCAGGAGATGTCTAAGGCATTAAAGGAGCGGACGATCCAGAAGTATTACCGGTGTGTGGTAAAAGGGGAAGTCCTTAGAGAAGATTACTTGAAGGGGTGGCTCGTTAAGGATGAACGTGAGAATAAAGTTACCGTCAGTACGGTAAAACCCAAAAGTGCGGATGCCGCGCCGATTGAGACCGCGTACCGGCCCATCTGGACGGGCGGCGGTTACACCGGGCTGGAGGTTCATCTGATCACCGGACGTTCCCATCAGATCCGGGCGCATTTGGCGTCTATCGGACATCCGATCATCGGGGATGTAAAGTACGGCGACGCCGGCACAAACGAACAATTTCGCAGACAGTGTAAGGTAAAATCACAGATGCTTCACGCATACCGCATTGTCTTTGCGGACGGGAGAGAAGTGATCGCGCCCTGCGGCGCAGAGTTCGCGCGCGTGGAAGAGTGGTGTAAGAACCGGTAGACAGGTTGTGGCAGAAAGAATTGCAGCACAAAAAATGGAAGTTCAACCTTAAGCTGAACTTCCATTTTTGTCGTTTTCGATGAAATCCTTCCTGTACGGAAATGGATGTGGCGTCTGACCGCCTCAGATCTTTCCTGTACGGAAATTGATGTGGCATCTGACCGCCTCAAATCTTTCCTGCGCTGGAATTGATGTGGCGCTTGATCGCCTCAAAGCTTTCCGCACTGACATCGTGCTCGATCTTGCAGGCATCCTCTGCGGCAACCCGCGGATCAACCCCAAGCATCGTCAGCCAGTTGGATAAGATTGTGTGGCGCTCATAAATCTTTTCTGCAACTTCAAGTCCGCTTTCCGTCAGATGGATGTATCCTTCCGGGCTGACGGTAATATAACCGTTCTCACGAAGATTCTTCATTGCCACGCTGACGCTTGGCTTCTTAAAGTTCATCTCATTGGCGATGTCGACAGAGCGCACGTTGCCCAATCTATGATTTAAGACCAGAATCGTTTCCAGGTAATTCTCATTTGACTCATTCATGACCATCTGGCATCCCTCCCATTGCTAACCTTCATTCTAGGATCTTCGGGTAAAATCCCTCTCTGGGTTCAAGTATATCATAATTGGAGAGGTTTGACAAAGGGATATTTTTATTGTGTACCTACTGAGAATTCTATATAATAGAGAAAAGAAAAGGATGAAAGATGCATGACGGCAGCTAACTGCCGGTGTTTTAAGAGAGTATCTGGAGGCAATATGGCAACTTGGAATTCAAGAGGACTGCGTGGATCAACGCTGGAAGAGTTTATCAACCGTACCAATGAGATTTATCAGGAGAACGGTCTTGCGCTGATTCAGAAGATTCCCACACCGATCACGCCGATCAATATCGACAAACAGACCAGACATATCACGCTGGCGTATTTTGACCAGAAGAGCACGGTGGACTATATCGGCGCCGTACAGGGAATACCGGTCTGTTTTGATGCAAAAGAATGTAATACGGATACCTTTCCACTTGCAAATATCCATGAACATCAGGTTGCGTTCATGGAGAACTTTGAAAAACAGGGAGGGGTATCTTTTTTCCTGCTCAGTTATACGAAGAGGGACGAGTTCTACTATCTGCGCCTGGATATGCTCTTAGAGTTCTGGAAGCGCGCAAAGGAGGGCGGCAGAAAAAGTTTCCGCTATGAGGAACTGGACCCGGAGTATTTCCTGCCGCGGCAGCGTGGCGTTTTGGTTCCGTATCTGGATGCACTGCAGAAGGATTTGCTGCGCAGGGATTGACAATTATTCTAAGATCTCCTATAATAAACAGAGTTTCACTTGCTATCATGCTACCATAGTAGCAAGGTAAAGTATAAAAGTATCAGGGAAATGAGGGCGATCATGAAAAGACAGTTGTTGCATACGCCGGAAGGTGTGCGGGATATTTATAATGATGAGTGTGAGAAGAAAATGCTTCTTCAGGACCAGCTATATCATATATTACGTCTGCACGGTTATCATCCGATTCAGACGCCGACATTTGAGTTTTTTGATATATTCGGACGGGAGATCGGCACCACGCCGTCGAAGGATCTCTACAAGTTTTTTGACCGGGAAGGCAACACGTTGGTGTTAAGACCGGATATCACGCCGTCGATTGCACGCTGTGCCGCAAAGTATTTTGGCGAGGAAGAACTTCCGATCCGGCTGTGCTACATGGGGAATACTTTCATCAATAACAGCAGCTATCAGGGACGACTGAAGGAATGTACACAGCTTGGCGCGGAGCTTTTGGGAGATCCATCAGTGGATGCGGATGCGGAGATGATCTCCATGGTGATTTCCTGCTTAAAGGCGGCGGGGCTTAAGGAGTTTCAGCTTAGCATCGGACATGCGGATTTCTTCCGGGGACTGATGGAGGCGGCAGGGCTTTTGGAGGAGCAGGAGGAGGAACTGCGCGAACTCATTTCCAACAAGAACTTTTTCGGCGTGGAGGAGTTCGTGGAGACTTTAAACCTCGAGGAGAACTTAAAGAATCTCTTTGGCATGCTCGGGAATCTCTACACGGGTTCGGATGAACTTTCTGCCGCAAGGGAATGTGCAGCATCCTATCCCAGGATCTTAAAGGCGATCGGGGATCTGGAGGAACTTCATAAAATACTGGAAGTCTATGAGGTTTCCCGTTATGTTTCGTTTGAACTTGGAACGATCAGCAACTACCAGTATTACACCGGTATCATATTTGCGGGATATACGTTCGGAAGTGGAGAGGCGATTGTAAAGGGAGGCAGATACGACCGGCTCCTCACCTGTTTTGGAAAAGATTCTGCATCCATCGGCTTTGCGTTTGTGGTTGACCAGCTGATGGCTGCATTACAGAGACAGAAAATTGATGTTCCAGTGGAACGCAGCGTGGAGCTGATGGTCTATAAGCCAGCTAAACGTCAGACGGCGATCACTGCAGCGGCGGCAGCGCGCGCAGCCGGACGCTGTGTGGAACTGATGCTGTGGGATGAGACGAAGCAAAAGGAAGATTACGAGGATTATGCGGCGCGCAGCCGGATGATAAACGTGCAGTTTTTCGCGTAGAAGGCAGAGAAGGGAGAGACGTTTTAAATGGAGGACATGAGATATCTGACTTTTGCGCTCGGCAAAGGCAGACTTGCTAAAAAGACACTGGAACTGTTTGAGAAGATCGGCATTACCTGTGAGGAGATGAAGGATAAGGACACGAGAAAGCTGATTTTTGTGAATGAGGAGTTAAAGCTTCGTTTTTTCCTTGCCAAGGGACCGGATGTGCCCACTTATGTAGAATATGGCGCCGCGGACATCGGTATTGTCGGGAAGGATACCATACTGGAGGAGGGACGCAATATCTACGAAGTCTTGGATCTCGGGTTTGGAAAATGCCGGATGTGCATCTGCGGACCGAAGGATGCGGAAGAATTGTTAAAACACCATGAACTGATCCGTGTTGCAACCAAGTATCCGCACATCGCCAAGGACTATTTTTACAATAAAAAGCATCAGACGGTGGAGATCATCAAGCTGAACGGTTCCATCGAGCTGGCGCCGATCGTCGGGCTCTCGGAAGTCATCTGCGATATTGTGGAGACCGGCTCGACTCTGCGCGAGAACGGTCTGGTGGTTCTGGAGGAAGTATGTCCGCTGTCTGCGCGGATGGTGGTCAACCAGGTCAGCATGAAGATGGAAAATGAACGGATCACGAAGCTGATTGCGGATTTAAAGAGAGAGATAGAAAGGAAGGATCAGGCATGAGAATCTTAACGTTAACCAAAGAGACACAGCAGAATATACTGGAGAATCTGTTAAAGCGCAGCCCGAACTCCTACGGGGAATACGAGGGGCGTGTGAACGCCATCATCGAGGAGGTGCGCGCCAACCGCGACGCGGCTGTTTTTTCCTACACGAAAAAGTTTGACGGTGCCGATATTGATGCCGGAAATATCCTTGTCACGGAGGAGGAGATCAGGGAAGCCTACGAGAAGGTAGATCCAAAGCTCCTCTCCGTGATCCGCAAGGCACTCGTCAATATCCGAGACTATCACAGCAGACAGCGCCAGAATTCCTGGTTTGATTCACAGGAATCCGGCATTATCTTAGGACAGAAGGTGACTCCGCTTGCGAGAGTCGGCGTGTATGTGCCGGGCGGCAAGGCCGTCTACCCGTCGTCGGTGCTCATGAATGTCATTCCGGCAAAAGTGGCGGGTGTGGAGCAGATCATTATGACGACACCGCCGGGAGCAGACGGGAAAGTCTATCCGTCCACACTCGTGGCGGCAAAGGAGGCGGGCGTGGACGCCATCTATAAGGTGGGCGGCGCGCAGGCAATCGCTGCGATGGCGTTCGGAACCGAGAGCATCCCGAAGGTGGACAAGATTGTAGGCCCAGGAAATATCTATGTGGCACTTGCAAAAAAGGCTGTGTTCGGTTATGTCAGCATCGACTCCATCGCGGGGCCGAGCGAGATCCTTGTCCTTGCGGACGAGACAGCGAATCCGCGTTATGTGGCGGCGGACCTGCTGTCGCAGGCGGAGCATGACGAGATGGCTTCCGCTATTCTGATTACCACAAGCCGCACGCTTGCCGAGCAGGTGGCGGCTGAGATCGACTGCTTTGTGGAGAAGCTGTCGAGAAAGGAGATCATCACAAAATCGCTGGAGAATTACGGATACATTCTGGTTGCCGACAGTCTGGACGATGCGATTGCAACGGTCAATGAGATTGCGTCCGAGCACCTGGAACTTGTGACGAAGAATCCGTTTGAGGTGATGACGAAGATCCGCAACGCCGGAGCAATCTTTATCGGCGAATATTCCTCCGAGCCGCTCGGCGACTACTTTGCGGGACCGAATCATGTGCTTCCGACCAACGGTACGGCGAAGTTTTTCTCGGCGCTTGGCGTGGATGATTTTATCAAGAAATCCAGCATCATTTCCTATTCCAGGGATGCGCTCGAGAATGTATACAAGGACATCATCCAGTTCGCGGAATGCGAGAAACTTACGGCGCACGCCAACTCGATCCGCGTCCGGTTTGAGGAAAATTCTGAACAAAAGTAATTCCTTTTTCGGGAAATCCGTAATATAATAAAAGTTGAAGTGTTGGGAAGGAACGGGAGTTTGTATGAGCAGAACAGCAGATTATGTGCGAAAGACCAAGGAGACAGACATCACGCTCAGTCTTGAACTGGACGGGAGCGGAGTAAGCGAGATCGATACCGGGATCGGCTTTTTCGATCACATGCTCGAGGGCTTTGCCAGACACGGTTTTTTCGATCTGTCGGTCAAGGCGGAGGGCGATCTGATCGTGGATTGTCATCACACGATCGAAGATACCGGAATTGTGCTCGGCAATGCGATCAAAAAGGCGGTCGGGGACAAAAAGGGCATCAAGCGTTACGGAAGCTGTATTCTGCCGATGGACGAGACACTCGTTTTATGCGCGGTGGATCTCTCCGGACGGCCGTATCTGTCATTCGACGGTAATTTTACCGTAGAGAGAGTCGGATACATGGACACGGAGATGGTGAAGGAGTTCTTCTATGCGATCTCCTACACGGCAGGGATGAATCTGCACATCAAGGTGCTGACGCCGGGCAATAACCATCACATGATTGAGGCGATGTTTAAGGCATTTGCGCGAGCCCTCGACGAGGCGACATCTTATGATCCGCGGATTACGGATATTTTGTCTACGAAGGGCAGTTTATAGAAAGGTATTATGGTTTTATGGAACAGAAAAATATCGTTGCAACGATTTACTTAAAGAACGGACAGGCGGTACGGGGGATTGAGGATCACACTCCGCTGGCGGACGTCATCGAGCTGGCAAAGCTTTACAATGACAACGGAATTGACAAGATTATCATCTTCGATCTCTCTGACGATGATGAGGAGCATGAGAAGAATATTCACACGATCAAGAACATCAACCGTAACGTGGAGATCAAGACCTGCGCGGGCGGCAACATCAACCGCCTCGAGGACATCAAAAAGTTTATCTATGCCGGATGCCTTCAGGTCATTGTCAACGGCGCCAAGGCGAACAGCATCGAGCTTGCCGAGGAGGCGAGCAAGCGTTTCGGAAAAGACCGGATCCTCGTGTCGGTGGAGAACGTGGACTTCGTGTTCAAACATCAGGCGAAGATGAATGAGAATTTCCATGAACTTCTGGTGTTAAACACCAGTGTTTTAGATGCGATTGAGAATATTACGGATGTTCCGTATGTGGTCTATTTTGAGGCTTGCGATTACGAGAAGATCATTGAGGTGTTAAAGCGGAGCAACACGCGCGGAATTGCCGGCGGTTTCTTAAACGATCCGAATACCAACATCATGGAGATCAAGTCACAGCTTTCTTCCGCGGGCATCAAGATGGACAATTTTGAGCCGGCGTTAAAGTGGGATGATCTGAAAAAGAATTCTGAAGGCATGGTTCCCGTGATTGTGCAGGATTACCGCACGGATGAGGTGTTAATGCTTGCCTACATGAACGAGGAAGCTTTTTATACCACAATCAATATCGGTAAGATGACCTATTTCAGCCGGAGCCGTCAGGAACTTTGGACGAAAGGCATGACCTCCGGACACATCCAGTATGTGAAGTCTTTGACGGCAGACTGCGATTATGACACAATCCTCGCGAAGGTATCCCAGGTGGGAGCAGCGTGCCATACCGGCAATCCGACCTGCTTTTTCAACGAGATTGTCAAGAAGGAATATGTGGAGAAGAATCCGCTTAAGGTGCTCGAGGATGTCTATGAGATTATTCTCGACCGCAAGGCACACCCGAAGGAGGGATCTTACACGAACTACCTGTTTGACAAGGGAATCGATAAGATCTTAAAGAAAGTCGGCGAGGAGGCGACCGAGATTGTGATTGCGGCAAAGAATCCGGATCCGGAAGAGGTAAAATACGAGATCTCGGATTTCCTGTATCACATGATGGTGCTTATGGCAGAAAGAGGAGTCACATGGGAAGATATCACACAGGAACTTTCCCAGCGGTAAAGCCGCCGCGAAAGGTTTATATGGATGTTCTGCGCGTGATTGCGACGGTGTTTGTGATCTGTGTCCACACCGTCGCGCTCGCGAAGACGACAGCAGCGCCGGGGACGCTGCTTTTTCGCGTATTGGAAGTCTTTAATTATACGTTTTTGTCCTGCAACCTGTTCTTTGTCATGATCAGCGGCGCATTGCTGCTGCCGGTAAAAGGAGAGCGGTGCAGGGATTTTTTTGCGCGCCGTTTTATCCGTGTATTCATCCCACTCGTGGTCTATTACAATCTGTATGTCTGTGCCAAAGAGGGAATCGGACGGCTCGCTCCGTCGCAGTGGGGACTGATGCTGCAGCGGTTCTTCATCGGACCGCCGGTGGAAGCGCCGCATCTATGGCTGGTGTACGTCATTATCTGGCTGTATGTGCTCACCCCGTTTTTGCGGTATCTGGTGCAGAACATTCCCGATCCGGTCATGAACGGCGTGATGCTTGTGATCTTCCTTCTGAATGCGTATGTCACCTATGTGCCACTGTTTGGCGTTACGCCGCCTGCGGTACTCTCCGGTATTGTGAATTCGTATGCGGGGGCGTTTCTGCTTGGCTATTATCTCGCGAACCGCGCGGGGAAGCGGGCAGAGAATTTTTTCCTTGCGGCGGGTCTTGTGTCATATCTGATCACCTGCTATGTGATTCTGTTCCATGGCTGGTATGACGACTATATTTACAACAATGCGCCTACGATGATGTTTTATGCCGCCGCCGTGTTTGTGTTCATAAAGTGGCTGGTGCCCTGCGGCAGCAAAGAGAGCCCCTTTGTGCGCATCATCGGGAAGTACAGTTATTCGATTCTGCTGATTCACTGGGGCGTGCTCCACTATGCCGTCAAGCAGGTGCTTCACGTCAATGTCCTGTCCGGCGGCATCGTGGGAGGCTGTCTGCTTGCCGTACTTCTCACGTTTGCACTGTCATTTGTGGGAGCCGTCATTTTGGATCAGACCATCATCCGTTTTTTGACGTTTGCGGTTTCAAAACTGATCGATGTTCTGCGCACATGTTTTTCCCAAAAATCTCATATAGTATCCTAGAGCACAGGCGGGATAGGAGAGGTGCAGTATGACAGACTATGTAGAACGACGGAGAGCGTATGTCTCACAGGTCCGCAGTTCCTTTGAGACGGGAGCGGATGCGGGAGAGCCTTTTGACAGAGAGGAGCCACAGAGAGGGCGCGCGGGGGGACAGCTCCGCTTTCTTGTGGCACTGCTGCTGTTTTTGTTCTTTTTTGCATGGGATGACAGTGGAAATACGGTTTGCGGCGTCACTCCGGCGAAAATGATTGACATGATCGAAGATAATCGGTATGATACAATTTTGCAGGAGTGCGACGCAGTGCTTGCAGAACTTCTGCATACAGAATGAAAGGATAAAAGAAATGACAAAGTTAGCGTTATCCGATGAGATACTGATGAAGATTGATAAGCCGGCGCGCTACATTGGAAACGAGTTGAACAGCGTCTGTAAAAACAAAGACGAGGTATCGATTCGTTTTGCCATGTGCTTTCCGGATGTATATGAGATCGGTATGTCCCATCTGGGCATCCAGATTCTCTATGATATGTTTAACAAGAGAGACGATGTGTGGTGCGAGCGCGTGTATTCCCCGTGGCCGGATCTGCACAAGATCATGAAGGAGGAGAACATCCCGCTGTTTTGCCTGGAATCACAGGAGCCGGTGAAGAATATGGATTTTCTTGGAATTACCATCCAGTATGAGATGTGTTATACCAATATTCTCCAGATTCTTGACTTAAGCCAGATTCCGCTGCTTGCCGCAGACCGTGACGATACCGTTCCGATCGTGATCGGCGGCGGTCCCTGTACCTACAATCCGGAACCAATTGCAGACTTTTTCGATCTGTTTTATATGGGAGAAGGGGAGGTCGTATATGACCGCATGTTAGATCTCTATCAGGAGATGAAGCGGGCGGGCAGAAGCCGCAGGGAGTTTTTGCATGAGGCGGCAAAGATTCCGGGAATCTATGTGCCTTCCCTGTATCAGGTGGAATATAAAGAAGACGGAACGATCGCATCGTTTACACCGGTGGATGAGGAAATCCCGGCGACTGTGACCAAGCAGCTCGTGATGGATATGACGGATGCGGTCTATCCGGAAAAGCCGGTTGTACCGTTTATCAAAGCCACGCAGGACCGCGTTGTGCTTGAGATTCAGCGCGGCTGTATCCGTGGCTGCCGTTTCTGCCAGGCGGGAATGGTGTACCGTCCGGTGCGCGAGAAAAATATTGAGCGTCTAAAGGCGCTTGCCACACAGATGATTGAGGCGACCGGGTATGAGGAGATCTCACTCAGCTCCTTAAGTTCATCGGACTACAGCTCTCTGGAGGAACTTGTCAATTTCCTGATCGACGAGTGCAGGGAGCGCAGGGTAAATATTTCGCTTCCGTCGCTCCGCATCGATGCGTTTTCACTGGATGTAATGAGCAAGGTGCAGGACATCAAAAAGAGCAGCCTGACATTCGCACCGGAGGCGGGATCACAGCGCCTGCGCGACGTCATCAACAAGGGACTGACGGAGGAGGTCATCTTAAACGGCGCCCAGATGGCGTTTGAGGGCGGCTGGAATAAGGTCAAGTTCTACTTTATGCTGGGACTTCCGACCGAGACAGAGGCGGATATGCGGGCGATCGCGGAGCTTGCCAATGAGACGGCGGCACGCTATTACGACACCGTTCCCAAGGAGAAGCGGAACGGCAGATGCCAGATCACGATCAGTACCTCCTTTTTCGTCCCGAAGCCGTTTACACCGTTCCAGTGGGCAAGAATGTACCCGCCGGAGGATTACATCGGACGTGCAAAAGTGGTCAACGACACGGTCAAGGAACAGTTAAACAAAAAGAGCATTAAATACAACTGGCATGAGGCGGATGTGACGGTCTTAGAGGGCGTATTGGCGCGCGGCGACCGGAAAATCGGACAGGCTATCTTAAAGGTTTATGAAAAGGGTGGCATTTTTGATGCATGGTCCGAATATTTTGACTATCAGAGATGGTTAGACGCCTTTGCGGAGTGCGGCATTGATCCCGATTTTTACACGATGCGCGAGCGTTCCATGGACGAGATTTTCCCCTGGGATTTTATCGATACCGGCGTGACCAAGGAATTTTTAAAGCGTGAGTGGAACAATGCCATGAAAGAGACCGTGACGCCGAACTGCCGAATGCGCTGTTCGGGCTGCGGTGTGAAGAAGTTCGGAGGAGGTGTCTGCTATGAAAATTAGAATCCGTTTCCGCAAGTACGGTGTGATGAAGTTTATCGGACATCTCGATGTGATGCGGTACTTCCAGAAGGCAATGCGCAGAGCACACATTGACATCTGCTATTCGGAGGGATTTTCCCCGCACCAGATCATGTCGTTTGCTGCGCCGCTCGGCGTGGGCATCACGAGCGACGGCGAGTATATGGACATTGAAGTGCACACGAGTGCATCCACGGAGGAATCCCTCCGGGCGTTAAACGGCGTCATGGTGGAGGGCGTGGAGTGCACCGGTTATGTGAAACTTCCGGATCAGGCAAAGACGGCAATGTCGATCGTTGCCGCCGCAGATTATGATCTGTATTTTAAGGAAGGGTATGCGGCACCGGTTTCTGTTTCGGCGTTTGCTGACGGTATCCGTGATTTCTTTGAGAAACCGGATGAGGTTCTCATCACCAAGCAGACGAAAAAGAGCGAGCGCGTGCTGGATATCAAACCACTCATCTACGGCTTTCAGGTGACGGACCGCAGCGGCGTGCCGTCCTTCTATCTGAAGCTTTCCACAGGAAGTACGGATAATCTGAAGCCGGAGCTGGTGCTTGAGGCGCTGTTTTTACACATGGGACTTACCTATGATCCCAATGCGATTCAGATTCACAGGAAGGATGTCTATGCGTCCGACGGGGATGATTTTGTGTCCTTAGGCGCGATGGGAGAAGTAATCGAATGAACCGTTACATGATAACGCGAGAGAAGATAAAAGGGCAGGAATATCTGATTTCTGCCCTTTATGATGAGAAAAAACATATGATTGAGGTATTGCCGGAGGCGGCGGGGGAGACATCACTGCTCGGCAATATCTATGTCGGAAAAGTCGAGAACATTGTTACCAATCTAAATGCCGCGTTTGTCAAGATAGCGCCGGATATACGGTGCTATCTGCCGCTGTCCGATGTGAAGAATCCCGTTTTTACCAGAAAGCTGTCGCAGACAAAGGCGCTTGCGGCGGGCGATGAACTTCTGGTACAGGTCTCGCGCGAGGCGCTTAAGACAAAAAATCCCGCGGTGACGACAAACCTGACGATCGCGGGAACCTATGCCGTCTTAACTTCCGGAAACCGGAAGAAGAGCGTCTCATCAAAGGTAAAGGGGGAGGCCAGAGAGCGTCTGGTGAAGCTTGTAGAGCAGACGGCAGGGGAGTACGGCGTGATTCTCCGCACCAATGCCGCAGAGACTTCCGATGAGACGGTTCTGCTTGAACTGGAAGTGCTTTCGGAGCGCTATGAGACGATGGCGGAGACGGCGGCACACAAGAACTGTTACACGCTTGTATACAGGGAGGAAGCGGGATGGCTGCGCCATATCAGAGACCTGCGGAAGGACGATCTGGAAGAGATTGTGACAGATGACCGCGGAATGTTCGAGGATATCTGCAGTGCCTGCCGGATCCATAAGCAGGCGCTTACGACGGGAGGAAGCGTGCCCGTGCCGGTGGACGATGTAATGACGGCGGATGGAATCCGGATCCGTTATTACAAGGATCCGTCGCTCTCCCTTGGAGCACTCTACAGTGTCCGGGCGGAGCTGAAAAATGCATTGAGTGAGCGCGTATGGTTAAAATCCGGTGCCTATCTGGTCATTCAGCCGACGGAGGCTCTGACGGTGGTGGATGTCAACACCGGAAAGAATGTGGCAAAAAAGGAGATGCAGGAGAACTTTCTGCGCGTGAACAAGGAAGCGGCAGAGGAGATTGCCAGACAACTGCGGCTGCGGAATCTCTCGGGAATGGTTCTGGTGGATTTTATAAATCTGACATCAAAATCCGCGGAAGAGGAACTGCTTAAGACATTCCGGGCGGCACTGCAAAAAGATCCGGTTCCGGCGCAGCTTATCGATATGACCGCACTCGGTCTGGTCGAGGTGACCCGCAAAAAAATAAAAAGACCGCTACATGAGATTTTTCCGGACGGTCTGGGATTCTAAAAAAAAGATACCTTTTAAAAAAAAGGTATCTTTTTTTGTGCCTGTTTTTTTCCTTAGAATAATAAAAAAATGAAAGGAAACTTGCAGGATGCAGAATACATATCAATTTATCAGTGATAAGGGAGTTTTTTCTCTGCCGGGGGCGGCAGATTACAGTGATCTGTATTTCCCGGTCGCAGGGGAGTGTGGTATCAAAAGCGCGGTGACGCCGACACTTGGCGGGGACTGCAAGCTGGATCAGAATACGTTTCTGTTGGAGCCGGTGAGCGTGGAGAATCTTCACAATAACCGGAATGCCAGAAATTTCTGGTGCCATATCGGAACGCACGGAAGCTGGTCTGCCACGGGCAATTCGGCGGAAGAAATCGCAAAAAAATTTACGGATCTTGCGGATGAAAACGAAGTGACAGCCGGTTTTATGTGGCAGACCGTGACAAGAACCTCCAGGAAGTATCAGCTTTCGGCACAGATCACGTCGTTTGTTCCGCTGGACGATCCGATGGAGATCATGTATGTGGAGATTACCAATACAGGCAACATGCAGGTGCGATTCACGCCGACCGCAGCCATACCGGTCTATGGCAGGAGCGCGGACAATCTGAGGGATCACCGGCATGTGACATCGTTGCTGCACCGCATCCGCACGGTGGAGAACGGTGTGCTTGTGACGCCGACGATGTCTTTTGACGAGCGGGGACACCGCCCGAACGAGATGACCTACTTTGTGTGCGGATACGACCAGACGGGGGAGGCACCGGAAGATTTTTATCCGACCGTACAGGATTTTATCGGCGAGGGAGGTAATTTTGAGCGGCCAAAGGCGGTTGTCAAAAATCTTGCCGGTGTGCCGGCGGGCAGTGCATATGCCGGATGTGAGGCGGTCGGCGGACTCCATTTTAAGGAGAGGATTCTTGCACCGGGCGAGACCGCAGGATACACGATCATGATCGGGGCGGTGCGAAAGACGGAACATGCCGGGGAGACGATTTTAAGCATGACGGCAGCGTACCGCACGGCGGCGCAGACGAAGGCGGCGTATGAGCGCATGAAAACATACTGGGAACAGAAAGTAAACGTATCCTACCACACGAAAGACCGCCAGTTTGACCGCTATATGCAGTGGGTCAGCTTTCAGCCGATCCTGCGCCGGATCTATGGCTGTTCCTTTTTGCCGCACCATGATTACGGAAAGGGAGGAAGAGGCTGGAGAGATCTCTGGCAGGACTGTCTGGCACTTCTTTTGATGAATCCGGACGGTGTGCGCGAGATGCTTCTCAATAATTTTCAGGGTGTCCGCATCGACGGAACCAATGCGACCATTATCGGAAGCAAGGAGGGAACCTTTATCGCCGATCGCAATCAGATTACGCGCGTGTGGATGGATCACGGGGTCTGGCCGTTTGTGACGACAAAGCTCTATATCGACCAGACCGGCGATCTTGCGGTTCTGGAGGAAGAGATCCCGTATTTTAAGGATCAGCAGGCAGGGCGCGGGACAAAGAAGGATGCGGCATGGAAGGAGCAGGACGGCTGCTGGCAGAGGGATGCCGCGGGAAATGTCTACCGCGGAAGCGTGCTGGAGCATCTTCTGCTGCAGAATCTGACGGCTTTCTACGAGGTGGGCGAACACGGACATATCCGCCTTCGCGGCGCGGACTGGAACGATGCGCTGGATATGGCGGGCGAGCGCGGGGAGAGCGTTGCATTTACCAACGCCTATGCAGGCAATCTCCGGGAACTCGCGGAGCTGCTTGCACTCTACGCAGAGAAAACCGGGAAGGAGTCTGTGCCGCTAAATCGGGATCTTTTCGTGCTGCTTGCGGATGACGACACCCTGTATGCATCGGTTCAAAAAAAGCAGGAACTCTTAACGCGCTATACCGATGCCTGCATCCATGAAGTAAGCGGGCAGAAGACAGAGGTTCCGGTTACAGAGCTTGTCTGCAGCCTGCAGAAGAAAGCAGCCTTTCTGACCGGACATATCTGTGCCACAGAGTGGGTGAGCGATGAGGAGGGAAACGGCTGGTTTAACGGATACTATGACAATCATGGCAGGCGCGTGGAGGGTGTCTTTGCGCAGGGCGTGCGCATGATGCTGACCAGTCAGGTGTTTGCCGTTATGGCACAGACCGCGACGGATGAACAGGTGGCAGAGATTGTCCGCAGCGCAGACAAATATCTGTACTGCGATGCGATGGGCGGTTACCGGTTAAATACGGATTTCGGTGAAGTGAAAATGGATCTGGGAAGAATGTTCGGGTTCGCTTACGGGGAAAAGGAAAACGGTGCGGTCTTTTCACACATGGCGGTGATGTTTGCAAACGCCCTCTATAAGCGGGGATTTGTAAAGGAAGGGCATCGGGCATTGGAGGCGCTTTACCGTCAGTCTGTCCATTTTGAAACCAGCCGGATTTATCCGGGAATCCCGGAGTATTTTAACAGCCGCGGAAAGGGAATGTACCATTATCTGACAGGGGCGGCAAGCTGGTACATGCTTACCGTGATTACGGAAATGTTCGGCGCGAAGGGATGTGCCGGCAATCTGATGTTGGAACCGAAGCTGGAGCGGCAACAGTTTGATCTGGATGGAAGAGCGGAGCTTTTCTTTTCGTTTGCGGGACAGTCGCTGCATCTGGTCTACGAGAACAAAGAGCACAAGGAGTACGGCGCTTACCGCCCAGAAACGATCCGGATTGACGGGGAATTGTGGGATTATTCCGGGGGAGAGAAAGAGACGCGCAGTGTCTGCATCGACAGGGAGCGGTTAAAGCAGCTGGATTTTGATGTCACGCATGAAATTTTGGTGGAACTGGTGTAAAGGAGAATGAGATGACAGGGAAAAATGAGACGTTTGTAATGGATGATTATGGGAAAAAATCCACATTTGCGAGTTTTCTGCCGGGAATTGCAGGAATACGGGGAATCCCGATCTGGTGCTACTATGTGAACCGCGGACAGTGTGTGGTGAGTTTCGGCGTGGACAATAAAGATCATGCGATCATGGAATTTTATCCGGCGCATCAGGCATATCAGAATGTAAAGACCACAGGGTTCCGCACATTTTTAAAGAAGAACGGTATGGTTTTTGAACCATTTTCGGATGAGAACATCACGCACCGGATGCAGATTCACATGAATGGTCTTGCAATCGAGGAGCAGAACCGGTCAAGTGGAATGGACACAAAAGTGGTGTACTATACACTGCCCGGAGAAAATGTCGGCGCGCTTGTGCGCGTGGTGAGTGTCACCAATCAGTCCGGGGAGCCCATCGAGCTGGAACTGCTTGACGGCATGCCGGCGGTGATTCCGTACGGCGTGTCCATGGACAGCATGAAAAATATGGGGCAGACCGCGAAAGCGTGGATGCAGGTCGAGGATTTAAGCGAGAGTCTGCCGTACTACCGCGTGCGGGCAAGCATGGATGACACCGCGGCGGTGCGCAGGATCGACGGCGGCAATTTCTCGGCATGCTGCGAAGCGGACGGCAGACGGTTACAACCGATCGTGGATCCGTCTTTGATTTTTTCCTATGATCTGTCGCTGAAAAGACCGGTCGGTTTTGAAGAACGCCCGTTAAAGGAACTTCTTCTGGAAGAACAGATGACGCAAAACCTGCTGCCGTGCAGCTTTTACGGCATCACGCGCACCCTTGCCCCGGGCGGAAGCGTCACCTTATATGAACTGATCGGACAGGTGGAGAACAAGCAGCTTTTAAAGGAATATTTTGCGGAAAAGAAAGATGCCGCTTATTTTGAGGCAAAAAAAAGAGAAGCTGATGAACTTGCAGAGGCGCTGACAGACGGTATCCGCACCAGGACAGCCTCCGCGGCGTTCGATGCCTACTGCAGGTACACCTATATGGACAATGTGCTGCGCGGCGGTTATCCGATGCAGCTGGGGAACAATAAGATCTTTTATGTCTATTCCAGAAAACACGGTGATCTGGAGCGGGATTACAATTACTTTTCCATGCTGCCGGAATTTTATTCGCAGGGAAACGGGAACTTCCGCGATGTCAATCAGAACCGCCGCTGCGACACCTTTTTTGCACCGTTTGTCGGCAGAAAGAATATACAGGAATTCTACAGTCTGATCCAGCTGGACGGATACAATCCGCTTGGCGTCGAGAAACTGACCTACCGCCTTTCAAAGGAGCGGGCAAAGAAGCTGTTGGCAGACGTGAAGGAGGAGCAAAGAAGAGCGCTGCTTGACTTCGTGACAAAGCCGTTTACGCCTGGAGCACTCTGCCGGAAGTTCGGGGAGGTATTCGGCGATACCTGGGATGAGACGTTATTTATCCGGGTCATTGATTTTGCAGAAGAGATGGTGAACGGATCGTTCGGGGAAGGCTACTGGAGCGATCACTGGACCTACAATCTCGATCTGATTCTGGATTACCTTTCCGTGTTCCCGGAGCAGGAGAAGGAAATGCTCTATGAGGAGGTCTATACCACCTTTTTGTCCAGAATCAATGTGAACCGCAGGTTCCGCCGTTATGTGGAGACGGAGAATGGCTTAAGGCAGTACCGGGCGTTAAACGAGGCGTCCAGGCGGGCGGACTTGGGGGAAAAACTGGTGAGAACCGAATACGGCAGCGGGGATGTGCTGACCATGACGCTGATGGAGAAATTGATACTGCTCAGTGCTGTGAAATTTGCCACGCTGGATGCTTACGGAATGGGAATCGAGATGGAGGGCGGAAAGCCCGGATGGTATGACGCCCTAAATGGTATGCCGGGACTTTTCGGTTCTTCCATGGCGGAGACCTACGAGCTGGCGCGCATGCTCTCCTACACCATAGAAGCCTTAAAGCAATATCCGGGAGAAGTCGCACTCATAGAGGAACTGGGATGCTTCCTGGATGAACTGAATCTGATCACGCGGCTGGAGCACGACAATATCATGCGGGACGAGGAACTGTTGTCCTTCTGGAACAGGATCAATGACGCGAAGGAGATTTACCGCGACAAGACCTATCAGGGCGTATCCGGTAAGAAGATGGTCTATCACACGGAGCAGCTTGCGGCGATTCTGGAAGGATTCTTGGAGATTGTTACCTGCGGAATCAAAAAGGCGCGCCGGATCTCCGGGGAGATCTGCCCGACGTATTTTACTTACGAGGTGCCGGAGTATGAAAAGTTAAAGGACGGCGGCATCCGCCCGTTAAAATTTGTTCCCCAAAATATGCCGTATTTTCTGGAGGGACCGGTGCGCTATCTGAAGCTGCCTGTGGAGCAGGACGAGAAGCGTGCCCTGTACGAAGCGGTCAAAGAGAGCGATCTCTACGACGGGGAACTGTCCATGTACAAGGTGAATGCTTCCCTTGCGGATTCCTCTTTTGAACTTGGGCGTGCGCGTGCATTTACCCCGGGCTGGCTCGAAAACGAATCCATCTGGCTTCATATGGAATATAAATATCTTCTTGAACTTCTGCGCAGCGGTCTCTATGAAGAATTTTTCGCGGATTTCATGAAGGCTGCGATACCGTTTCAGGACCCGGAGATTTACGGAAGAAGCATTTACGAAAATTCCTCGTTTATAGCCAGCAGCAGGAATCCGAATCCGTCCTGCCGCGGAAGAGGATTCGTGGCAAGACTCAGCGGATCAACGATCGAATTTATCAGCATGTGGAAAGAGATGATGTTCGGTGCACATCCTTTCCGGACGGAGCAGGAGGAACTGGTCTTTTCGCTTGCACCGGTCATTCCGGCGTATCTGATTCCAGAGGATGGCAGACTTTCCGCTGCGTTTATGAGCAGGACGACCGTGTGCTATGAATTTGGCGGGCACAGGGATTATGTGCCGGGAACCTACCGGATCCGCCATATGGTGTTTTTCTATGAAAATGGCAGTCAGGCGACCGTTGAGGGGGAGAAAGTCTCCGGAAAACTGGCGGAGGATATCCGCGCCGGAAGGGTCAGAAAAATGGAGGTTGCCGTGGACTAAAAAAATGATACCTTTTTAAAATTTGGATCATTTTTTGAGGAAATGAAAGCATCTATAATGCAAGTATCAAAACAACAGAGATGTTGAAATAAAAGGAGGATATTTTTATGAATTGGAAAAAAGCAGTATCCGTCATGCTCGTTGGCATTATGGCATTATCAATGACCGCATGCGGCGATTCGGGAGAAACAAGCACAGATGCAGCTTCTGGTGGGGGAAGTACCGCAGAATCTACGGAGGGTGCAGGCACGTCCGCTTCCGGCGATGATAAGCTGGTGGTATGGACACTCTCAAACGACCTGATCGACTTTGGTGAGCGCTTTGAAGAGCAGACCGGAGTTGCCGTTGACACGGTTGTCATTGAGCCTGCAAACTATCCGACCAAGGTGCAGACAGCGCTTTTGGGCGGCGAGAGCGAACCGGATATTATCGTAGGCGAGCCGAAGATGCTGGAGGATTTTTACGACGCAGGATTTTTTGAGGATCTGAATCAGGCACCGTACAATGCACAGGACTATGCAGATCAGATCGTTGATTATGTATGGAAAGTCGGACAGGATTCCGAGGGCATCCAGAGAGCCATTTCCTATCAGATCACCCCGGCAGGTATCTATTACAGAAGAGATATTGCCAAGGAAGTATTCGGAACGGATGATCCGGATGAGGTCGGCAAATTATTTAAGGATTACCCGACTATTCTGGATACCGCGCAGAAGCTGAAGGACGCGGGATACCGTATTTTCTCCTCAGACGCAGAGATGGGCGTATTTTCCGGTGATTCCGCATGGGTGGTTGACGGTGTCTTAAATGTAGACCAGGCAAGATTTGATTACATGGATCTTTGCGTGGATCTGTATCAGAAGGATCTCACCGCATATGCCAACCAGTGGTCCACGCCGTGGTATCAGGCAATGGCGGGAGAGGTTCCGATCTTAACCGCAGATATCCAGAATTACGCAGATGATTCCGTCAATGTATGGGATGCAACAGAATTTGCAGAGGCAACCAAGGGCATGGACACCACGACGGTCTTCGCATTCGGACTGCCGTCCTGGGGCGTGCTTACCATGAGAGATAATGTCGGCGACACCTCCGGTTTGTGGGGCGTGTGCCAGGGACCTTCCTCCGGATTTGACGGCGGTACCTATATCGGTATTTCCTCTCAGTCCAACCGCAAGGATACCGCATGGGAGTTTGTAAAATTCTGTACATTAAATGAAGACACGGCAGACTGGTGGATCGATTTCTCCCAGGGTGACACCGTTTCCCTGAAATCCGCGCTTGAAAAGCACAAAGATGATGAAAACGCGATCTACGGCGGCGAGAAACTGTACCAGTTCTGGTTAGACCAGGCGAAGGAGATTGATACCTCCAAGGTAACCCGTTACGATCAGGCAATCGGCGATGCATGGGGCAATGCGATCTCTGCGGTCAAGACAGGACAGATGACCAAGGAAGAGGCAGTGAATGATTTCTATGACACGATTGAATCTACATATCCTGATATCACAGTAAACAGATAAGAGCAGGGTGACTTGGTATCCTCCCGGACGGCAGACCATAATATTCCAAATGGGATATTATGGCGGTGCCGGAGGGGGAATACAAAATGAGATAGAGGGGATTTCCTATGGCAAAAACAAATCCGAAAAAAAAGACATCAAACCTCACAAAGTATAACCGGGCAGGCTACTTTTTCGTGGCTCCCTTTGTGATCGTTTTCCTGATTTTCAGTGTGTACCCGGTATTCCGCACACTCGTTTTAAGCTTTACCGACAGCAAGCTGGCAGGAATGCCGTACCATTTTGTCGGTCTGAAAAATTATACACGCGTATTTACCGATAAGTTTTTCTGGAGAGCGCTCTGGAATACAATCAAGATCTGGGGCGTTAATATCGTACTACAGTTAGGACTCGCATTTTTGCTGACCGTTGTGTTCAGTGATATTAAATATAAATTTAAGGGGCTGCCGGTGTTTCGGGCACTGTATTATCTGCCGAACCTGATCGCAGCCACCTCTGTCGCTTTTCTCTTTAAGACACTGTTAGACTGGAGATACGGTACGTTTAACCAGATCTTAAATTCCGTCTATCAGTTCTTCGGAGTGAACAAGGCGCCGGTAGACTGGCTTGGAAATTCCGGCACCGCAGGAAGCGTCATCGCAGTCATCAGTGCATGGATGTGGTTTGGCAACTCCTTCATTATGCTGATGGCAGGCGTGCAGGGAATCAACAAAGATTACTTTGAAGCCGCAGCGATTGACGGGGCAGGGCGCTGGACGACATTTGGAAAAATCACGCTGCCGCTGTTAAAGCCGATCATGCTTTACGTGGCAATCACTTCCTTGATCGGAGGATTGCAGATGTTTGACCTGCCGTTCCTTATGTCGGAGAAGACGGCGGCATCCTACAACTCGATTGAGACCGTGGTAATGTATCTGTATAAATTTGGTTTCTCGACAGGCACAACACAGACCGGATATGCATCTGCCATTGCATATGCATTGTTCTTAATCATTCTGATTGTATCTGTGCTGCAGTTAAAATTAGTCAACAAGGAGGATTAGTTATGACGACGGGTGATAAGATAAAAAAGAGCGTTATTTATATTCTGCTGGTCCTGCTTGCGGCGGCGTGCCTGTTCCCGTTTCTTCTGATGATGGTCAACGCGACCAGGGACGGTGTGGAGATTACACATTTCTTTACGCTGATACCGAGCACGCATCTGAAAGAAAACTGGGAGACCGTATTTAGTTTCTTTAATCTGTTCCGCGGAATGGCAAACAGCTTACTGGTTGCAGTTCCTGCCACACTGCTGACGGCGTATTTCTCGGCGATGACGGCATATGGACTGGCAATGTATCGATTCCGCGGCAACAAGCTGATCTTTACGGCGATCCTTGTGTTTATGATGATTCCGGGACAGCTCAGCCTGATCGGTTTTTACAATTTATGTACCAAATTAAAACTGGTAAATTCCTATATCCCGCTGATTGTGCCGGCGGTTGCGGCACCCGGAACGGTGTTTTTCTTAAGACAGTACATTTTATCAGTGATGCCGCCGGCACTGGTGGAGGCAGCCAGAATCGACGGTGCAAGCGAATTATATTCCTTCCACAGGATTGCGCTTCCGATCATGTCTCCGGGCATTGCGACGATGGCGATCATGGCATTTATCGGAAACTGGAACAATTATCTGCTTCCGATGATTATCTTAAACAAAAATGAGAAGTTTACATTGCCGGTCATGATGGCGACGTTAAAGGCATCGACGGACATTCAGAGAAATCAGGGCGCTATTTATCTGGCGGTGGCAATCTCTGTCATACCGATCTTGATTGTGTTCTGTTTCTGCTCGAAATACATTATCAGCAGTATTTCGGCGGGCAGCGTCAAAGAATAAACTGCCAGCAGGTTTCAAAACTTTATTTTCATAGTTCTCCTCTTAGAAAGAGGCACTTTCCGGAAACGGAAGGTGCTTCTTTGTGTGCGTTATGCTGGCGAAGGAGCGTGGAAAACGGCTTTTCCTGCTGGAAATATGCCGGAAAATATTATATGATAGAGACAGGAAAATCTTTGATTTTACGGAGAAAAACGGGGGATTGGAATGGGTGGCAAATATAAAAAACAATGGGCGTGTGTGACGCTTTTTTCTCTTATAACAGCGGCGCTGTGCGGTGCCTGCGGGAATGTTATGACCGGCGCTTCCGGAAATGTGCCAGAAACGGAAGCAGCCGGACAAGTGCAGCCGGACGGGGATCTTCCGGCATGGCAGACGTACGCAGACGATCCGGTGACGCTGGACTGGTATATCAACTACTCCTGGTTTTCGACGCCGTGGGGCGAGAATCTGGTGTCGCAGACGATCACGGAGGAGACGGGCGTGGATATTCATTTTATCACGCCGCTCGGAAATGAATCCGAAAAACTGAACGCCCTGATTGCGTCCGACTCGCTGCCGGATTTAATCACGCTCGGATGGTGGGAACCGCAGGTGAGCGAGATGACAGAAAACGGCATGGTCTATGCGCTCAATGAGCTTGCGGACAGCTATGATCCGTATTTCTGGGAGGTCTCGGACCCGGTGGCCGTGAACTGGTATACCACGGACGACGGCAATATTTACGCCTACCCGAACTCCTCCATCACGCCGCAGGATGTAGAGCAGTGCGAGGATTTAAGCAGCAATCAGACCTTTCTGGTGCGCAAGGATATCTACGAGGCGATCGGAAGCCCGGATATGACAACACCGGAAGGCTTTTGCGCAGCGGTAAAGAAGGCAGCGGAGATGTTTCCGGAAGTAGACGGGGAGCCTCTGATCCCGATCGGTGCGCACGTGTTCGACAACGAGGGAAATGTCTCCTTTGACAAATACCTAATGAATTTTCTTGCCATTCCGTGGGAGAAAGACGGCGTCTACTATGACCGCTATACCGATCCGGAATATCTTCGCTGGCTGAAAGTATTCAGACAGCTGGGAGAGGAAGGTTATCTTGCGAATGATATTTTTGTGGACACCCGGACACAGATGGAGGAAAAAGTGGCGCAGGGCCGCTACTTCTGTATGCTGTATCAATATTCGGATATGCTGACACAGCAGAAAATTCTATATGCCAATGATCCGGACAGCATTTATATGGCGGTGGAAGGTCCGAGAAATGCAAATGGGGACGATCCGCTGCGCCCGACAACCACGATCAACGGGTGGACGGTGACGCTGATTTCCAAGAACTGCAAACACCCGGAGCGCGCGATTGCGTTTCTGGATTATCTGATGAGCGAGCACGGGCAGCTTCTCACCTATCTGGGCGTCGAGGGTGTGACTTACGATATAAAGGACGGAAAGCCGGTACTCCGCGATAACATCAAGCAGCTTCTGGACACGGACCGCGCAGCTTACGACAGGGAATACGGGGCGGACGATGCCTACTGGATGCTGCAGGACAATGTGATGCAGCTTCAGTGGAAACAGGAACCATCGCCTGCAACAGCACAGCTGGAGGAATGGGGAAGAAAATATGTCGTATACAACGGTCAGTATGATGTGGTATTTGACTCCGGCTCCAAGGAGGCATCGGAGGAGGACAAGATTACAAAGCTCTGGAGCCAGACGCTTCCGGCGCTTCTTATGGCACCATCGGAGGAGGAGTTTGACACCCTTTTTGAAGAATTTATTGAGAAGCGGGATGAGCTGGGCTATACGGATGTCATGGAGAAGAAGACGGCATATATGAACAGCGCCAAAGAGAAGCTTGGCATCCAGTAAAGAGACGGAGAGTGTTACATGAATTGGAAAAAACGGTTTGTCAGCCAGAAACTGAATGTAAAGTTTACCCTTGTGATTATTCTGTTTATGGTGATTCCCATCGGCATTCTTGCCGGCATCCTTTTTTACAATATGGAGAAAAACGTCGTATCGGAGAATACCGGATATATGGAGTACACCATGGAGCGCAACAAAGATGCCGTTGCAACCAAGATCAATTCCATCAACATGTCCACACAGTTTTTCCTGAGCGATGAGCCGCTTTTGGAAATGCTCAAAAGAACGAAGGACGGGGAGACTTTTTCGGCGGAGGAATGGTACAGCTTTAAGAACAGCGATATTGTGTCCCTCGAGCGTCTGGTAAACAACAACCCGCTTCTCTACGGCGTGCGTGTGTATGCGTCAAACGACCGGGTACAGGAGATGATGCCGATTCTCTATGCAGCCTCCCGCATGGAAAAGCAGCCCTGGCAGTCGGAGGAGACTGTTACCGGCTGGCATTACGACTTTAACGATCAGATTTTTAATTCTTACACGATGAGACAGAACCGCAAGATCTTATCGCTCGTGACGGAGATAAAGGACAGCGATTCCGGGACGCTCGGAATGATCGAGGCGGCTATGACGATGGAAAACATGTTTCCCAGTCTCTACGAGAACATTGAGGACGAGTGGAGCTGTTTTCTGACAGAGGATGGCGGGTGTTATTTTGGAGAAGGTGACGGGGAGGACGAAAACACAGGACGGCAGGAACTGCTCGCCGAGATCATGGCACAGTATACGGCGGACGAGGAAATACAGACCTGCTATCTGAAGCTGCAGGGACAGCATCTGATCGTATCCTACCTTCCCTTGCAGGAATTAAACGGAACCCTGCTCTGCGTGAAAAATATTACGTCCAACATTCATCACGTATACCGCATGCGCAACACGTTTGTGGCGGTCATGCTCGTGTTTTTGGTTGTTCTGACATTTTTTATCAATGCGATCGTAAAACATCTGTTAAAACAGCTGTACGAGATTCTGCGCGCAATCCGCCGCGTGCAGGGCGGAGATCTGGACGTGGTGATCGAGCACTGCGGACCGGATGAGATGGGAGAGCTGGGAACACAGATCAACAAGATGTTAACGAGGATCAAGCAGCTCATGGACGACAATCTAAAGCGCGAAATGCTGGTAAAAAATTCAGAGATCCGTGCGCTGCAGAATCAGATTAACGCGCATTTTATCTATAATGTCTTGGAGTCCATCAAGATGATGGCGGAGATCGACGAGGAGTACGATATTTCGGATGCGGTCACATCCCTCGGGAAGCTCTTACGCTACAGCATGAAGTGGGTATCAGGCAATGTCCTGGTGGAGCAGGAACTGGAATATATCAAGAATTATATGGCGTTAATCAATCTGCGGTTTGATTACGAGATCTATTTATCACTCAATCTGCCGGAGATTATTTTACAGCAGGAGATTCCCAAAATGTCGCTGCAGCCGATCGTGGAAAATGCCATCTATCACGGAATCGAGCAGATGGCGGAAGATACCAACATCTATATCAAGGGGCGCGTGGAAGGAAACGACTGCGTGATTGAAATTACGGATGCCGGGCGCGGCATGACCGAGGAAGAGATGGCACAGCTTCGTCAGAAGATTGCAGGGGAACTGGATTCGAGCGGGGGTTCCGGAAACGGAATCGGCTTAAAAAACGTGCAGGACCGGATCCAGATTGCATTTGGCGGGGCGTATGGCATAGAAGTGGCGTCGCGGATCGGATGCTATACCAAAATTATCGTCCGCATTCCGATGACGCACAGGGGAGAAGCAGAATGAAGACTGTATTGATTGTTGAGGATGAAAAACTGATCCGGCAGGGACTCCGCAAGATGATTCAGCGGAGCGGTGTCCCGGTGGAAGTGATTATGGAATGTAACAACGGTGAGACGGCGCTTGAGATTTTAAAAGAGCAGTCCATCGATGTCATGTTTACGGATATCCGTATGCCAAAGATGGACGGAATCGAGCTGGTGGAGCGCATGCAGGAATGTGAACACATACCGCTCACCGTTGCGATCAGCGGTTACGATGACTTTAACTATGCGGTGGCGATGATGCACAACGGGGTGCGGGAATATCTGTTAAAACCGATCGAGCGCGAAAAAATCTGCGACATACTTGCCAGGCTGAATCAGGAGATTGAGGAGGGCAGGGAGCAGGAGAAAACGCGCCAGAAGCTCGGACAGCAGCAGATCCGTCATCTGATGCTTCTGGCAGAGATGCCGGAAGAGGAGCTTACCATGTTAGAGACCCAGTATGACCAGCATTTTATTTTAGATCTGAGCGGAAAGCCGTATGTGGTCTGCTGCAGGAACCGGAAAAAAGAGGAGGAATCCTGCCCGAAGGACTGCCTGTTCCTGGGCGATGTCGAGGGAAATGATCTCTTTTTAATCGAGGCGGAAGCACTTTCGGACCGTCCGGGGGAATATCCTTTTTTGCAGGAATATACCGGAATCAGCCGGCCGCATCAGGGAATCCGCGAACTGCGCGAGGCATATCTGGAGGCGCGGGAAATGCGCAGGTGTGCGTTTTGCACGAACCGAAGTCAGATGCGCTATGGGCAGGAGATGCCGCGTGTCCCACAGAAGCTGGTGCAGGAGGCGTCAAAGCTGGTCGCAGACGAGATGAAACTGCAGCGGGTGCAGTTACTTGGAACCGACCGCACCGAGGAACTGCAGCACGTCTGGACGCAATTTTTTTACGAGGTAAAGCATGGCCGCATCGGTGTCCGGGACTTTGAGGAGTGCATGACGGATTTCCTTACGGAGACGTTAAAAACGTACCGGAATGTGCTGGAGGAAAAAGAAAACTACGGGGAGATCAAAGAGATTACAGACCCATTCGGGGAGGACGCAATCGACCGCTACGAACAGAAGGTGCTGGCATTTGTGACCGGTCTGCAGGCGCGGATTTTAAGCCAGTTTGACACAAACGGGAATCAGCAGAAAATGAAGCAGGCGGTCGCCTATATCGAAGAACACTATGCCAGTGATCTGAATATGGCGGTTGTCTCCAATTATCTGTCCATGAATTATTCCCTGTTTTCTTATTCGTTTAAGCAGTATACCGGAAGCAATTTTGTCAATTATTTAAGGGATATCCGCATGAAGGAGGCAAAGCGGCTGCTCGCAGGAACCGATATGCGCATCGCGGAGATCTCCCAGGCCGTCGGCTATGAGAACGAGAAGCACTTTATGAAACTGTTTAAGGGCTGCTGCGGTGTTTCGCCGAGCGAATACCGGAGAAATATGGGATTCACCGGAGATGAAAGCTGAACTGGACTGGTCAAAAATAGTAAAACTGGACATATTCATTCATCCAGAAATGGGGTATCATGGCTCTAACAAAAAAGAAAGAGAGAAAGAGTCATGTCAGAAACCAAAACTATGAGTAGCACAAAAACAACCAGCACAGAGCAGGTGCGTTTTCTCACCGTCACGGCGATCGGAATCGCACTGGTATATGTATTTACCTGGCTGATTAACATTCGTCTGCCGTTTGCACCGCAGGGCGGATTGATTCATCTTGGAAATGTCCCACTGTTTATTTTCGCAATCCTGTTTGGCAAAAAGACGGGAGCCATTGCCGGCGGAGTCGGCATGGGACTGTTTGATCTGTTGTCCGGCTGGACGGCATGGGCACCGTTTACCTTTGTGATCGTCGGATGCATGGGATTTGTGATGGGATGGATTACAGAGAAGAAGCAGGGCTTTCAGTGGTATGTTGTGGCAATGCTTGCTGCCTGCGCGATCAAGATCGGCGGATATTACATCGCAGAGGGAATTATTTACGGCAACTGGATCACACCGGTGACATCGATTCCGGGCAACCTGCTTCAGATCGGAACAGCAGCTGTGATCGTTCTTATCATCATTGCACCGTTAAAGAAAGTAGCTGCAAAACTGTGGAATTAAGGAGGCGTTTCCATGTATAAGATTATGACACCGGGACCTACGCAGGTCAAAGAGAATGTCCGCATGGCGCGCAGTTTTCCCTGCACCAATCCGGATCTGGATGAAACTTTCGTAGATTTTTATAAGGAGACCTGTGAACTGATCAGCCGCCTGCTGCACACCGGGAATGAGACCCTAATTTTAGGTGGAGAGGGAATTCTGGGGCTTGAGGCTGCCTGTGCCTCCCTGACGGAACCGGGCGATCCGGTACTGGTGCTGGATAACGGCGTATACGGCAGAGGGTTTGCTGATTTCGTTTCCATGTATGGCGGAAAGCCGGTTCTGTATTCCGTGGATGAGAAAAATCCGATTGATCCGGCCGCCCTGGAAGAATATTTAAAGGAACATCACGATTACAAATATGCAACGCTCGTGCACTGCGATACCCCGAGCGGCATGTTAAATGACATCTCTGCGCTTTGTCCGCTTCTGAAAAAATATGGGATACTCACGGTGGTGGATTCCGTCTCCGGCATGTTCGGCGAGGATGTGCGCGTGGATGATTTTCAGATTGATCTCCTCTGCGGCGGTTCCCAGAAAGCTGTTTCGGCGCCTCCGGGACTGACGTTTGTGACGGTGAGTGATGCGGCATGGGCAGCCATCGATGGCAGAAGTGTACCGATTGCCTCTTTTTATGCAAACCTTAAGGTGTTTGAGGGATATTATGAGAAAAAATGGTTTCCGTACACCATGCCGATCAGTGATATCTACGGACTGCGCGCCGCGTTCGACAATATCGCGGGTGATCCGGATATGCTGGCGCGTCATGCACGGATCGGTGCGGCATGCAGGGCGGCAGTCCGCGCAGTGGGACTGAACTTACACCTTGCATCCGGTTTCTCCAATACCGTCACGGTGTTTGACGTCCCGAAAGAGACGACCGCGGATGCCATTTTACAGACCATGCGGCAGAAGCACGGCATCATGCTGGCTGGATCGTTTGACTCCCTAGCGGGGCAGGTGATCCGTATCGGACACATGGGTAGCAATGCGAACGTGGTGGACATGATCGAGACGTTAGATGCATTGGATGACACTCTGAGGGAACTGAATGTTCCGCTGAAAGGGCAGCTTCGCATGATCTTTCAGGAGGAAGTGTCCCAAAAGGGGCTGGTACTTTAGAGGACAGTGAATTTTGAAGTGATAAGTAATATGATAGACAGCTTATCTGTTGATTTCAGCTGGAATGCATAGGATACATTCTGTTCAAAAAATGCGGCATTTCTAACCAGCCGGGATTTGCATCTGCGATGATCCGTGTCTTTCCAAGTTTGGAACACTCCACGGACTGTGTCCGCAAGCCAACAGACAATTTTAGGACTTTTGTGCGTGCCCCTTGTGCCACCACTGCAGTTTCCGATACCTTCTGTATAATT